>ENA-UERQ01001182-UERQ01001182.1-human-gut-metagenome-genome-assembly--contig:-NODE-1182-length-14010-cov-6.028135_pt1 | contig 14010 bp, 9 predicted proteins | sample MGYA00242986_ERZ507987 | MGnify/ENA primary metagenome ERZ507987 (study PRJEB26167, sample SAMN06115429) | human gut metagenome | host: Homo sapiens | place: China:Chongqing | collected 2015-04-15...
GATTTTTTTAAATAAATTCATTTTTTATCTGCAAAATTTTTATGCAATTTATGCAATTGCTTTTAGGGTATGAAATAAGCCATTATAATTTATTTTGTTCACAAGGACTATTATTATACTTCTTTTCTCAATTAAAAACAAGACGAAAAAAAAGACTATAATTGTCCACTCCCTCGTGACGTCCGCCAAAGGGAGTGGTAATTATAGTCTTTTGGTTATTAATCTTTTATAAAGAGTCCGTTTCCGTTCTCTTTAATTATTTAGCGTAATCAACAACGCGGGTTTCACGAATGATAACGACTTTAATCTGACCCGGATATTCCAATTCAGACTCAATACGTTTAACCATTTCGCGTACCAATAAGGTTGCTTCCGCTTCGTCAATCTTTTCAGGTTTAACCATAACTCGAATTTCGCGACCCGCTTGAATTGCGAAACATTTTTCAACGCCATCAAAGGACTCGGCAATTTCCTCTAACTTAGTCAAACGTTTCAAGTAGTTTTCAAGGGTTTCGCGACGTGCGCCCGGACGAGCCGCCGAAATAGCGTCAGCAGCTGCCACCAATACGGCTTCAACCGATTTGAATTCTTCATCCCCATGATGAGCACCGATACAGTTCTGTACCAATACACTTTCATGGTATTTCTTAGCTACATCCACACCAATCTGTACGTGGGAGCCTTCCATATCGTGGTCAAGCGCTTTCCCTAAGTCATGGAGTAAACCACCGCGTTTAGCAAGGGTTACGTCACAACCTAATTCGGCTGCCATCATGCCGGCCAAATGAGCCACTTCAACGGAGTGTTTCAATACATTTTGACCGTAGCTGGTACGATATTTTAAGCGACCTAAAATACGGATAATTTCAGGATGTAAGCCATGTACATCGGCTTCAAAAGTTGCCTGTTCCCCCGCATCTTTAATAACTTGGTCAACCTCTTTACGAGCTTTACCAACCATTTCTTCGATGCGAGCCGGATGAATACGGCCGTCAACAATCAATTTCTCAAGGGCAATACGCGCTACCTCACGGCGAATCGGGTCAAAGCCGGAGAGAATAACTGCTTCAGGGGTATCATCAATGATAAGATCTATACCTGTTAAGGTTTCTAGGGCACGAATGTTTCGGCCTTCACGACCGATAATTCGCCCTTTCATTTCATCATTTGGAAGAGCTACTACCGATACGGTAGACTCTGCAACATGATCCGCAGCACAACGTTGAATTGCGGATGCAATAATTTCTCGGGCGTTCTTTTCAGCCTCTTCCTTGGCTTGTTGCTCTAAATCTTTAACAAGAACCGCCGTTTCGTGACGAATTTCTTGTTCTACATTGGAAAGTAAAATTCCTTTCGCTTCCTCAAATGTCATGCCGGAAATACGTTCTAATTCCGCCATTTGTTGGTCGTACAGAGCTTCTGTACGTTCTTTTAAAGTTTTTGTTTCTTGTTCTTTACGATGCAACGCATCTTCTTTTTTCTCTAAGGATTCCAATTTACCGTCGAGATGTTCTTCTTTCTGAAGAATACGTCGTTCTAAACGTTGTAATTCATTGCGTCGATCTCGGTTTTCTTTATCCGCTTCACTGCGAAGTTTATGAATTTCTTCCTTAGCTTCTACTAAGGCTTCTTTTTTCTTAGACTCAGCCAATCGCTCAGCATCAGCTACAATACGAGCCGCTTCAGTTTCAGCACGGTTAAGCTTCCCTTCAGCGATGTTCTTACGCATCATATAGCCTACACCAAGACCGATAAGCACCATTACAACGGCAATAATACTATACTCTAAAATAATGTTCACCTCCTCATATAAAAGTAAGAAGCGCTTTCGTCTTCTCCTAAATTGCCGTCTGTTTCATACATATTTGAAATTTGCCCACTACTGTGAGACTACTATAATTGTAGTCTGTCATCAATCCCCTGTCAAGGTAAACTCTATATAGACTACTCATAGCGAGCAACCCGGTCACAGATATTCCGGATTGTTCCGGCGCTAAAACCACGGTTTTTCAAATAGTTAAAAACTTTCTTGTATTCAACGCGGGCCTCCAGAGGCCAAGTGTTATCAAACCACTCGGCCTCTGCTGCCGCATCAACACCGATAAAATGACGAACCACCAACTTAAGGGCCGGCTCAGTTTCATCATACTGCGAAAGTTCATTCCCAATTGGCAAGCCTCGTTGATAAAGCTTATTACGAATGAACTGAACACTGTATTTAGCTTCACTTATGTATAATTGTAATGCATCATGAGCTAAACGTTCGTCGTTGATGTAATCAAGGTCTTCCAGACGCTCCAATACTTGATGTATTAAATCGGCCGGCACGCCTTTACGCTGAAGTTTTTGCGTCAGCTCCAAGCGGCTCAGGAAGCGAGGCGCCAAAAAGCGCATCGCCTGGTCTATGGCCGTTGTAAGCGTATATTCTTTGGTCAAAGCCATCGAATTATTCTTCCGTCGTTTCTTCGCCGACTACATCAAAAGTTTCCGGTTCCGCCATCAAAGTATCACGAATGATAGTATCGATTTCATGAGCGATTTCCGGATTAGAACGTAAGTATTCTTTAGCCGCTTCCTTACCTTGGCCCATACGTTCATCATTGTAAGAGTACCAAGCACCGGATTTTTTAATAATTTCCATGTTGGTACCGATATCAATTAAAGTACCTTCATAGGAAACGCCACTGCCATACATCAAATCAAATTCAGCAGTTTTAAATGGCGGTGCCACTTTATTCTTAACAACTTTTACTTTAGTTCGGTTACCTACGTTTTCATTATTTTGTTTAATAACTTCCCCTTTACGCACATCGAGGCGAATGGTGGAATAGAATTTTAAGGCACGGCCACCGGTCGTTGTTTCCGGATTACCGAACATAACGCCAACTTTTTCACGCAACTGGTTGATAAAAATTACAACCGTACGAGATTTGCTGATAATACCTGTTAATTTACGAAGCGCTTTACTCATTAAACGAGCCTGCAAACCTACGTGAGCATCGCCCATTTCACCTTCGATTTCGGCTTTCGGTACCAACGCTGCTACGGAGTCGACAACGATGATATCAACAGCACCACTGCGAACGAGGGACTCTGTAATTTCAAGAGCCTGTTCACCATTATCCGGCTGAGATACTAATAAGTTATTAATATCGACACCCAAATGACGGGCATATACAGGATCGAGCGCATGTTCCGCATCAATAAAGGCCGCAATGCCGCCACCCTTTTGTGCTTCTGCAATAGCATGCAAAGCTACGGTTGTTTTACCGGAGGATTCAGGGCCATAAATTTCAATAACACGGCCGCGGGGAAAACCACCTACACCTACAGCAAGGTCAATAGCCAAACAGCCGGTGGAAATAACTTCAATATTCATGCGGTCCGTAATATCGCCAAGGCGCATAATAGCACCTTTACCATAATCTTTCTCGATTTTCTTCAACGCATTGTCTAAGGCTTGTTCTCTACCTTCCATGATATAATCCTTTCTTTGTCATATCATACATGACTTAATAAATATATTAATCTTTAAAATTGATAAGCATACTTTTGCAACAAGCCTTCCGCTCACAACGTAAACGTAGAACTTCTAAAAGTATAAGTAACACCTTATCGTTTACCGGTTATAGCCTGATACAAGAGATATAAGGCTCGTTCCGCCGTACTCTGACGAATACTTTCACGGTCACCGATAAAATCATTGCGATAGGCTACCGTACCGTTAGGCCCGGAAACCCCGATATATACAAGGCCTACCGGTTTTGTTGCCGTTCCGCCGCCCGGTCCGGCAATACCGGTCGTAGATACGCCATACGTTGTCCCTAACAGTTTACGCGTACCTTCCGCCATGGACTTGGCCACTTCTTCACTGACAGCGCCATAAGTATCCAATTCTTCTTGCGGCACGCCGAGTACTTTGTGTTTTACTTCATTGGAGTAGGAAATGACTCCGCCCTGTACATAAGCACTGCTGCCCGGCATTTCAGTGAGCTTTTTCCCCACCAAGCCACCTGTACAGGATTCGGCGGTAGCCACCGTAGCTTCAGCCTCCAATAAGGCATCCGTTACCAGTTCCAGCATGGATTTTTCTAAACGGCGCCCTAAGGAATCGCCGAGGCGTTCCCGCAAGATAGCATCCCATGGAGCCAATAAAGCTTCCGCCTCTTCCGGCGTCATAGCTTTTGCCGTAATCCGTAATTCGATATAGCCGTTTTTAATTAAAAAAGCAATGGTCGGATTCTGCTGTGCTTTGACTAAATCCATGAGAGCTGATTCCAACTCCAGTTCGCGCATACCATACACCGCATAGCGATGAGATTGAACAACACCTTGACCGCCAAAATGTTCCATCAAATACGGGCGCACCGATTCATCAAATACGGCTTTCATTTCTGCCGGCGGTCCCGGCAAAAGTATATACGTCGTGCCTTCAGCTTGAACGGCTACGCCGGGCGCTACGCCGCAACTATTCATGAGCGCTTGGCTGCCAACGGGCAACATCATTTCCCGACGGCTCGGATCCGGTATTTCCCGCCCTTTGTTGGCAAAAAAGGCTTTTACCATGCGTTCTGCATCAGCATTGAGCTCCAATTCAAGACCAATGGCTTTTGCCAAGGATGGACGGGTAATATCCCCCTGAGTCGGTCCCAAACCACCGGTACAAACCACTAAATCGGCACGGCTGCCGGCCAATTTAAAACAGTCTTCCATTCGCGTCGGATTATCGCCAATTGTGCTTTGAAACGCTACGGTATAACCGAGCTTATTGAGCTCACGCGCCAACCACGCCACATTGGTATTAATGGTATCGCCTAATAACAATTCTGAACCTGTTGAAATCAATTCTACTATCATCATTTGCCTCAATTCTCCCATTCGGGATTACGGATACCGATTTCTTTGTTACTTCAAATTCCGTCAGTTCGCCTGAAAGCGCGTTACTTCTTGGGAATTACTTCTTGGGAATTACTTCTCAGAAATTACTTAGTGCGCACTTCGGCTACCACGTCATAAGCAAAGCCTTGGGCCACTGTAACCGGCACGATTTGCCCCACTTCAAGGCCTGCCACATCTTCAATGTACATATTGCCGTCTACATCAGGCGCCTGCGTTTCCAAGCGGCCTTTAGCCAATAAATGACCATGTTCGTCTTCGCTGATTTCTTCGATAATCGCTTCGTGCTCCGTGCCTTCTAAGTCACGGTTATTTTCCTCTGAAATGGCCGCCTGAATGGCCATCAACGCATGATAACGTTCTTCCTTGACCTCTTCCGGAACTTGGTCATTCATAGCGCCTGCCGGTGTACCGTCTTCCTGAGAGTAAGTAAATACGCCCATATTATCGAAGCGAACGTCTTTGACAAATTCGCAAAGTTCTTCAAACTGTTCGTCCGTTTCACCGGGGAAACCTACAATAAGGGATGTACGAAGCGTTACGTGACTCGCTTTGCTGCGAACTTTTTGCAATAAATTCACAATATCCGCTTTACGGTCTTTACGATTCATGCGACGCAAAATATCGTCATTAATATGTTGCAACGGCAAGTCGATATAATTACAAATCTTAGGTTCCGCTACAATAAGATCCAAAAGCTCATCGGTGAAATATTTAGGATATAAGTACAATAAACGGTACCACTCTATACCTTCCACTTTTACGAGGGCTTTTAAGAGTTCCGCCAACATCGGTTTACCATTGTTAAGATCGGAGCCGTAACTCGTTGTATCCTGAGCAATGAGATTAATTTCTTTAACGCCCATAGCGGCTAAACGCTCCACCTCTTCTACGATGGATTCAATTGTACGGCTGCGGTAAGCACCACGTACTTTTGGAATAATACAGAAAGTACAACCATTGTCACAACCTTCGGCAATTTTTACATAGGCACTGTACGTCGGTGTAGTCTGCATACGCGGCATGCGTTCATTATAAATATTGGTAATCGAGTCCATAATGCAGATACGTTTGCCATCATCAATCGCTTCGATAGCTTCCATGATACGATTCCATGAACCGGTACCGATGAGGGCGTCGATTTCAGGAATTTCCGCAAATAGCTCTTCCTGATACTGCTGACTTAAACAACCGGCCACAATCAAGCCGCGACAAGCGCCGAATTGCTTATATTCACTCATTTCTAAAATCGTATTAATCGATTCTTGTTTAGCTTTTTCAATAAACGTACAGGTATTAACGATGATAATTTCTGCTTCATCCAAGGTTTCCGTGATTTCATAGCCGTTATCCTTGAGGGCCCCCAGCATAATCTCCGTATCCACCAGGTTTTTGGCACAGCCTAAACTCACATAGCCTAATTTTTTACTCATTGTATATCCTTTCTAAAGCGCACTTGGCTAATCCATTTATCCAACAATACTTTTTTGCCGTCTTCCGTGTAACCACCCTTGGTATCCCAAAGAACCAATTCACGGCCTAAAGAATCCACCGGATTTGGCAATTCCGGATTGGTGTACACATAATAAAAGCCATTGTCTTGCAAAAATTGCGACACTTGTTTTGACAATAACCATTTAATAACTTGGGTCGCCTCTTCTTCATGGGTTGTGCCTTTTAACATACCCACACCGGTCAAGTAATACGGTGTACCGTCAGCGGGGAAAATAATTTTCACCGGATATTTATGGTTCACATATTGCTGACCGTCAGAATAGTTACCGATACCCAAATCAGTTTCACCCAAGGCGGCCAAGCGAATCGGTGTCGATAAAAATTTCGCGTATTGCACCACATGCGGTTTTAATTCCACAAAATAATGCAAACCCTGTTCTTCCCCGTTCATTTCGACAAAGCTGTATAAAATATTCGCCGCACTGCGCGAAGCTACAAAGTCTGTCATAATGATGCGCCAATCGCCGGGAAGAATTAATGATTGCCAGGCCGTTACATAGCGGCCCATGCGATTATAAAAGGCATCGCTCTGGGCAAATACAACCGGGTCATACCAAATGCCGACCCAAAGGGCATCGTTATTTTTAAAACGATCGGATATTTCGTCTACCCCTTCGGTAAGGACCGGTTTTAATTGATTATATTTAACACCGATGTCTAAATTATCTCGGGTCGTGATGACCAAATCGCCCTTTTGATCGGATGCGGGCAAGGTCATACGCGTTGCCATCTGTTCTTCCGTAATCGGCAACATGGTGAGGCGTACATGGTACTGCATTTCATACTGTTGCGCCAACAAAGTGGTCAAGTTGGAAGGCAGGTCCGTATAAATCGTCAGCTCCGCTTTAACCGGAATGGCCGTACGCTCTTTTTCTTCAGTTTTTTCAAAATATGTTCCCGCTGCAAACATGCCGAGAACAAAGGCTATTAATAATGCGATAGGCCAAAATCGTTTCATGCTCATGCCCGCCTCCATTATGACACACTAAGGTCGTCTATTGCCAGCCAAACCACCTCGTTTTGACTGTTTACTTATACTGATTTTGCCACGGTCGTTCGACTTTGACCCCTGACTTCTGCCGGAGCCGGACCGACCACCTTGAGTCCGTCGATTTGGCGGCTGATTACCGGTCTGCTTTCTATGCTGATTACCGGCCTTATTACGTCCGATTGGACGAGGCGGAATTAAGCACAAAGGTCCGAAGCCGATTAAATCGGTACGCCCTGCCTTTACCAAGGCTTCGCGGACTAAGTCATAGTTATCGGGATTCTTATATTGCATAAGTGCCCGCTGCATCGCTTTGTCGCGCCCTTTTTTGGCCACATAGACGGCTTCGCCGGTGAGCGGATTAATACCCGTATAATACATGGCGGTGGATAAACTGCCCGGCGTAGGAATAAAGTCCTGCACCTGTTCCGGCGTCATCTTCTGATCCCGTAAAAACTCCGCCAGTTCAACGGCGTCAGCCAAGGTACAACCGGGATGAGAACTCATAAAGTAAGGAACTAAGAATTGTTTCTTACCTAATTGGCGATTAGCCGTTTCAAACCAATCTTTAAATTTGAGGAAAACGGTTTTGTCCGCTTTCCCCATGATTTCCGTAACCGCTTCCGACACATGTTCCGGTGCCACTTTCAGCTGACCGCTTACATGATGTTCGCATAATTCTTTCACAAATTCGCGGTTATTATCTTCCAATACATAGTCATAGCGTAAACCGGAGCGCACAAAGACCTTCTTAACGCCTTTGAGCTTACGCAATTTACGCAATATTGCTAAATAATCATCATGACTGGTGTCGAGATTTTCACAGGCATGAGGGGCCGCACAGTTCTTACCGGGGCACGCACCTTTAGTTCCCTGTTTCTCACAAGCCGTGTGGCGGAAATTTGCCGTCGGACCACCTACGTCATGAATATAGCCCTTAAAATCAGGCATGGCTATCATACGTTCCGCTTCAGCGATGAGCGATTCATGACTACGGTTCTGAATAATGCGTCCCTGATGGCTCGTAATGGCACAGAAGGAGCAGCTGCCGAAACAGCCGCGATGGCTTACCAGACTAAACTGCACTTCCCTAAGTGCCGGCACGCCGCCCTTCGCATCATAACGAGGATGCCAACGCCGCGTGAACGGCAAACTGTATACTTCATCCATTTCAGCCTGCGTGAGCGGCAAAGCGGGACTGTTTTGAATCACATAACGGTCCCCGTGAAGCTGAGCCACGGTTTTGCCGATAAACGGATCTTGTTCATAATATTGAATGCGAAAAGCTTCAGCAAATTGCTTCTTATCTTCTTTCAATATTTCATAAGACGGACATTCCTTGATTTTTCCTTCCGGCAAAGTCTTTGACATGTAGCAAATCCCTTTAATGGTTGGCAATTGCTCGATCAGACGATTTTCATCCAAGGCTTTCGCCAATTCTAAAATCTGTTTTTCACCCATACCGTAGATGAGTACGTCCGCTTTACTATCAACCAAGAGCGAACGGCGCACCGTATCGGACCAGTAATCATAATGGGCAAAACGGCGCAAACTCGCTTCAATCCCACCGATGATTACGGGCACATCACGGAATGCTTCACGCATGCGGTTCGCATATACCAGTGTCGCCCGATCCGGCCGATGACCGCTTTCACCGCCCGGTGAATAATCATCATTGTGGCGGAATTTTTTAGCCGCCGTAAATTTATTAAGCATAGAATCAAGATTACCGGCTGTTACCAACGAAGCCAATCGAGGTTTGCCCAGCACTTTAAAGGCATTTACATCTTGCCAGTCGGGCTGTGCAATGAGCCCCACCCGATAACCGTGGTGCTCCAACAGTCGGCCAATCACACTACCGGCAAAAGAGGGGTGATCCACATAGGCATCACCGGTAATCAACACGAAATCGAGTTCAGCCCAACCGCGTGCTTCCATCTCCGCCCGTTCCGTAATTAAAAAGTCGCTCACTACACATATCTCCTTAATTTATACTGTATTTACACAAAAAATAACCAGCCTAAAAATACAACTATACAAATAACAATAACAGATACGGCTAATCGCTCCTGAGCCAACGTCTTCTGACGACGTTGCTGCCGTGACGTATAGCTCAAGCGCTTGGAATGAGGTACTACAATGTCCACTTCCCGTTCAACATCTTCATGATGAACAAGTTTACGCGGTTTTACTCGCCGCAAAGGTACACCCAAGGGCTCACCGATTAAACTTTTATAACGATCAATCATGCGATGTCGTTCAAGGCCCATTAAATCCGCATAATTGCCGATAAAGCCTTTTACATACACATCACCGGGGATAATCTTATAATTGTCCTCTTCAATCGCTTCCAAATACGCGGAGCGGATGTGTAAAGCCTGTTCAATATCTTTAATAGTCAGACCTCGCCGTGTACGTTCTCGACGTAATTCTTCGCCTATCGTTGACAAGTTCGGCCTCCTTTAAATTCTAACATCATTTTAACTTTCTAATTCTACCAATGCTTCTAGTTTTTAACTCATAAAATCCTATGAGAAATAACGCGTTTTCACTTCTTCCGGTGTCATTAAAATATCGCGCGGTTTACTGCCGTTAGCAGGCCCGATGATTTTCATTTCTTCCATCGTATCCACTAAGCGAGCCGCCCTGGAATAACCGATTCGGAAGCGACGTTGCAACATGGACGTAGAAGCCTGACCTTCACTCATAACGCGCTCAATCGCCCGTTCTAAGAGTTCATCCCGCTCTTCCGCCGGCGCGGCCGCTTCTTCCGAAGTGCCTTGTTCCGTTTCTTCCGTTATGGATTCGTCATAATCAGGTCGTCCCTGCTGTTTAACAAAGGCCACCAATTCTTCCACTTCTTCATCGGAAATGAAGGCCCCTTGAATACGAATCGGCTTGCTAGCCCCGATTGGATTAAAGAGCATATCCCCTTTACCGAGGAGTTTTTCAGCCCCTGCCATATCCAGAATGGTACGGGAGTCGATTTGCGTTGCCACGGCAAAGGAAATACGACTCGGTACATTGGCTTTAATGGTACCGGTAATAACGTTAACCGATGGACGCTGCGTTGCCAATACCATATGGATGCCGGCAGCACGCGCTTTAGCGGCCAAACGGTTAATGGATTCTTCCACATCCGGTGCCACCAACATAAGGTCTGCCAATTCGTCGATAATAATCAAAATAAGCGGCATAGCCGATTCCGGATATTGTTCATTATAACCGCTGATATTACGCACCCCGGACGTAGCCATGGTGAGATAACGGGCTTCCATTTCGCGAACGGCCCAACGTAACACGGCAGCCGCTTTTTTCATATCCGTTACAACCGGTACTTTTAAATGAGGAATACCGTTATAAACAGATAATTCTACCATCTTCGGATCCACTAAGATTAACTGTACTTCGCTCGGTTTACGACTGAACAAAATACTGGAAATCAGCGTATTTACGCACACAGACTTACCGGAACCGGTAGAACCGGCCACGAGTAAATGCGGCATTTTAGCAAGGTCGGTAATAACCGCTTCGCCTGCAATGTCTTTGCCGAGGCCCACCGGAATACCACCCCGTGCTTTTTGGAATTTCTCAGATTCCAATACGTCCCGCAAATGAACGGCCGAGGTATTTTTATTCGGTACTTCGATACCCACTGCCGATTTTCCCGGAATTGGTGCTTCAATACGAATATCAATAGCCGCCAATGCCATCTTAAGGTCATCGGTAAGGTTCAAAATCTTGCTTACTTTAGTGCCCGGCGCCGGTTCCAATTCATAGCGGGTTACCGTTGGTCCCTGTGTAGCATTTACTACATGGGCTATTACGCCGAAGCTTTTTAATGTTTCTTCCAATACCGTTACATTATGAGTAACTTCTTGACTGGTCACCTGATTAGGCTGGCCTTTGGCAAGCATCGCCAATGGCGGAAAATGATACGGTAATTCAATGCGGCGCGGTTTCGGTTTACCGTCAACAGTAACGGCCACCGCCGCCGTATCTTCTTCCGTACCTTTTAACGTCGGTACGGGGTGCATATTAGAGGTAGCCAACGTGTCGGCCGCTACCGGAATTACGTCCGTCTCAGATTCTGTATTATTAATTGTACGTGCATCAGCAGCTACGGCCTCCGTTTCAACTGAATCGGTTGCTACCGTACCGGAAGCGTCATCACCGTCAGTTGCTACACCAACGGTAGCCGGATTAGCCTCCATAGGCATAGCCGTATCGGCAGCAACTGCCGTGCTTGTAGCCCCACTCGTTATTGTCGTAGTCGGCGTTGTGCCGGCGCCACGACCGCGTAAAAACGGCGGCACTTCCAATTCATCATCTTCGTCATTTGAAGCAGGCTCATTATAATTAGTAGCTGCGGTAGTATTGCTTGTCTCAGAAGCAACAGTGGCATAGAATTCAGCCGCTTCGGCTTGGGCCGCATCAATACGTTCAGCCTGGGCTTTAGTAAGATCTACTTGTTCTCCCATTGCCACAAGGTTAGCCTTCGCCTCAGCCTCCGCTGCCACCCGCTGTTCTTCGGCCGCTATACGGGCCGCTTCTTCCTGCGCTTTAGCCTTAGCTTCAGCCGATACTTGTGCTGCATTGGTCAGTACTTCTACGGCCGCACTCGGTGAAAAACGCGTATCTTTTTCTTGATTATAAATGCGGCGTTTTTCAGTTTGTTCTTCTTTCCAATCCGCATAGCGTTCTTTCGCATGCTGCACGGTTTCTTCCGTAAGCACGCGCGCTTTTTCCAAACCTACATCGGTTTTAGCCTTTGCCTTATGAAGACCGGTACGCAAGGAAATCTGATAAATCAATAGGATTAAACCTAATTCCACAACGATAGTCACCAGGATGGCCCCCACATTGCCAAGCAAACTGCGTAGCAGGCTGGCTATCATACCACCTAAAACGCCGCCTTGAGCAGCAACTTTAGTGGTCATTAATTCTTCCCCATTGCCGGCCATAAGAAGGGTTACGAGCGTAATGGCAAACAAGTATACCAAACTCAACAAAAGCCCCCGACGGGTGATTGAAAACCCTTTGTCGGCATACAAAATACGCCAGCCCACATAACCTACATAGAGGCAAGGGATCAAACCGCCAATACCGAAACCGTATTTAAAAATACCGGCTATTATATCAACTACCGTACCGGATGTAATGTTAAATATCCCCAGCAAAGCTACCACAGCAAAGAGCATGGTAAAAAGGCCTCGCACTTCTTTACGAATTTTAGGGGCCTTATCGCTTTTATTCGTTTTAACAGTCCGCGAGGAAGTGGTCGTCTTGCGCTTTGTTGCCGTTTTACGCGGCGCCGCCTTCGCTCGCTCCTTCTTTTGTTCCGCCATAATCTATCTACACACCTCTATACATATCAATCCGATTAAACTATAAACTCGTTAGCATTTTATTATACCACAGATTGACTACTTTTTAGAAGTTTTACCGCTTGTACGTTCGTTCCAAAGAGTCAGTAATTCTTTTTCTTTGCCGCGCTCAATGCCTTCATAATAGGTGCGTCCCACCAACGGGGTCGGCAAGTATTGCTGCTTCACATACCCGTTCGGATAATTATGGGCATATTTATAGGAAACGCCATGACCTAATTTAGCCGCGCCGCTGTAATGAGCGTCCCGCAAATGCTCCGGTACTTCCCCATGTTCGTAATGACGTACATCTTGAATAGCCGCATCAACAGCCATATACGCACTATTGCTCTTAGGCGCTAAGGCTACATATAAAACAGCTTCGGACAAAATGATACGTGCTTCCGGAAAGCCCACTAAGTGCGCCGCCTGAGCCGCTGCATTCGCTATTACGAGGGCCTGCGGATCGGCGAGCCCTACATCTTCGGCCGCACAAATCACAATGCGCCGGGCAATGAAATTAGGATCTTCCCCCGCTTCAATCATGCGCGCCAAATAATATACCGCTGCCTGCGGGTCGGAACCACGCATACTTTTAATAAAAGCGGAAATCGTATCATAGTGGTTATCACCCTTTTTATCATAACTGTAAATGCGACGACCCACTACGCGCTCTAAAATTTCCAAGGTCAATTCGCCGCCGTTTTCAACCATGGCGGCGGCCTGTTCTAAAATATTAAGGGCCATACGGGCATCACCATTTACAAACATGCCCACTTCGCGCAATACAGATTCTTCTGCTTTAAGTTGTTGCTTACCAAGCCCCTTATCTTCATCGGTAAGTGCCCGTTGCAATACTTTGACAATCGCATCCGGCGTCAATGTTTCCAAGGTAATCAAACGCAAACGCGATAAGAGTGGTCGGTTTACTTCAAAAAAAGGATTTTCCGTGGTAGCGCCGATTAATATAATAGTCCCGTCTTCCACACATGGTAAAAGCACATCCTGTTGACTCTTGTTAAAACGATGAATTTCATCGAGGAATAAAATCGTACGCTGTTGCAAATTCTGAATCGTTTTGCGTGCTTTTTCAATAATAGCCCGCAGTTCACCAATGCCCGCATTGGTAGCGTTCAAAACCACAAATTGACTATGGGTCATAGCGGCTATAATACCGGCCAAGGTAGTCTTACCGGTGCCGGACGGCCCGTAAAACAACAAAGACGGAATTGTATCGCGCTCTAT
>ENA-UERQ01001183-UERQ01001183.1-human-gut-metagenome-genome-assembly--contig:-NODE-1183-length-14009-cov-4.423127_pt1 | contig 14009 bp, 12 predicted proteins | sample MGYA00242986_ERZ507987 | MGnify/ENA primary metagenome ERZ507987 (study PRJEB26167, sample SAMN06115429) | human gut metagenome | host: Homo sapiens | place: China:Chongqing | collected 2015-04-15...
AGAAGCGCATCGTCTATCCGCCCAAGGAGAGCAACCGTGACCGCCTGTGCGGAATCATCGACACCATCCTTGCAGAAAAGCCGGAGGATTACGAAGCGTTTCTGCAAAAGCTGGAACAGCAGGGCTATGAGATCAAACGAGGAAAGTACACCTCGGTCAAGGGCGCGCGGCAGAAACGATTTATCCGCTTTCGCACTCTGGGTGCAGGGTACAGCGAGGACGAGATAAAGGCTGTCATTGCCGGAGAAGCCGAACATCGCCCACATCAAAAGCAGTCGCCGAAAGAGCAGCCGTTCCACCTGTTAGTGGACATTCAGTCGAAACTTGCCGAGGGTAAGGGCGAAGGTTATGCACGGTGGGCGAAACGCTACAATCTGAAAGAGGTGTCCAAGACCCTGATCTTTTTGCAGGAAAATAAAATCGGCAGCATCGAAGAAATGTGGCAGCGTGTGGATGCCGCTACTACTCACTATCACGAACTAGGCGATTCCATTAAAGCCGCTGAGAAGCGTTTGGCAGAAATTGCGGTGTTGAAAGCGCACATCATCAACTACGCCAAAACGCGACCAGTCTATGATGCCTACCGAAAGACCGGATACAGCAAGCACTTTCTGGAAACACACCGCACGGAAATCACGCTGCACAAGGCAGCGAAAGCGGCGTTTAATGAATCCAATTTGAAAACGCTCCCCAAGGTCAAGGAGTTGGATGTGGAATATTCAAAACTGCTGACAGAAAAGAAAGCACGCTACCCGGACTATCGCAAAGCGAAAGAGGAAATGCAGGAGTTTCTTCGTGCAAAGAGAAATGTAGAACTGTTCTTTGCAGAAGAAAAGAGCAGCGCAGAAAAAATGAAGTCTCGATAAACAACGACAGCCCAGGATTCTTCTGTTGTGGAAGAGCCCTAGGCTGTCGTTTTTGTTATAAAAGTGTTTGGAACAAACGCGCAGCCTGCATCGGCACGATGCAGAACAAATGGGGTTTGGGCACAGCCCAACAAGCATTTTGCAAAGCAAAATAGCATTTGTATAGACGAATGCCCTGCTTGCGTAAGCTGTGTTCCTTATACGGCGCGGTCTTTCGTTTTGTTTGCAGATTTAGACGAACCGCAACGATTCTTAACAAGAACCGTATAGTTTTGCCAAGGAAAGTTGGTCGCAAAGAAAAAGACTTTGTGCTATACTGTGTTAAAAATCATTGCAAAGGTGGGAATGTCATGAATCCTGCAAGAAAGCTGTATCTGGATAACATCCGCTGGATGACGGTGGTTTTAGTGGTGATCTACCATGTGGTCTATATGTTCAATGGCGTGCAGCCTTTTGGTGTGATTGGCCCCTTCCGGGAGCATCAGTTACAGGATTGCTTTCAATATCTGGTTTACCCTTGGTTCATGGCATTGCTGTTTGTTGTGTCGGGGATGAGCGCACGGTACTATCTGCAAAGCCATATCGCAAAACAACTTGTGAAAGATAAAACCCGCAAGCTGCTGGTTCCGTCCACGATTGGCTTATTCGTGTTCCAGTGGCTTCTTGGTATCTATAACCTAAAAATTGGCGGCGGACTGAACATTGCGGACCTTCCGATGCCTATAGTATATCTGATCACCGTACTGTCCGGTGTAGGACCTCTGTGGTACATCCAGATGCTCTGGCTGTTCTCCATGCTTTTGCTTGTGGTTCGGGAAATTGAAAAAGACCGGGTCTGGAACTTCTGTTCCAAAGCACCGGTCTGGAGCATTGTCCTGCTGGTGACTGCCGTTTATGGCTCGGCACAGGTATTGAACACCCCGGTCGTCACTGTTTATCGGTTCGGTATTTATGGATTCTGCTTCTTTGCAGGCTATTTTCTGTTTTCCCACGAGGAAGTAATGGAACGGCTGTGCAAGTGGTGGTGGATGTTTGACTTGGCCTCGGCTGTGCTTGGCATCTCGTATACCGTGCACTATTTTGGTAGAAATTACGCCATTGCACCGGTTCTGAACAACATCCATGCCTGCGTTTACTGCTGGTTTGCCATTCTTGGAATCCTTACAACGATGAAAAAATATGCCGATACCTCAACCGCATTCACACGTTGGATGGCGAAGAAGTCATGGGGGTTGTACATTTTTCATTATCTGCCCATTGCTGTGATCTCGTATGAACTGCACGAACACGCCCCCAACACGCCGGAGGTGCTGGTCTATCTGCTGGTGGGCACCGGAGCCTTTGTGGGCGCATTCCTGCTGGATGAACTCATCAGCCGAATCCCGATCCTGCGCTGGTGCGTCCTTGGAATCGAAAAGGAGAAAAATCATGTTTCAAGACAATCTGATTTCGCTTCGTAAGATCCACGGTTACTCACAGGACGAACTGGCGGAAAAAATCGGAGTGACCCGCCAGACTTTATCAAAATACGAGACCGGAGAATCTCTGCCGGATATTGAACGGTGCAAGCGGTTGGCAGATATTTTCGGTGTTTCCATGGATGACCTCGTGAACTACGAGAAAAGCGACCGGGAAAACTTAGGGCTGGAAGTGCCACCCAAAGGAAAACACGTTTTCGGCATGGTAAAAGTGGGAGATAAAGGGCAGATCGTCATCCCCGCAAATGCACGGAAGATATTTGACATACAACCGGGGGACAATCTGCTGATCCTTGGGGACGAGGAACAAGGCATCGCCATCCTCAAGGAGAAAAGTTTTCTGGAACATCTGCGTCTGATGGAACGTATGCGGCACATGGAATCTGGCGAATGATCAAACCCTGCGGAAAACGCCCTCCCTGCATCGAATACTGCGAAGCTGAGTATGATTTATCCCCAGCAGTGCATCGAATATCATTTTAACACGCTCAAACCCGGAAAATGCTGTTTACTGCTTTATGGACAAAAAGTGTTCCGAAGGAAAGCATTATTACGTTTATACCGTCGCAGGAAGTGCCAAGTTCCTGCGAGTCTATTACGCTCGTGTTACTGAATTTCTGCGTTCCCTGCCATCTTCTGATGCCTGTTGATGATTGCTGATGAACTATTGCGATGACTTTCAGCTGACAAGCTGTGCTGTCGGCTTATTAAAGTTGCCGGATGCTCAACTGCACCCGGCAATAAATTTTTGATGATTTTTTTGTTCAGGCTATTGACACTCGTTAGCAGGTTTGCTGGTACAATGTCATTGATGAAACAAAAATAGTTTCATCAAAGACGGTTATATGGTTGTGCCGATTTCCAAAACATAGTAATATTGAAGTACTAACTGGGGCTGAAAGTGGCAAAACTGCTTGCTTGGTTTCCATTCAGGAATTACTAACAGCGTAGACCGTCCGTTCGCTTCGTAAAAGATTCAATGTTTTGATTGGTTGGGTCGGCACAACCGTTACCCGTGTCAACAACGCGCCTGTTACTTTTGCGAAGAAGCGAAACTGCCCTGAAAGGAGAGGTGTATATGAGTTATTGTCCGGTAGCTGGAATTGATGTCAGCAAACGATTCAGTGATATGTGCATTTTGTCGCCAGACAACAAAATCTTTGCACAAGAAAAGATTTATCACGATGAAACATCGATAAATCGAGCGAACGCCCTACTCCAAAAGGCTGAGCGGCTTTTTTTCAGTAAGCCTGTTATTGTGATGGAGTCCACCTCACACTACCATTTGATCCTCTTTCAATTTTTCTCAGAGCATGGATATGACGTGATCGTGGTGAATCCACTTCAAAGCAATTCGATGAAGGACTTCTCTATCAGAAAGAGGAAAACCGATCGTGTGGATGCCTTCAAACTGGCAATGATGTATCGAACAAAGACATTACGTCCTTCCCAAATTCCTCAAACGGCAACGCGTGCGCTACGCCAGCTCTGCAGACATCGTGCGGAATTGTTGAACGATGTTTCGAGTTATAAAAATCGATTAACCGCCCTTTTGGATCAGACCTTTCCAGACTATGATAAGGTCTTTTCCGATGTGGGAGGCGTCACTTCTTGTGCTGTGCTTGTACGTTTTCCGACGCCGACCATTTTGCTTGTAGAGGAAGAATCAGAACTGGTAGAAGTGATTGCTGCTGCAAGCAAGTCTGGTTATAGTTTTGCTAAAAAGAAAGCTGGATTGCTAATCTCTGCAGCTCAAAAAGCACAGACATTGGGGATTCATTCATGTGCCGATGCAACACTCATTGTTTGTACCATTCAAATGCTTCGTACATTGTCCGAAAGTGTGCTTCAAATCGAAGCCGCAATAGATCATTTGCTGGCTCAGATAAAAGAAATGCGAAGCAACGTTTCTTTACTGCAAAGCATCCCTGGCATTGGTAGTCATTCGGCAGCCCTTTTACTAGGAGAAATCGGAGATATCTCGTTGTTCAAGAAGCCAAAACAGCTTGCAGCATATTTTGGCTTAGACCCAACAGAACGACAATCCGGATCATTCAGAGGAACAAAGAACAAGCTCTCAAAACGTGGTTCTCCCTATGCAAGAGCTGCACTTCACATGGGTGTAGTTAATGCGATTTGTAAGCATGGGAAGGACTCTGCAGCGAACCCTGTACTGCTCAGTTACTATGAAAAGAAATGTAAAAACAAACCGGCAAAGGTTGCTCAAGCGGCGTCAATGCACAAATTGGTCTTTATAATCTTTGCGGTCTTGCGTGACCAGAAGTCCTTCGAGCTGAAAACACCAGAGCAGCATGCTGTTGAACAGGGATTTGTAAAAGCGGCCTGAAGTTTTTGAGAGATTCAAGCCCTGAAACAAACACAGGGCCTTATTTGGTATGCGAAAAATTTGAATTTGGCGTCTTTCAATGTCCTTGTTCTTTACTTGGTATAAGCGATGGCAGAGTTATAAACGGCGAATACCGAACACAAACCGTTCGATTTTGTTCTTATCAGCCACATGTGCTATTGACTTTGCTTAATTGGTCTGATTTGTGAAAACACTATTATTCAATTTTATATAGCCAAATAGTTTTTGTCCAATCGGTTAAAAAATGGCACTTTGGAGAAGATAAAGTATTTCCTTTTTATTATACTTGAATAGAACACCTTGGCAGGCGTTACATTTAAGCACGCAGGTTAGGTAGAACTAATTTCTGCAAACATAAGGAGGAAAATCTATGTCTGAACAAACCCAAAATTTAAAACTCACAGGAAAAGACCTAATCAATATTGGTATCTTTACTGCAATCTATTTTGTACTTAGTTTCATAGGTATGTTTCTTGCTATTATTCCAGTGCTGTGGATTATAATGCCCGGAATCATTGCGATTCTTGCTGGTATTCCCTTCATGCTTCTTTGTGCCAAAGTTCAGAAACCCGGAGTACCCTTACTCATGGGCCTGATTACCGGTCTGCTCTACTATGTTACCGGACAATTTACAATGGTTATCCTTGCAACATTTGTAATAGGCTGTGTATTGTCTGAAATTGTTCGATGGAAATCAAAATATGGAAGTTTTAAGTGGAACACAGTAGCATTTATTTTATTCTCTTATGGCATGACTGGCTCTCCACTTCCAATCTGGCTATTTAAAGATAGCTTTTTTACTCAAATCGCAGATCAGGGTATGCCGGAGGCTTATGTAACTACAATGGAGTCATTATCTTCTATTCCAATGTTTGTTGTTATGATTCTAACGCCTATTATCGGTGGATTGATTGGAGCTTATCTTGCGAGGGGGATATTTAAAAAACATTTTAAGAAAGCGGGCATGATTTGAAATGATAAAAGGAAAGCACCATTGTTTATTGCAGCTTGACCCCAGAACAAAAATACTATTGTTACTTGTCGCAAACATTCTTCTTTTTTTTGGCAGTTCATCAGACGTAACTTACATTTATATGGCTGTATTGGCAATGGTGCTTTTGTTATCTGGGTGCTACAAATCGCTTTTGGCATTTGGTGTCATTGGAACACTTTTTATAAGTATCAATTACTGGATTTTTCCGATTGCCCCCAAAGTATTCACCATGATATTTTCCATATCTGTGAATTATACCCTGAAAATGTTTCCCTGCTTGATGTCAGGTGCCTTGCTGATTTCCACAACATCATTGCACGATGTTGTATTGGCAATGAGAAAATGCCATTTTCCACAAAAGTTGATTATCACTCTTTCCGTGACGATACGCTATTTCCCGGCAATTTTTGAAGAAATTAAGCACATACATAATGCAATGAAGCTGCGGACAATTCCATTTTCAGAAAAAATCGAGTGTTTTGTTGTTCCTTTTATGATGGCCGCTTCAACAACTGTTGAAGAATTATCAGCGGCAGCAGTCACCCGCGGCATTGAAAATCCTGCTCCAAAAACGAGCATTACACAATTAAAATTTCATTTAGTAGACTATCTTATTCTTTTCATTGAAGCGGGTTTTACCGTTGCTGCTTTTATGCTATGATAAAGGGGGATTATATGATTGAAATAGATAATGTAAATTTTTCCTATACCAAAGAGAAAAATACTTTAGACGATATTGATCTTACGATACCTCAAGGAGAGCTTATCTTGCTTTGCGGGGAAAGCGGCTGCGGGAAAACTACGATAACAAAATTGATTAACGGCTTAATTCCTCATTTCACTGCGGGCGAACAATTAACAGGTACAGTTCGGGTTGATGGAACTACGGTTTCTGATACCAAAATGTATGAACTTGCCAAAGTTGTAGGCTCTGTATTTCAGAATCCAAAATCACAGTTCTTCAATCTGGATTCTGACAGCGAAATTTCCTTTGGCCTGGAGAATGAAGGGCTTCCGCCGCAGGAGATTCAAATGCGGGTAACTCAGGCTGTTCAGGATTTGAACATCAGTCATCTCGAACATCGGAATATTTTTTCTATGTCTGGGGGAGAAAAACAGTCTCTTGCCTTTGCCTCTGTTTATGCCATGCAGCCAAGTATTTTTGTTTTAGATGAACCGTCTGCCAATCTGGACGCACCAGCCATAGAAACACTGCGAAGGCAAATCAAGCAGGTCAAGAAAAATGGTCACACGATTGTGATAGCTGAACACCGTTTATACTTTCTTGCGGATTTAGCAGACCGAATTGTATATTTGAAAAACGGAAAAATTAAGCAGATTTGGAAACCTAAAGAATTTCTTTCATTATCTAAGGACAGACAAATTTCTTTAGGATTGCGTTCAGTCGAAATTCCTACGTTAATTTACCGGAATCTCTATTCAGCCCCCCGCAAGCAGATTTGCTTGTAAAAAACCTTTCTTATTCTTATAAGAAAAATCCGGTTTTAAAACATGTGGATTTTTCTGCTTCATATGGAGATATAATAGGTATTGTTGGACGAAACGGCGTAGGAAAATCCACTCTTTGCCAATGTTTATGTGGATTACTCAAAAAGAAATCGGGAACAATCTCTTTTCGTGGTAAACAGCTTTCTCTAAAAGAATGTAGAAAATTATGTGCTTTCGTCATGCAAGATGTAAATCACCAGCTTTTTTCTGATAGCGTATGGGACGAATGTGAGCTATCAGCGCCGTCAGAATCGGCTGCAATGATTGAAGCTCTTTTAAAACGGTTTGATTTATTGGGGGTGAAAGATTCTCACCCAATGGCTTTATCTGGCGGGCAAAAGCAACGGCTTGCCGTAGCGACAGCAATACTTTCCTGTAAAAAAATACTTATTTTTGATGAACCCACCAGTGGCCTTGATTATCGTCATATGATGGAAGTAAGTTCTCTTTTGAAAGAACTTGGTAAAGAAGAACATATCATTTTAGTAGTTTCACATGATATAGAATTTATAAATGCAACGTGTACCAACATATTTTCGTTGCAACCATGAAAGGAGGAAGTATGTTGGAAAGAACAAATAAACGACTAATTTTAAATGGAAATTGCCGCACAATCATTGAAAACAACGAATGTATGATAACTCAAGTCTCTGATCCTACTGGCGATGGACTAATGACAATGTACCATGTATTTCCCGGTGTTTCTGTTCTTTACAGTGACTTTCATATGCCTTTCTGTGAATCAGGATTTCAGACAGAATATGATATGCTTTGTATAGATCACTGTAAAGAGGGGTGTATGGAACAGGAAATGGGCAATGGAGCCTATACCTATTTAGAAGCTGGAGATTTAAAAATAGACAGACGTATTCATCATAAAGGGCACATTGAATTTCCCACCCAACATTTTCATGGCGTGACGATTGCGTTTGATATGAAAGAGGCTACAAAGAATCTGCCTTTAGAAATGCGGGATTTTCCAGTAGACTTATATGCTCTCCAGAAAAAATACTGCGACAGCAAACACCCTTTTGTTATACCGGGAGAACCGGCGATTGAACATATTTTTTCAGAGTTATATTCAATACCTCTCAATATCAAGAAGTATTATTTAAAAGTAAAAATTTTTGAACTCTTGCTTTATCTGGACGCATTAGAGCTGGCCGGAACAAAAGAAGAACGGCCTTATTTCTATAAAACGCAGGTAGAAAAGATTAAGGCAATCCGTAATCTAATGACAGAAAATCTGACGGAACACTATACATTAGATGATCTTGCCAAAAGATTTGATATACCGCATACAACGATGAAAAGTTGTTTCAAATCTATTTACGGAAATTCTATTTTTGCATATATGAGAGAGTATCGTATGAACTGTGCCGCGAATTTGCTGCGAGAACAGAATGATTTGAGTATCGCTCAGATTGCCGGAATGGTAGGCTATGACAGCCCCGGTAAATTTAGTTCGGCCTTTAAAGCCGTTATGGGGAGTACGCCATTATCTTATCGGAAATTTCCTGTCCATGCGGTGAATTTATGGCCGGGTGGAGAAGATGAAACATCTAAATAGCTTTATAATTAGATTGATTGGATAATTCCAGTCAATCTATTTTTTTGAAGGGACGGTGTTTCATATGAAGCAGAAAAAAGACAAATCGGATTGGCTTTCTGTTTTGTTGTCATTTGCAGCTAAAAGTAAATGGAAGATGATTTTATCCATGTTCTGCTCTCTTATCAGTGTAATGGGAGGCTTTCTTCCCTATGTCTGCCTATATAAGATTATGCAGTTATTTATCTTCGGTTCACCAACAGTTTCGGCATTTTTATTTTGGTGTGGAATAGCCATGTTGGGGTACTTCCTTTATGTGGTATTCTTCGGACTCTCAACAGTATTGTCTCATAGTGCCGCATATCATATTCTTTATGATTTGCGTATGGCGATTGCTGATAGGTTAATGAAAGCGCCATTAGGCAATGTAACAGGAAGTGCCATTGGACACTTAAAAAATATCATGGTAGAAAAAATAGAAGGGATTGAACGCCCGTTAGCGCATATGATTCCAGAATTAGGAGCGAATATCGTTTTAGCCCTTATCGTTTTCATTTATCTATTCGTTATTGATTGGCGCATGGGATTGGCCTCTATGGTGACACTTCCTTTTGCGGCTATTCCTATGATTGTTTCCGGTAAAGGATTCAATGAAAAATACTCTGCATATATGGCTGCAAACGATCATGTAAATAGCGTAATTGTAGAATATGTATCTGGAATTGAAGTAGTAAAAACTTTTAATCAAACCACAAGTTCCTATGAAAAATTTTCGGAGGCAATACGGGCCTTTCAACGGTTTACATTAGATTGGTTTCAAAGTTCATGGAAAGCAATGAATCTTGTCATGTCTATCTTACCGACTACTTTTTTGGGAACACTTCCTGTCGGTTTGATTTTGTATAAATTTGAAATCATCACGCCCGTTGAATTGATTGTTTGCTTAGTTCTTGCTTTGAGTCTACTTCCGGTTCTAATGAAAGCGACTGCGTTTATTACGGAAATGAAGTCTATGCAATACAATGTCAGCGGTGCTAAGGAATTATTGGATATGGAAATCCTAAAGGACAGCCTGCAAGAAGTATTCCCCGCTTCTTATGATATTTCCTTTGACAATGTAACTTTCTCCTATACCGGACAAAAGGAAGATGTTGTACTGCATAACCTAAATTTTAAAATTCCGGAAAATAGCTTTACAGCTTTAGTAGGACCGTCTGGCAGCGGGAAATCTACAATCGCAAAATTGATCGCCCGGTTTTGGGATGCCACGAATGGCGCTATTTATATTGGTGACACCAATATAAAAAATGTTTCTCTAAAGCAGCTTTCAAATTTTGTTAGTTTTGTTACGCAGGATAATTTTCTTTTTAATTGTTCCTTAAAAGAGAATATTCGTCTTGGAAATCCCAATGCTTCTGACGAAGAAATATATGCAGCAGCAAAAGCGGCATGTTGTGATGACTTTATCACAAAACTGCCAAACGGGTATGATACATCGGCTGGTGAAGCTGGTAAATCACTATCTGGCGGAGAAAAACAGCGAATTTCCATTGCAAGAGCAATTTTGAAAAATGCGCCAATTATTATACTGGACGAAGCCACCGCTTTTACCGATCCTCAAAACGAAGAACAAATCCAAAAATCTATCGTTGCCTTAACAAAGGGAAAAACTTTATTGGTTATTGCACACCGTTTATCCACGATTCAAAACGCAAATCAAATTATTGTTCTTGAAAACGGAAAAATTCTTGACAGCGGCACACATAACGATCTTCTCAAAAGCTGTACTTTATACCGTACTATGTGGGAGGCACATATCGGCGCTAAACATTGGGCTGTTTCACAGAAAGGAGGCTGCTAATTATGTTTCATTCTATCAAAAGATTATTACATTGGGCAGGCGGTTATCGCAAAAGATTGTATTTGGGTTGTCTATGTTCCTTTTTCAGTGTATGGTGTACTGCTATACCTATTGTGATTGCCGCATGGACTTTGGGGCTTGTGATTGCTGACTTTCGCGGAGAAAATTCTCTGGAATGGAACATTATATGGCTTTCTTTATTCGGGATTGTTATTTCCATTTTTCTCCGATATATCTTTTCTTACTGGAAAGCAAAATTACAAGAAAGCATTGGCTATGAAATTGCTGCCGAAGAACGATTAAAAATTGGTAATGTTTTAAAACGTGTTTCTTTAGGGTATTTCAGCAAAAACAGTACCGGTGATATTCTAACAGCTATTACCGGTGATTTATCCAGCCTGGAATTACAAGGCATGAAACTAATCGACGCTATTGTAAATGGATATATCAATCTTCTGGCTATTGTAATAATTTTACTTATTGTCTGCCCTATGGCAGCCCTGACAAGCCTGGTAGGTGCGATACTCTCTGCTTTAGCATTAAATGGGATCAGCAAAAAAAGCCGCAAAAATGCACCTACAAAACAAATATCACAAGAACGGATTACGGACGCTTCACTTGAGTACATTCATGGTCTGCCAATCGTAAAGTCATTTGGGCAAGAAGGCGCTTCGATTGAAGAATGGAAAACAGCTTGTGAAAAACATAAAGATATAAATTTAAAGATTATGCACGGTTTTGTGCCAAACAACTGTCTGCATTTACTTGCTCTGAAAATTGCTTCTGTATTATTGATCTTGATTTCAGGAATTTTTACGATTCAAGGCAATCTAACAATTTCAATTTTCCTGTTGATAGCTATGTTTGCCTTTATGATTTTTGGCGCGGTAGAAAATATGAATGATTCTGTACATATGCTTGGCCTAATTGATACTTCAATGGATAAACTGGAAAACATAGAAAATGCGGAATTTATTGATGAAGCCGGGCGTGATTTTTCCATTGCTTCTTACAATATAGATTTTACAGATGTTTTCTTTGGATATGGGGAAATAGAGGTATTACACAATCTGTCTTTCCAGATTCCTCAAAATACCACAACTGCAATCGTTGGTCCGTCTGGAAGTGGGAAATCTACCATATGCAATCTGATTACCAGATTTTATGATGTAAACAGCGGCTCTGTTAAAATTGGCGGGCATGATGTACGAGAGTTTACCTGCGATAGTCTGCTGAAAAATATCAGTATGGTTTTTCAGAATGTCTATTTGTTCCGGGATACCATCAAGAATAACATTAAATTCGGCAGCCCGGACGCTACGGATGAACAGATTATCGCCGCCGCAAAAGCAGCCCGCTGTCACGACTTCATAATGGCTTTGCCGGACGGTTATGACACAGTGATTGGTGAAGGGGGTTCTTCGCTTTCCGGCGGTGAAAAGCAAAGAATTTCTATCGCCAGGGCGATGCTCAAGGATGCTCCCATTGTTATCTTGGATGAGGCAACCGCAAGTATTGATCCAGAGAATGAGCATTTGATCCAAGAAGCGATTTCTGCTCTAACACACGGTAAAACTATTATTACGATTGCCCATCGTCTGGCCACGATTGAGAACGCCGACCAAATCCTTGTGATTGATGGCGGAACTGTGGCTCAGAGGGGTACGCATAAGGAACTGCTGCAACAGGAAGGGACTTATAAAAAGTTCATCCAGATCCGCGAACAAGCCGAAGGCTGGCGAATACAGTAAGGGAGGTCTTGATGAAACTTCATGCGTCCGGGGAGGACTATCTGGAAACCATCCTTGTTCTCCATAAGAAAACGGGTATGGTGCGCTCCGTAGATGTGGCCCGGCACATGGAGGTGTCAAAACCCAGCGTGTGCCATGCAGTGGCTACCTTGCGAGACGGCGGCTTTCTCACGATGGACAGCGCCTATTTCCTGCACCTGACCGATGTAGGCCGGGCAGTTGCCGAAAAAATCTACGAGCGCCATTGCTTTTTCACTGAGCAGCTTATCGCAGCGGGCGTTGACCCTGAAACTGCGGAGGCCGACGCCTGCCGGCTTGAACACTGTATCAGTGATGAATCTTTTCTTAAACTACAGAGAAAAATGCCGTCAGCGCCGAAACGGTCAGCAGTATTGTGGAATATGCCACGGGCATTCAGACCTTCCGAGCCTATGGTATTGGCGGAACAAAAAATGAGACGGTAACATCTACTCTAAAACATTTCAGTGATGTGAGCTACAACTACGAGAAACATGGTATTCCGACAAATGCAATACAATGTATCTTTCTGTGGATCGGACTACCTGTAATGATATGGGCGGCTTCTATCCCTATGCTGTCCGGGAAACTGGACCCGATTTCCTATTTGTTGATTTGTATGCTGCCCATGCTGCTTGCAAAACTTTCGGACTCCATCTCCCGTGGCCTGATGAGTTACAAAAACTTGAAAATCTCCAAAGATAAAGTTGTAGACATTATTGAAGAACCAGAGGAAACTGGAAGCATGGAGCCGCTTCACACAACCACCCATGAAATCATCTTTGACAATGTAGATTTTTCGTATGTACCCGGTGAGCCGGTACTAAAACATGCTACCTTTACGGTGCCGGATCAAAAACTCACAGCCATTGTCGGAGACTCTGGTTCTGGCAAATCCACCATTTTGAACCTGATTGCAAAATATTACGAAGCAACGGGCGGGACGATTTCGATTGGCGGTAAACCCATTAACCATATTGCCGCAGAGCGTGTACTGGAACAAGTTTCTATGGTAGACCAGGACGTATTTCTTTTTGATGATACCATCCGGGATAATATCCGACACGCCCGTCCTAATGCTACGGACACAGAAATCGAGGCTGCCTGCCGGGAAGCCAACTGTGACAGCTTCATCCGTAAGATGGAAAAGGGATACGATACGCTGACTGGCGAGAATGGAAATCTTCTCTCTGGCGGTGAGCGTCAGCGAATTTCAATAGCCCGCGCTATCCTGAAAAACAGCCCTATCCTGCTTTTGGATGAAGCAACCGCATCTCTTGACATTGAAAATGAGCTTGCCGTAAAGCAGGCCATCGCCAATCTGCTAAAAGAAAAAAAGACAGTGGTAATGATTGCTCATACCCTTTCCACCTTGTAATGGGTGATGGCAGAATTGCTGAATCAGGAACCCACGAAGAATTGCTTGCGAAGGGCGGAAAATATGCTGCTATGTGGAACGCAGAGCAAAAAATATCGGCTTGATCGAAGGTAAAGATGAAACTTCATGCGTCCGGGAACGATTAAATGAGAATCACTTCTATGCAAAAAATTGAAGTTGTTGTTCGCATCACGAAGGATCACTGCCCACCGCAAGAGCAGACGATTTTTGAATGGT
>ENA-UERQ01001184-UERQ01001184.1-human-gut-metagenome-genome-assembly--contig:-NODE-1184-length-13996-cov-2.316115_pt1 | contig 13996 bp, 13 predicted proteins | sample MGYA00242986_ERZ507987 | MGnify/ENA primary metagenome ERZ507987 (study PRJEB26167, sample SAMN06115429) | human gut metagenome | host: Homo sapiens | place: China:Chongqing | collected 2015-04-15...
ATGGTACTTTAGCATTTACTTAATTAAGGTAATGCTAAAGTAATTGTGCGCATTACGCCAGCGTCAAAAGCGTAAAAGAGGGTAAACGCGGAGCAGGGAACTGGCGCAGACAGGAAAACTGGCTATGCTTAAAAATAGTTCTCTCTATTATTTTCAATGGATTAGCTTGCACGGAGTGTTAATATGGGTTTTTGGCGTATTGTTTTTACTATCCTGCTGCCGCCGTTGGGCGTGCTGTTGGGCAAAGGGCTTGGCTGGGCGTTTATCATCAACATTCTTCTGACGCTGCTGGGCTACTTCCCCGGCCTTATCCACGCGTTCTGGGTGCAAACCAAAAGCTAAGCACGCCAGAGTAAATCACTGTAGATCCCGGTCAGCACACCTTCTGGACCAAACTGCTGTTTGATCCAGCGCGTCACCTGACCGGTCGCGGCATGCTGCGTGGCGAGCAGCATGCGCGAATCCTGGCGCGGGTTGTTAATGCGTCGCGTCGCCAGGAGTCCATCCTCCACCGCCTCTCTCGCCATGTATTCCGGCAAAAAGCCAATCCCTTCCCCCAGGATCTGACACTGGCATTTGGTGTTGAAATCCGGCACCAGAATCGCCTCCTGCCCGTGCAGCAGCCAGCCAACCTTTTTGTTAATGGTATGCGCGGTATCTTCCACCATGATGTTCGGATACAGGCGCAGCTGGCTCTCCGCTATCGGTTCGGGAACAAAGGCGAGCGGATGTTCCGGCGCGATGGCAAAGACCCAGCGAATAGCGCCAATTTCGGTGTAATCAATCCCGCCGCCGTCGAGCAGCGTGTCCGGTGCGCCAATCGCGATATTGGCCTGATTGTTGATGATCGAATCCCAGACGCCGTTGTAGACCTCGGTAGTGACGGTGATCTGACAGGTCGGAAACTGTTTTTTCAGCACCTGCAGCAGCCTGGCGGTGTGACGCGGCGTATACAACAACTGGTTAATACAGATGCGCACCCGCGCCTCGATGCCCTGCGAAATGGTATCAATCCCGCGCTTGATGGCGTGGAAGTCGTTAAGCAGGTCGGTGGCTTTGCGGTAAAAGTAGAACCCGGACTCGGTCAGCTCAATGCTGCGCGTGTTACGCACAAACAGCACCACGTCCAGCCCGGTTTCCATCCGCTTGATGGTGTAACTGATGGCGGAGGTGGTGACCCCCAGCTCGGCAGCCGCCTTGCTGAAGCTGCCGAAGCGTGCGGCGGTGGTGAAGGCCAGCAGGTTCTCTTCGGTAAAGATGGAATTCATATCTCACTCCCGTCAGCCATCAGTTTTGAACATATTTTAACAACGATGTTACAACGCATTTGAAGCCGGTCACAGTTCTGGCTATTTGCTCAGGGCCGCGCGGTACAAGGCATTTTCAGCCATAAGGATAATGCAGCCTGAGGCGCTAAAAAGCGGTTAAACATAAGAAAAAGGTTGCACAGACGCACGTTTTAGCTGAACCGTTGAATTTAACTCAACAATGAATTGACTGTCGATGAATCATTTTTAAGCGGATTCTTTTATGACCAGGCTGTTGCTATTCTCGGGTCAAGAGCAATAAAACATCGGGAGTCTGAATATGTCTGCAACTGAACTGGTTACGGAATTTCTGCTGGCGGCAGAAGAGGGAAATAGCGATGCGCTAAAAGCCTGTCTGGAAAAAGGCGTGGATATTAACGCCACTAACCGCCAGAAAAGAACCGCCATTATTATTGCCAGCCTGAAAAAGCATTATTCCTGCGTGGAGCTATTAATTGCCGCCGGTGCGGATATTGATAAACAGGACCAGACCTGTTTTAACCCCTTCCTGATCAGCTGCCTGACGAACGATTTAACCCTCCTGCGGCTGGTATTACCCGCGAATCCGGATCTCGACCGCCTTACCCGCTTCGGCGGCGTGGGCATTACCCCTGCCAGTGAAAAAGGGCACGTGGAGATCGTGCGCGAGCTGCTGGAAAAAACCGACATTAACGTTAACCACACCAACTTTGTCGGCTGGACGCCGCTGCTGGAAGCCATCGTACTTAACGACGGCGGCGTGAAGCAGCAGAAGATCGTTAAGCTGCTGCTGGATCACGGCGCGAACCCGCACATGACCGACAAATACGGCAAAACACCGCTCGAGCTGGCGCGGGAAAAAGGCTTCGATGCGATAGCCGACCTGCTGCTGGCGGCAGGCGCATAACGCACTCGGCCAGCCATTTCCGGCTGGCCGTTAATTCAAAAAGTATTTTAACCGACGTGCATTTTGCACGACGGCGGCCCCCTTTTATCCGCGTTCAGGAGAAAATAATGCCAACGAAAGTCGTGATTAAAAAGAATACGTATTTTGACTCCGTATCATTAATGTCCGTTTCCACCAAAGCCAATAAATTGCCGGGCGTCGAGCAGGCGTTTGTGGCCATGGCAACGGAAATGAACAAAAGCGTATTAAAAAACCTTGGGCTATTAACGCCAGAATTAGCCGAAGCCAAAAACGGCGACCTGATGATCGTGATTAAAGGCGACGCGGCGAATTATGAAACGCTGGCGGCCATCGAAGCGCTGTTCACCCGTAAAGAGAGCGCAGGCTCCCATGAAGCGCGCTACGCCACGATTGCCAGCGCCAAAACCCATCGCCCGGACGCAAACCTTGCGGTGATTTCCGTCAACGGCACCTTCGCCGCCCGCGAAGCGCGCCAGGCGCTGGAACACGATCTCAACGTGATGCTCTTCTCCGATAACGTGTCGCTCGACGACGAGCTGGCGCTGAAGCAGCTGGCGCACCAGAAAGGGCTGCTGATGATGGGGCCGGACTGCGGCACCGCCATCATCAACGGCGCGGGACTGTGCTTTGCTAACGCGGTGCGCCGCGGCTCGATTGGCATCGTCGGCGCTTCTGGCACCGGCAGCCAGGAGCTGAGCGTGCGCATTCACGAATTCGGCGGCGGCGTGTCGCAGCTGATTGGCACCGGCGGGCGCGATCTTAGCGAGAAGATCGGCGGCCTGATGATGCTCGACGCCATCGACATGCTGGAAGCCGACGAGGGCACAGAGGTGATTGCGCTGATCTCCAAGCCGCCTGCGCCAGCCGTGGCAGAGAAGGTGCTGGCTCGCGCCAAAGCCTGCCGCAAGCCGGTGGTTGTTTGCTTCCTCGGGCGCAATGAACCGCCCGCCGATGAGGACGGACTGCAGTTTGCGCGCGGCACCAAAGAGGCGGCCCTGAAGGCGGTCCTGCTCACCGGCATCAAAAAAGAGTCCCTGGACCTGCATCCGCTCAACTGGCCTTTGATTGAAGAGGTGCGCGCCCGCCTGACCCCGCAGCAGAAGTACATTCGCGGCCTGTTCTGCGGCGGCACCCTGTGCGACGAAGCGATGTTTGCCGCGCTGGAGAAGTTCGACGACGTGTACAGCAATATCCAGCCGGATCCCGCTAAACGCCTGCCGGACGTCAGCGTCAGTAAAGCCCACACCTTCCTCGACTTTGGCGACGATGAGTTCACCAACGGCAAGCCGCACCCGATGATCGACCCGACCAACCGCATCAGCCGCCTGCTGCAGGAGGCGCGCGATCCTGAAGTGGGCGTCATCGTCATGGACTTCGTGCTGGGCTTCGGCGCGCACGAGGATCCGGTGGGGGTGATGCTTGATGCCATTAAGGAGGCGCAGGCCATCGCGAAGGCCGATAACCGTCCGCTGGAGATCCTCGGCTACGTGCTCGGCACCGACCAGGATCCGCAGTCGCTGGCGCAGCAGTGCCAGATGCTGACCGACGCAGGCGTCATTTGGGCCAGCAGCAGCACCAATACCGGATTACTGGCACGCGAATTTGTCTGCAAAGGGGAGAACGCATAATGACCACCTTATTCAACCAGCCGCTGAACGTCATTAACGTCGGCATTGCGATGTTCAGCGACGATCTTAAAAAGCAGCACGTACCCGTGACCCAGCTCGACTGGACGCCGCCGGGGCAGGGCAATATGCAGGTGGTGGAAGCGCTCGACCAGCTGGCGAAAAAAACGCTGGCGGAGAAGATCGCCGCCGCTAACCAAATCGCCCTTGAGCGCATTATTCAGTCCCATCCGGTGCTGGTGGGCTATGACCAGGCGATTAACGTTGTGCCGGGGATGACCCGCACCACCATTCTGCACGCCGGTCCGCCCGTCTCCTGGGAAAACATGTGCGGCGCGATGAAGGGCGCGGTCACCGGGGCGCTGGTGTTTGAAGGGCTGGCGACGGATCTGGAGGATGCGGCCAGGCTTGCCGCCTCCGGGGAGATCGCCTTCTCGCCGTGCCACGAGCACGACTGCGTGGGCTCGATGGCGGGCGTCACCTCCGCGTCGATGTTTATGCACATCGTTGAAAACAAAACCTACGGCAACCGCGCGTTCACCAACCTCAGCGAGCAGATGGCGAAGATCCTGCGCATGGGGGCCAACGACCAGAGCGTCATCGACCGCCTGAACTGGATGCGCGACGTGCTCGGCCCGATGCTGCGCGACGCCATGAAGATCATCGGCGAAATCGATCTGCGCCTGATGCTGGCCCAGGCGCTGCACATGGGCGACGAGTGCCACAACCGCAACAACGCGGGCACCACGCTGCTGATCCAGGCGCTGACGCCGGGGCTGATCCAGGCGGGCTATCCGGTGGAGCAGCAGCGCGAAGTATTTGAGTTTGTCGCCAGCAGCGACTACTTCTCCGGCCCGACGTGGATGGCGATGTGTAAGGCCGCGCTGGACGCCGCTCACGGCATTGAGTACAGCACCGTCGTCACCACCATGGCGCGCAACGGCTACGAGTTCGGCCTGCGCATTTCCGGCCTGCCGGGGCAGTGGTTCACCGGCCCGGCGCAGCAGGTGATCGGCCCGATGTTCGCAGGCTATAAGCCGGAAGACTCCGGGCTGGACATCGGCGACAGCGCGATCACCGAAACCTACGGCATCGGCGGCTTTGCGATGGCGACGGCCCCGGCGATTGTCGCCCTGGTGGGCGGCACGGTGGAGGAAGCCATCGACTTCTCCCGTCAGATGCGCGAAATCACCCTTGGCGAAAACCCGAACGTCACCATTCCGCTGCTCTCCTTTATGGGGATCCCGACCGCCATCGACATCACGAAGGTCGCGGGCAGCGGCATTCTGCCGGTCATTAATACCGCCATTGCCCACAAAGACGCGGGCATCGGCATGATTGGGGCGGGCATCGTTCACCCGCCGTTTAGCTGTTTTGAAAAGGCGCTGTTGACCTTCCGCGATCGCTACTTTTTATAAGGCATGCATCCATGAAAAACATGAAACTGGAGTGGAAAAGAGGTGACTGGGCGGCGTATTTCGGGTTGATGACCAACAACCTGACCAATCTGCTGACCATGATGGGGTTGCTCATTTTTGTCGTCGGCATCCCGAAGGAGATTGTTTATGGACGCATTGCGCCAGCCTTCGGGCTGGCGGTATTGGCCGCGAGTATTTGCTATGCGTGGTTCGGCATGCAGATGGCGCGCCAGACCGGGCGCACGGACGTCACCGCGCTGCCGTCCGGCCCCAGCGCGCCGTCAATTTTTACCGTGACCTTCCTGGTGCTGATGCCGGTGTACCAGCAAACGGGCGATGCGGATTTCGCCATTCAGATTGGCCTGGTGTGGTGCTTTGTTGAGGCGATGATCCTGGCGGGCGGTTCGTTCCTGGGGGAGACCATCCGCAAGATGATCCCGCGCACCGTGCTGCTGTCGTGCCTTTCCGGTTTGGGCCTGCTGCTGCTGGCGATGAACCCGATGCTGCAGGCGTTCGAAGCGCCGACCGTGTCGTTTATCGTGCTGCTGCTGATCTTTATTAACTGGTTCGGTAAAAAGCCCATTTTCGCCAAAATCCCGACCGGCCTGCTGTTGCTGGTTGCAGGAACGGCGCTAGCGTGGCTCTCGGGTCTGCAAAGCCCGGAAGCGATTAAAGCGTCCATGTCATCCTTCGGCTTTAACCCGCCGCAGGTGCACATAGAAGGCTTCCTGCAGGGCCTGCCGCACGCGCTGCCGTATCTTGCCTCTGCCGTACCGCTGGGGCTGGCGAACTACATCTTTGACCTGGAAAACATCGAAAGCGCCCACGCGGCGGGGGATGAATACCCGACCCGCAAGGTGATGCTGGCGAACGGTCTGGCGTCGATGCTCGGCTGCCTGATGGGCAACCCGTTCCCGGTGACGGTCTACGTCGGCCATCCCGGCTGGAAAGCGATGGGGGCCAGCATCGGCTACACCCTGGCATCCGGCGTGACCATGTTCATCGTGCCGCTGTTCGGGCTGGGAGCCTTTATGCTCGCCATCATACCGATGACCGCCATCGTGCCGATTCTGGTGTTTATCGGCGTCGTCACCGCCAACCAGGTGGTGAGGGAAACGCCGAAAGTGGAAGTGCCGGTGATCTTCATCTGCCTGTTCCCGTGGATCGCCAACTGGGCGCTGACCATGATGAACAGCGTGATGGGGGCGGCGGGCACGAATGCCGCCAAAATCGGTACCGACGTGCTGCACAGCAAAGGGATCTACTACGAAGGACTCGTCCATCTGGGGAACGGGGCACCGCTCGCCAGTATGCTCTGGGGCTGTATCGCCATTTTCGCCATCATCAATAAACCGCTGCGCGGCGCCGTGGCTGCCGCGGGCGGGGCACTGCTGGCGCTGTTCGGGGTGATCCACGCGCCGGTGGTGGGCTTTGCCGAAGGCAGTTCGCTGATGTTCGTCACCGCGTATCTGATGATGGGCGGCATGTTTGTGGTGAAGCATTTTCTCGACAGCCGGGAAGTGACGAGCGCTGCGTCGGGTACTGTTGCGAAGGAGCACGTATGAAAGAGCTTATGGTCGTTGCCATCGGCGGCAACAGCATTATCAAAGACAACGCCAGCCAGTCGATTGAACATCAGGCGCAGGCGGTTAAAGCGGTGGCAGAGTCGGTGCTCGAAATGCTGGCCTCCGACTATGACATCGTGCTCACCCACGGCAACGGTCCGCAGGTGGGGCTGGATCTGCGCCGCGCCGAAATCGCCCACGAGCGGGAAGGGCTCCCGCTGACCCCGCTGGCAAACTGCGTGGCGGACACCTAGGGCGGCATCGGCTACCTCATCCAGCAGGCGCTGAACAACCGTCTGGCCGCACGCGGGGAGCAAAAAGCGGTCACGGTCGTCACGCAGGTGGAGGTGGATAAAAACGATCCCGGCTTTACGCATCCGACAAAACCGATCGGCGCGTTCTTCAGCGAGGCGCAGCGCGACGAGCTGCAGCGTGCGCATCCGGACTGGCACTTTGTTGAGGATTCGGGCCGGGGCTATCGTCGCGTGGTGGCCTCCCCACAGCCGCTGCGCATTGTCGAGGCCGATGCGATCAAGACATTGACGCAAAAAGGGTTTGTGGTGATTGGCGCGGGCGGCGGCGGTATTCCGGTGGTGCGCACTGAGCAGGGCGATTACCAGAGCGTCGACGCGGTGATTGATAAAGATCTCTCCACCGCGCTGCTGGCGCGCGAGATCCGCGCCGACGTGCTGGTGATTACCACCGGCGTGGAGAAGGTGTGCGTCAACTTCGGCAAGCCAAACCAGCAGGCGCTGGACACGGTGAGCGTGGCGCAGATGACGCGCTACAAAGACGAGGGCCACTTCCCGGCGGGCAGCATGCTGCCCAAAATCGTCGCCTCGCTGGCGTTTTTACACCACGGCGGCAAGCGCGTGATTATCACCTCGCCGGACTGCCTGCCCGCCGCGCTGCGCGGAGAAACCGGTACCCATATTGTGACTGAAGGAAGATAAGATGAGTGAAAATAAAAGCCGCCGTGAATTCATCAGCCAGAGCGGCAAAATGGTGACCGCCTGCGCGCTGTTTGGCGCGACCGGTTCCGTCGCGTATGCTGCCGACTCCGCAAAACCAACCTGCGAGACGGGTAAACCGATGACCATCACCGCGAAACATTACTATCTGGACAACGTGCTGCTCGAAGCCGGGTTTAATTTTGACGGCAGCGTGGCGACGAGCACCCGCACCGAGCTGAAAACGCTGGAGATCAAAGACGGGAAAATTGTCGCCCTGCGCGATAACGGCAGCCACGCCGACGCGACCCTGCCGCACTACGACGCGGGTAAAAAGCTGATGCTTCCGGCGATGCGCGACATGCACATTCACCTGGATAAAACCTTCTACGGCGGCCCGTGGCGTTCCCTCAACCGCCCGGCGGGCACCACGATTCAGGATATGATTCGTCTGGAACAGAAGCTCCTGCCTGAGCTGCAGCCCTACACCCAGGAGCGTGCGGAAAAGCTGATCGACCTGATCCAGTCAAAAGGCTCCACCCTCGCCCGCAGCCACTGCAATATCGAGCCGACTTCCGGCCTGAAGAATCTCGAAAACCTGCAGGCGGTCCTGGCGCGCCGCAAACCTGGTTTTGACTGCGAAATCGTGGCGTTTCCACAGCACGGGCTGCTGCTGTCGAATTCCGAAAAGCTGATGCGCGAGGCGATGCAGGCCGGGGCGCACTACGTGGGCGGGCTGGACCCGACCAACGTTGACGGCGCGATGGAGAAATCCCTCGATCTGATGTTCCAGATTGCGCTGGACTACGACAAAGGGGTGGACATTCACCTGCACGAAACCAGCCCGGCGGGCGTGGCGGCGGTGAACTACATGGTCGAAACGGTGGAGAAAACGCCGGCGCTGAAGGGCAAGCTGACCATCAGCCACGCCTTCGCGCTGGCGACGCTCAACGAACAGCAGGTGGATGAGATTGCTACCCGCATGGCGGCGCAGCAGGTGACCATCGCCTCCACCGTGCCGATTGGCACCCTGCATATGCCGCTGAAGCAGCTGCGCGATAAAGGCGTGTTTGTGATGACCGGCACCGACAGCGTAATCGACCACTGGTCGCCGTACGGTCTGGGGGACATGCTGGAAAAAGCGAATCTCTACGCCCAGCTCTACATTCGCCCGAACGAGCAGACGCTCTCCCGCGCGCTCGGTATCGCCACCGGCGACGTGCTGCCGCTGAACGACAAAGGCGAACGCGTGTGGCCGAAAGCGCAGGACGACGCCAGCTTTGTGCTGGTGGACGCCTCCTGTTCCGCCGAAGCCGTGGCGCGCATCTCCCCGCGCACCGCGACGTTCCATAAGGGCAATCTGGTCTGGGGTACGGTGGGCTAAAAGCGAGCCGGGTGGCGGCTTCGCCTTACCCGGCCTACTGAAACCCTCAAATCGTAGGCCGGGTAAGCGCAGCGCCACCCGGCAATGTTTTATACTGGGCGTCACATTATTAAAGAGGGATCTGCCATGGCACAAAACATCTACGACAACCCGGCGTTTTTCGAAGGCTACGCCCAGCTTCCGCGCTCGGTGCAGGGGCTGGACGGTGCGCCGGAGTGGCCCGCGCTTAAGGCCATGCTGCCGGATTTAACCGGCAAATCGGTTGTCGACCTCGGCTGCGGCTACGGCTGGTTTTGCCGCGCGGCGCGCGAGCTGGGCGCTGCTGACGTCACGGGCGTTGATATCTCCGAAAAGATGCTCGCCCGCGCCGGGGAGCTTACCGCTGATCCACAGATTCACTATCAGCGTAGCGACCTGGAATCACTCGAGCTCAACGAGAACAGCCTCGATCTGGTCTACAGCTCGCTGGCGCTGCACTACCTGCCGACGCTGGATACCCTGTTTGCGAAGGTTCAGCGCGCGCTTAAGCCCGGCGGCAGCCTGGTCTTTTCCATGGAACACCCGATTTACACCTGCGCCTCGCGTCAGGGCTGGCTGACCGATGATAACGGCGAGCGGTTCTGGGGCGTGAATCATTATCAGGACGAAGGCCAGCGCGTCAGCAACTGGCTGGCGGACGGCGTTATCAAGTATCACCGCACGCTGGGTACCACGCTTAACGCGCTGATCGGGGCCGGGTTAACGATAAGCGAGGTCAACGAGTGGGGGCCAACGCAGGCGCAGATTGACGCCTGGCCCGCGCTGGCCGAAGAGGCTGAGCGCCCGATGCTGGTGCTGATCGCCGCCCGTAAGGCTCAGTAACCCACCTTATACACGCGTCCGCTCTGCACGCCTTCCACGCTGCGGCGGTAGGCCTGCGCCACGGTCGCGGCGGGAACGCTCTCAAAGCCCGGGAAGAAGCCGTCGTACGCTTCGACGGATTCAGTGAGTACCGTCGGGCTAATCAGGTTGATGCGGATCCCGCGCGGCAGTTCGCAGGCTGCAGCGCGCACAAACCCTTCCAGCGCCGCATTTACCGTGGTGGCATTCACGCCCTGCGCAATCGGCTCGTGCGCCACAATCCCGCTTATCAGCGTAATCGAGCCGCCTTCGTTCAGGTAGTGCTGGCCGGTCAGCGCCAGGCGCACCTGCCCGAGCAGCTTATCCTGCAGCCCCTGGTTAAAGTCGCTGTCCTTCATGGTCGCGAGCGGGCCGAAGTAGAGGCCGCCGCTGGCGGACACAATGGCATCCACCGGGCCGATTTTCTCAAACAGCGCCTGAACGCTCGCCTGCGAGGTGATATCTACCTGCTCGTCGCCCTGCGTGCGGCCCACGCGGATGACCTCGTGGCGACGACTCAGCTCATCCGTTACCGCACGACCGACCGTACCGCTGGCACCAATAATGACGATTTTCATAGCCGACTCCTTATGTTGTGAGCCTTCATTCTTTAATAAATTAAAAGTCGGATAAACTGGGCTAAAGTTAGAAGATTGCTAACCAGAGGTTTGTAATATGGATAAGCTTCGCAGCATGGAGACGTTTATTGCCGTGGTGGAAAGCGGCAGCTTCACCGGCGCGGCGGCGCGGCTGGAGATGTCGGCGGTGATGGTGGGCAAATACGTTGCGCTGCTGGAAGCACAGCTGGGCACCCGACTGCTGGAGCGTAACACGCGCCGCCAGAGCCTGACGGATGCCGGACGCGTCTATTTTGAAGAGGCCCGACGGGTTCTGGAGCAGGTGTCGATTGCCGAAAGCGCGGTAGAACGGCTGCGCGCCACGCCGTCAGGCACCCTGCGCGTCACGGCGCCTACGTCGTTTGGCGGCTGCGCGATCGCCCCGCTGACGGCAACCTTTTTGCAGCGCTACCCGGAGGTACGCATCGAGCTGGATCTGACTAACCGGATGGTCGATCTGGTGGAAGAGGGCGTCGATCTGGCCATTCGCATTGGCGACATTCGTAATGACGATCTGGTGGCGAAATACCTGTGCCCCTACAACATGGTGATCTGTGCCGCGCCGGACTATTTAGCGCAACACGGCACGCCGCAAACGCCAGACGATCTGGTGGATCACCTCTGTCTTTCGCACACGGTGTGGACCGCGCGCAACGAGTGGCGGCTGCCGGGCGTGGAAGGGGAGGTGCGCTGGAAACGCGATGCTGTATTAAGGTGTAACGACGGCTATGGCTTACGCATGGCGGCGCGCGCGGGGGCGGGGCTGTTGCTGCAGCCGGAGGTGCTGGTGGCGGAAGAGCTGGCAAGCGGCAGGCTGGTTCGGGTAATGGAACCGTTCACGCCCGCGCCGAGGCCGGTGCATTTACTGTGGCGTCAGGATTTGCGGCCGCTGCCTAAGCTGACGGAATTTATTGCCCATATTCTGCTAAGATTGGGCACAATATAAAAAAAGAAGGTAATTAAAGAATGTCTGCAAACAAACTCGCCAGCAGCGCCCAGGGCCTGCAATCCTCCGCCATCCGTGAATTATTAAAACATAGCAAAATGGCGGGCGTGATTTCGCTGGGTGGGGGGATCCCAAACCCGGACCTGTTCGATCGCGAAGGGCTGAAAATTGCCTCTGATGCCGTCTTATCGCAGCATTTTGGGGAAGCATTCCAGTATGGCCTGACGGAAGGCGTGCCGGGGCTGCGCGAGGAAATTAAACGCATCTGCGAGGGGCGCGGTATCGCCTGTAAGGCCGATGATGTCGTTATTACTTCCGGCTCGCAGCAATCACTTGACGTGCTGGCGCGTGCGTTAATCAACCCGGGTGATACCGTTGTCGTAGAGCGTCCAACCTATCTCGCCGCGCTGCAGGTTTTCGGCCTGGCGCAGGCCAACTTTGAATCCGTCGGCACCGACGGTGACGGCATGAAGGTCGATGAACTTGAGGCGTTGGTGGCAAAGAAAACCATCAAAGCGGTCTATATCGTTCCAACCTTTGGTAACCCAGGTGGCGTTACGCTGTCTGAGGCGCGCCGTAAACAGCTGGTGGCACTCTCGAAGCGCTATGACTTCGTGATTATCGAAGACGATCCGTACAGCGAAATTAACTATACCGATGACGTCTTCCGCCCGTTAATTGCCCATGCCAAAGATATCGGCAACGAAGAGAACGTAGTGTATACCTCCACCTTCTCTAAAATCCTCGCGCCGGGAACCCGCGTGGGCTGGGTGCTGGTCCCCGAGTGGCTGAAACGTGCGGTGGTCAATCTGAAGCAAACCACCGATCTGCACACCAGCACGCTGTCGCAGCTGATGACGTACGAATATCTGAAAACCGGTCGTCTGGCGGGGCAGATGAAGATGATCCGCGAAGCCTATCGCCAGAAATACCAGACGTTTGCCACTGAGCTGGAGGCCGAACTGGGCGATGTGATGTCGTTCCACAAGCCGAAGGGCGGCATGTTCCTGTGGGCGAAAATGAACAACGGCATGAACACCACGCGTTGGCTGGAGAAGACGTTAAGCAACGGCGTGGTGTTTGTACCAGGCGAGTTCTTCTACTGCAATGAACCGGACCATACGACGCTGCGTATGTCTTTTGTGACGCCAACGGATGAGCAGCTGAAAGAAGCGGTTCGACGTTTGAAAATCTCGCTGTAACGACGCGTAATACCCGGTGCGGGAATTACCGTGCCGGGTAAACGTCAGTTCAGGCCACATCCGGCTGACCGGATTTCCTTTTAGCCATTATTTCCACCACCGTCTTTATACGGCTCAACTCCTCCTGCGTCCTGGCGTTAGATTGCGCTTCCCAGATATCGACGTTCAGTTGCAAGTTCAGCCAAAATTCAATAGTGGTATCAAAGGCTTTTGCCAGTTTGATCGCCATATCGGCAGTAAGCTTGCGGTTGTTATTGACCAATGCGCTGATGGTATTGCGGTGTACATTAAGCATCTCCGCCAGATCGCTAATTTTAAGATTTAGCGGTTCAAGATACTCATACTGCAGCACGTCACCCGGCGTGGTGGGTTTTCTCAGAGCTTGTTGAAGGGTCATCTTTGATGCCTCATTTGTGCGATGTGTATTTGTGGGGAGAGAGGTAGAGATCGTCCGCTTTGCCCTCAGTCCATCTGAATACCAATCTGTATTGCCTGTTCACGCGAATTGAGGAATATCCTTCCAGTGGAGGATTCAACGATTCATACATGTTACCTGGTGGGGATCGCAAATCCCGATATGAGGATGCTGCATTGATGATATCCAGCTTCCTCGCCAGGGCTGCCTCAAGGCTTGATGGGATAACGTTGCTTGATTTTCCAAAGAGGAAAAAATCCATAAGCCATTGATCGCGAAAATGATTAATCATAATACGTATTAGCTCCGATCCATGAAGCTGAAAGGAATAGTAATGCACTCCTGCACTGTGCGCAAGTGCGTTTTTTGTCGCTGGCGATAATGTTACCTGGGTGAAGGAAAGAGGGAAGAAAAAGAGGAAATCTAACATCAGATCTTCGAGGTGGATTCCATAAAAGATTTATCTCTCAGACCCGGTGCTGTATCTATTGCCCGGCGGCGCTGCGCTTGCACGGGCCGACAAAACAGATGTTGGCCGGGTAAGGCGGAGCCGCCACCCGGCGATTGACTACCGCTCCCTCAGCGCCTCTTTCGCCCGGTTAAACGGCTTGATCATATAATCCAGCACCGTTTTCTCTCCGGTCTTAATGTCCACCGTCGCAATCATCCCCGGCACAATCGAGAAGTGCCTGCCCGCCTTATTCACCAGGTAATCCTGGCTGGTGCGGATAAATACCCGGTAATAGAACACTTCCGGCTTCGCTTCGTCCTGGATGGTATC
>ENA-UERQ01001190-UERQ01001190.1-human-gut-metagenome-genome-assembly--contig:-NODE-1190-length-13962-cov-8.382571_pt1 | contig 13962 bp, 17 predicted proteins | sample MGYA00242986_ERZ507987 | MGnify/ENA primary metagenome ERZ507987 (study PRJEB26167, sample SAMN06115429) | human gut metagenome | host: Homo sapiens | place: China:Chongqing | collected 2015-04-15...
AATTCGGGATGCATGGAAAACAAGCAGAGATTCGTTTGAAGTATATCCTCGCACAAATGAACTTTGCTATAACGCTGGTGCAACATATGAAGCGGATCGGATTTTAAAAGAACTGCCGGAAACACTGGAGGTACGAAAGTCCAGAGACTGCCTGGTGATGAATCTGGAAGAAGCGCAAAAATTCTTTGGAATCACTTTTAAGAAACCGTTATTTCCATGGCTTTCAAAGATTTTTGCATAAAATGCTTTGAAAGAGATGCTTGTTGGACATCACTTTTTGTAAGATACCTTCAGAAGAAGCGACAACAGACTTCTGAAGAGGACAAAACAATGTCAAACGGTGATTATGGTTACTTCGGCAAAGGTGATGCGGGCTATGCCCAGTACATGACGGCGTTCAACCGCAACTTCGGCGGTTCGTCCGGCGGCGGCGGTGGTGGTGGCGGAAACCACAACAACAATGGCGGTGGCGGCGGGGACGGCAGCGGATGCGGCTGCCTGATCGCTATTGCAGTGGTCGTGGTGCTGATCCTGATCGTCTTGGGTGGCTGAATCAATCCCTGCAGGTGAAACACGGGTTTTCCCTGTGGGGATTTTTCGAATCTGCTTGTAGAAAACGGCGGTCTATGATAGCATGAAATCAAAGAAAAACAGGAGGGCTTACACATGGTTTTACTGGTTGTGGATACACAGAAAGGTATCGTGGATGAACGCCTGTATGCGTTTGAAAAGTTTGTCAGCAACATCAAGGAGCTGATCCGGACTGCCCGCGAACAGGGAATCGAGGTCGTCTATGTCCAGCATGACGATGGACCCGGCACCGGTTTCTCCATCGGGGACGATGAATTTGAGGTCTATTCCGAATTTGCACCGCTGCCGACTGAAAGACGGTTCGTCAAGACCGTATGCAGCGCGTTCAAAAAAGAAAGCGGTCTGCTGGAATATCTGACAGAAAAGGGCGAAAAAGATGTGATGGTCTGCGGCATCATGACGGACTTCTGCATCAATGCAACGGTGGAGGCGGGCTTTGAGCATGGCCTGTATATGATCGTTCCTGCCTATGCAAATTCCACGCAGGACAACGAGTACATGACAGGGGAGCAGAGCTACCACTATTACAATGAATTCCTCTGGCCGGACCGCTATGCCGATTGTGTGCCCATGGACAAGGCGCTGGAGCTGCTCAAAAAGTGAGGTGTTTACAATGATTTCTGAAAAAGTAAAAAATCAGATTCAAGTGGTGCAGGGTGACATTACTAAACTGGACTGTGACGGCATCGTGAATGCGGCCAATCGCAGTCTGCTGGGTGGCGGCGGTGTGGATGGTGCCATCCACCGGGCAGCAGGGCCGGAACTGTTGGCGGAGTGCCGCACGCTGCACGGCTGCCGCACCGGAGAAGCAAAAATCACTAAGGGCTACCGGTTGAGAGCAAAGTATATCATTCATACGGTAGGCCCGATTTATTCCAGCACAGCAGAGGATGCCGCGCAGCTGGCGGACTGCTACCGCAATTCGCTGAACCTTGCCAAAGAGCATGACGTCCACAGCATTGCGTTCCCGGCAATTTCGACCGGCGTGTATGGCTACCCGCTGGAAGATGCCACGGAGATTGCAGTCAAAACAGTGGCACAGTGGCTGGAAGATCACGCGGATTACGCCATGCAGGTGATTTTCTGCTGCTTCGATGCCCGGACGGAGCGGGTGTATCAGGCAAGGCTGTAACCGGAAGAGGTGTGAGAGATGGGCTTTTTCAAAAAGCTGTTTACAGGGATCGGTTTTGCGGCAGGATTTCTGTTCTTCGGATGCTTGTCAGTGATTGTGTATGCGTCCCGTGGACGGCATAAACCCTGCCATCGGCGCAGCAGCTTTTGGAACACACTGGAGCGCTACCTGATTTTTTCGTGGATCTGTGATGGCGTGCGCAGCAGCTGGAAACGAGCGGAAAAGTCCTATTATCAGCGCACAGGCAGCGATTTCTGGCAGACTCAGAAACAAGCCCGACCGGAAAGTGTTAAAAATGCTGTTCCTGCGGTGAAAACACCAAGGCCGGAGACAAAAAGCACGAGCACAGGTGCAACGCGGTCGGTGAAACCAAAGAGAACGGAGCGTCCTTCTGCGGCACAGAAAGCATCGGCAGCACAAAGCAGCGTCCAAAATGTGTCGGTGCCGACTGTACTAGGGCAAAACGTTTCGGAGGCTGACGCAGAAAAGCACAGCGAATGGTCAAAGCCTAAGCCAGAGCCCAAGCAGGAGCATGCTGCGCAACAGCCAGAAGCCAAAGAAGTACATCAAAAGTCCGCACAGCAATTGGAAGCAGAACGGCAGCAGAAACTGGAAACTCTGCGCACTGCGATGCAGAAACAAATTTGCGCCATCCATGCAGATGTAGAACTCCCGGCCAACGGTCAGAATGACAGTGAAGCGGCGGAGCAGAAACTGCATATCCTGCTGTATAAATCCACACTGCCTGAGAATGACCTGAATCGGGCGCTGGATGAGCTTCGGACGGAGCGCAGACGGCAAAAGGCAGAGTATCAGGGGGCACCGTTTGCGGATGTGTTTCTGGTGAACCTGATTTTGTCCGATGAGGACAGTGAACGGGCCTGCATCGTGGATGTGGGGGATACGGGCATGAGCTATGTCATTCCATGGAGCAGTATCCCGAAGGAACTGCAGGAACCGCTGCACCGCTATGTATCGGAAGCGGAGGGGAAGCTCTGCGGCTACTGCAAGGAAGAACTCTGCAACAGTGAAAGCGGCAGGATGGTCGTGGAACTGTATCTTGGTAAACAGGATGGGCATGGCTCCCGAATCCTGTACTGAAAATGGAGTAAACATTGAAATACAGAGAGATCGTGGGCGGCATTTTTGTTGACCGTCCCAACCGCTTTATTGCCCATGTGGAAGTGAATGGAGCAGTGGAAACCGCCCATGTCAAGAACACCGGGCGGTGCAAAGAGCTATTGCTGCCCGGCACGGCGGTTCGGCTGGAAGTGTCGGATAACCCGAAACGCAAAACGAAATACGACCTTGTGGCGGTACACAAGCAAGGTCTTGGCTGGGTCAATATGGACAGTCAGGCATCCAATAAGGTGGTAGGGGAGTGGCTTGCAAAACAGGGCTACGACTATATCAGGCCGGAATTCACCTATGGGAAGTCCCGCATCGACTTTTACATGGAAAAGGGCGAACAGAAGTACCTGCTGGAAATCAAAGGCTGCACACTGGAAGTGGACGGTATCGGCTATTTCCCGGATGCACCCACCGAGCGGGGTGTGAAGCACCTGCACGAGCTGGCGCAGGCACAACGGAAGGGATATCAATGCGCAGTGGCTTTCGTGATTCAGATGGAAGGCATCACCGAGGTGCGGCCAAATGTCAGCACACAGCCGGAGTTTGGCACAGCACTGGCCGAGGCCAAAGCTGCAGGTGTGCAGGTGCTGTTTTTGCTCTGCCGTGTGGGGCGTGACAGCTTGGAAATCATGGAGCAGCGGGAAGGCTGAAAAAATTTCAGAAAACCTCTTGACCCTGACGCAGCGTCATAGCGTATACTGTGGCTGTCGCAAGGGAGGACAGCAAGATGATGACAGTGAACGAAGTGAGCAAGCGGACCGGAGTGAGCATCCGGACCCTGCAATATTACGATAAAATCGGTCTGCTGCGCGCGGCGGGCCGTACCGAAGCAGGCTATCGGCTGTATGACGATGCCGCGCTGGAACGTTTGCAGCAGATCTTATTGTTCCGGGAACTGGAATTTCCGCTGAAGGATATCCAGAAAATCGTGGAGAATCCTGCTTTTGACCGGCAGAAAGCACTGGAACAGCAGATCACACTTCTGACATTGAAAAAGCAGCATCTTGAAGTTCTGATCGGCCTTGCGCAGAAAATTCGAACCACAGGAGGAAAGGTTATGGACTTTACCGCATTTGATACGCAGAAGATCAAAAAGTATACCGAGCAGGCCAAAAAGGAATGGGGCGAAACGCCGGAATACAAAGAGTTTGAGGAAAAAACTGCCCATAAGACCGAGAAAGAAGTCAAGGACATGAACAGTCAACTGATGGACATCGTGGCGGCATTCGGCGGGATGCAGGGCAAAGACCCGGCGGACCCTGAAGTGCAGGCACAGGTGAAGAAGCTGCAGGAGTTTATCACAGAGCACTACTACAACTGTTCCAAGGTGATCTTGAATCAGCTGGGGCAGATGTATGGGGCAGGCGGAGCATTTACGGAAAACATCAATGCTGCCGGCGGTGTCGGTGCCGCAGAATTTGCGCAGAAAGCCATTGAGATTTATTGCAAGTGAGCCCAAAAACGCTTTGCGTGATTCAGTTACAGAAATCATAAATAGGAAATGTTATCATATAGATACAAGAAACACACCGATAACATTCCAGTGGAGGATTTCGATATGAAGGCAAAGTTTTACATCTGCAATCACTGTGGCAACCTCGTCACTACCATCCATAATGCAGGCGTTCCGCTGGTCTGCTGCGGGGAGAAAATGAAAGAGCTGGTTCCCAATACGGTGGAAGCCAGCGGCGAGAAGCATCTGCCGGTGGCAGAGCTTTCCGGCAGTCGTCTCACGGTCACAGTGGGCGCGGTGGAGCACCCCATGGCGGATGTTCACTATATTCAGTGGATTTTTGTGGAGACTGAGAACGGCGGGCAGATCCGCTATCTGAATCCGGGGCAGGCTCCCAACGCGGTGTTTGAACTGGGAAGTGAAAAGCCGGTGGCCGTTTACGCATACTGCAATCTGCATGGGCTCTGGATGACGAAACTCTGATACAATCAATGCAAACGGGGAGTGATTTGATGTCACTCCCTGTTTTTTGATGAGAACTTTATGCGGTTCTTTTGGCTCGGAACTGTGTATAAATGGGATGGATAAAATGAGCAGGCACACGATATGCGTTTGTTGAACGCTGATAGCGTTCAATTTTTTGCGTGGAATCGTGAAAAGGAGATCTGTGAAAAATGCAGAAAAACGGACTATCTGCTGAACGGAGATGCACCGCATAACAACCATCTGAGGGAAAGACTGACGTTTCTTGCACAGGAATTAGAAAAGATTACGGCGGACCTCCCGGTATGGGGATAGGAAAAAGCAGAATCCTCTTTTTCAATGCCCAAAAGCGTGGTAGAATAGGGAAAAGATTCAGTATCTGAAAAACGGAGCGCGCAACAATGAAGATTCTGGTCAGCGCCTGCCTGCTGGGCGAAAACTGCAAATACAGCGGCGGAAACAATTACAATCAGGCGGTCTGTGATTTTGCGCGGGGGCATCAGGTGGTTCCGGTCTGCCCGGAGGTTTTGGGCGGCCTGCCCACACCGCGGTGCCCGGCGGAAATCGTGCAGGGCGTTGTCACGAACAAAGAGGGCATCAATGTGGACCGGGAGTTCCGAGCGGGCGCAGCCAAGGCCCTTGCCATCGCAAAAGAAAATGGGGTGGAACTTGCCATCCTGCAATCCCGCAGTCCCAGCTGCGGCGTGAAGGAAATCTACGACGGAACGTTTTCTGGGACAAAGATTCCCGGACAGGGTGTTTTTGCCAAGATGCTGATGGACGAAGGCATCCGTGTTCTGGATGCCGGGGAATTGCCTAAAACTATCTTGAAAAATGAGGACGGAAAATGTCAATCAGACTGATTTGCAGCGACATTGACGGTACGCTGCTGCAATACGGCAAAAAGGAACTGGAAGACGAGATCTTTGAGCAGATACGGGAGCTGCATCGGCGCGGCATTCTGTTTTGCCCGGCATCCGGTCGGCAGTATACCAGCCTGCGCAAGCTCTTTGCACCGGTGGCAGACTGCTGTGTGTTTCTCTGCGAAAACGGCGGCGTGATCTATAAGGACGAACAGTGCATCGCCAAGAACCCGATGCCCCGTGCATTGGCCGAAGAAATCGCCAACGACCTGTGGACCCGCAGCGACGGGCAGGGGGAAGTGATGCTTTCCGGCCAGAATACTGCATACCTGATGGAGCGGGGTCTGGGAATGCTCAAGCGTGTTCAGTTCATCGGGAACAATTATCAAATCATCCATGACCCTTCCGAGGTGCCGGAGGAGATCACAAAAGTATCGGTGTATCTGCACGAAGGCGTAGAATCTTACACGGAACGGTTTGTCCCACGATGGAAAGAGGCGAACTGCGCTGTGGCAGGGCCGTACTGGATCGACACCACCTTTGCCAACAAGGGCATCGGTGTGCACAGCATCTGCAAGACTCTGGACATCGCCCTTGCCGATGTGATGGCTTTTGGCGACAACTACAACGATGTGTCGATGCTGGATATTGTGGGTACACCCTACATTATGGATGGTGCCGCTGCACCTCTGCGGGAAAAGTACCCGAACCATACACCCCGCCCGGAGGATGTGCTGCGGGAGTTCTTGAAGCAGAACTGAATTTTGCACGCATGTGTGCAAAATTCAAAATGATACGATATAAGGTAATATTTTGACATGACGAAAGTGCTTTTTATCTGCCATGGGAACATTTGCCGCAGCCCAATGGCCGAATTTGTGATGAAAGATCTGGTGGACAAAGCCGGACTTTCCGACCAGTTTGAAACCGCATCCGCCGCCACCAGCACCGAGGAAATCGGCAACCCGGTCTATCCGCCCGCCCGGCGGAAGCTGGCCGAGCACGGCATCTCCTGCGAGGGTAAAACCGCCCGACAGATGACCCGAAGGGATTACGAAACCTACGATTACCTGATTGCCATGGATCACAACAACCTGCGCAATATGGCGCGCTTTGTGGGCGGCGACCCGGAGCATAAAGTGTCTCTGCTGATGGATCATACCCGCCGCCCCGGCGATGTGGCCGACCCGTGGTATACCGGGGACTTTGAGGCTACCTGGCAGGATGTACTGGAAGGCTGCACGGCTCTGCTGGAAGAACTGCGCTGACAGGAGAATTTTATGACAGAACGTTATTGCGAAGGCGAACGGTTTGCTGACCTGTCGTTTACCGAGGAGACTTTTGAGGACTGCGACTTTACCGATTGCGTATTTGTGGATTGCACCTTTGCCAAGTGCGAACTGGATCATACCACGCTGAACGAGTGCAAATTCGTGCGGTGTGAGATCACAGGTCTGCGCAGCACCCATTCCTCGGTGCAATCGCTGGATTTTGAGGACTGCCGCCTGAATGAAATCGAGTGGGCACCGCTGATGTCCAATGGTGCCTTCCCAGACCCCATTCACACGCTGAAAGAGTGCAGTCTGAAATATAACACCTTCACCGAAATGAACTTTAACCGCTTCGACTTTTCGGATGGCAACGAAATTGTCGGCTCTATGTTTGCCAAATGCGAGATGCAGTTGGCGAATTTCAAGGGTGTAGAACTTCACGAAACGGAGTTCTACCAGTGTGACCTGCGCAAGGCGGATTTCCGGGATGCTACAGGCTATAAGGTGGACATTCTGGGCAGCCGCCTGAAGGATGCAAAGTTTTCCCTGCCGGAAGCGGTGAATCTGTTGGCAGATTTGAAGATCAAGCTGTCGTAAGAAGGAGAGAAAATGCGTCAACTCATCATTGCCCGAAAAGACCTGCAGATGTCTCCCGGTAAGCTGGCGGCGCAGTGCTGCCACGCTTCGCTGGCGTTCCTCACCGACCCCATCGGTATGGGACAGGGCGTGGAACCCATCGAGAAAGACGGAGAAATTACCGGCTATCGGGCAGAAATCATGTTGGAGAAAGCAACCTATGAAGAATGGTTCGATGGCTCTTTTACCAAAACTATCTGCGGGGCAAAGAACCACAATCAACTGCTGAAAGCAAAGACCATTGCCGAAGAATTGGGTCTTGTGGAAAACAAAGACTTCTTCCTTATCCGGGATGCCTGCCACACCGAGCTGGAGCCGGAAGAATTTGATGAAAACGGAGAAGGCATGACCCTGACCTGCATTGGGTTCCGTCCGCTGCCGGACGAAATTGCACATCAGATCAGCCATAAATTTCATTTGTATTGATTCCTGATTTACGGAATACGAAAGAAAGTCCCGGCCATTCTCCTGTGATTTGCAGGAAAATGGCCGGGATAGTTTGCTTTTTATTGAAGATTCATCCATGCCGCCAGCGCGTCCGCCGTCTGCCGCTGTTGTTCCTCGGCAGAGATGGTGGGTGTGCCATCGCCCTTCTGGGCACCGTAGCTGCCGAACCCGGCATGACAGCCGCCGTCAATGACAGTTTCGGTGGTGTCCTGTGGGAGGTTCGTGCGGTCGGCTTCGTATTTTTCGCGGTTCAGTACGCCGTCCTCGCTGCCGTAGGCGGCATAGACCCGCAGGCCGCTGTCGGTCAGGTCGGCGGTGGAGTAGGCCGCCAGCAGCACCAGACCGTCCAGTTCATCGGTGTGCTTGGCCGCATAGCTTGCCGCCATGGCCCCGCCCAGCGAGTGCCCACCGATGTACCAGTCTGTGACCTCGGAAAAGCGTTCCGGGATGCCGTCCGCCGCGTTCCTATCCAGCACGGCCAGATTGCAGGGCATCTTTACCAGCACGCACAGAATGCCGTCCTCGGCAAGGTCGTGCAGGAGGGGAGCATAGGCGGTGTTTTCCACCTTGCCGCCCGGATAGAAGATCAGCCCGGCGGTGGGAGATTCCGGCGCAAAGACCCAGTTGCCGTTCTGCTCGGTGACGCTCACGAAGCGGTCCGACACCATTGCATCCTCGGCGGCGGGGTCTGTGTGGTAGTAGTCGCTGACGTAAACGCCGAACGCAACATAGACGGCCAGCAAAATGGCCAGCAGGCAGAGGAACACTCTGAAGAGAAACGATTTTTTCTTCTGGTTCTTCATAGAACTCCTTTATTTTATAAGCATTTTCCACAGTCACTGCAGCCGTTGCAGATCAACTTGCTGCCGCAGGTCTCGCAGTTTGCGCGGAAATGGGGCACATAGAGATCTTCCTGCGGGATGGGGTAGCCCCAGTCGTCCACGAGGTCAAAATGAATGGGCCTGCCCTGAAAATTCATGCCGGATTTACAGGCCATCCGGCTTTGCAGCTGCTTGTTTGGCAGGTGGTAGCGCCTGCCGTCCTTGATGAACACGGTGCCGGTCTCGATAAAGCAGAAGGTCACATTGGCATCCACGCATTCCTGCCGGAGAGACTTGACCCAATCAAAATTGCAGGGGCGGGCACCATCGTAGTTTTCGCCGCCGCAGATGACCTGCTCGATCTGCCCGGCGGTAAGGTACTGCCGGATGCTTACTGGCCCGATGAAGGGCGCGCACATGATGCCCTTGTGCTTGAAGGGCAGGTCAAACAGAATGGGAATGCGCTCATCGGCGCGGCGCTGATTTTCACAGGTGACGTTGAAAAAGATGTTGTCCCAACCGCTGCCCCAGTCCGGCGGCAGGCACTCCCGTACCCGCTGCGGCCGTTTGGTGAGAAGGAAAAATACCACATCGCTGCGCTGGCGCATGATGTCCCACGCCTCAACCCGCCACGGGTCGGCTTCTTCCAAGAAGAAATCCGAGGTCATGCAGACCCGGATCTGCTCACCACTCTGGATTTTGTAGTGTCCGGTGCGGTCTTTCTGGAGCGGATAGGAAAAGCCGCTTTTCGTTTTGTAGATCTCGGCTCCGTTCTGGTCCCGCATCCGGTCGAGAAAATACATGTAGCAGTTCTGGCAGCCCTCGCTGCACTTGACGCAGCCGTGCCATGGATTCCAGATGTCGTGCAGGAAGCTCACCTTCTTTCGGTACCTATTATTATAATAGCTGCGCGGACAGGAAACAAGAGCACCCCTTGCACCGCCCCATTGGATGTGATAAGATTAAATAAAATTTAATAACGCTTTGTATGAAAACAACTTTAGATAGAATTCCAGGAGGATACAATAGAAGGGGATTTGACTATGGCACGATATAGCGTGAATAATTATACGGTGGATGTGCTTTTGGCGGATATAAAATCCGGTAATATTGCGATTCCGGAAATGCAACGTCCATTTGTATGGGACGCAACGCAAGTGCGTGATTTGATGGATTCGCTCTATAAGGGCTTTCCGGTCGGATATATTATCGTATGGCAAAATCCAAGTGTAAAGTTGAAAGACGGAACAGTTGCAATAGGGAAAAAAGTTCTGATCGACGGGCAACAGCGTATTACTGCTATGGCGGCTGCAATTGTGGGACAGGAGGTTTTAGACAGCCACTATAAATGGAAACGGGTCTGTATTGCGTTTAACCCCATTGACGAAATATTTGAAGTGGCAAATTCCGCAAATCAAAAAAGCAGTAAATGGATTCCAGATATTGCAAAAGTGCTGGATGTGTCCTTTGGTTCTTTTTCTTTTGTGATGGAATATTGCCAGAAAAACGGAATTATGGACAAAGCACAGGAAATCAATGACACAATCAATCGGTTGAGGGCAATACAAAATAATAGCATTGGTGTTATTACGCTGGCAGAAGATTTGGATATTGACAGTGTAACGGAAATTTTTATTCGAATCAATTCTAAGGGTGTGGTTCTGTCGCAAGCAGATTTTGCAATGTCTAAGATTTCTTCGAATGAAATATATAATGGAAATGTGACCCGAAAAACGATTGATTACTTCTGTCATTTGTTGGAGTCTCCGGAGGATTTGAAAGAAATCAAGAAAAACGATGCTGAATTTGCGGTGAGACCGGAATTCGAAGCTATAAAGTGGGCAGCTGCAAAGAATGCACCGATTTATCGCACATGTTATACGGATATTCTTCGTGTTGCATTTACATATAAATTCAAGCGAGGAAAGCTAGCAGATTTGGTTAGCTTGCTTTCAGGTCGAGATTTTGAAACGCGTGAATTTAAGATCGAAATAGAAGAAAGGTCGTTCAATCAATTACATGAGGCAGTTCTGCAAGCGGTGAATCAGACAAATTACGAACGGTATTTGATGATTGTGCGCTCAGCTGGAATTGTGAAAAAATCGCTGATTCGTTCACAAAATGTTTTGAACTTTGGCTATGCGCTTTTTCTTGCACTTCGTGAGCGAAAAGTGGATAGTAATCAAATTGAAAAGATTGTACGCAAGTGGCTGGCTTTGTCTATTTTGACGGGAAGATATTCTTCTGGCTCGCCAGAGTCTGCATTTGATTACGACATTAAGAAATTCTTTGCTTATGATGATCCGATGCAGTACCTGAATATCACAGAGGCGGGCGAATTATCTGAGGCGTACTGGAAGGTAAATCTTGTTCAACGGCTGAACACATCGGTTGCGAGCAGTCCATATTTTAATATGTTCCTTGTGGCACAGGTCAAGGCACACGATAAAGGCTTTTTGTCGATGGAAATTGATATTGAGTCCATGTTGGAAAACAGAGGCGATATTCACCATTTGTTCCCGAAAAATTACTTGATAAAAAATGGAGTTGTGCAAGCACAATACAATCAAATTGCGAATTATGCTTTTATTCAACAGGAAATCAACATTAAAATTAAAGATAGTTCGCCAGCCCACTATATGACTGAAGTGATAGGGCAATGCAATACGAAAAAGCCTGTTTATGGTGGAATCATAGAACAAGATAGGCTGGCTGAAAATCTTAAACAGAATTGTATTCCAGACGGATTTGAAAGCATGGAGATTGGCGACTATCAGGATTTTCTACAAAGGCGTCGGGAACTGATGGCCGAGAAAATACATCAATACTATGATTCTCTCTGATTTCAAAGGCGAAACTTGATATAAAGGGATGCACTTCGCAATGCGGTCTCTCTGGGCGGCGACAGCGACACCCTTGCCTGCATCACCGGCGGCATTGCCGAAGCCTTTTATGGGATGCCGCAGGAACTGCGGGACGAGACTTTGAAACGTCTGCCGGAGGATATCCGGGAAGGATATGAGCTGTTTCGGTGGAACATCGGCCAGAGATAAGACATTCGGAGAACCAAGGAGCAGATACAACACACTCGTGATGTGAAGTATCTGCTCCTTGGTTTTTAATAAGACTCGATGAAGGGCGTCTTGCATCGGCCTGAAAAATCCGATATACTGAACCCAGAGAGTATATCGAATTTTTTGGGAAAAGGAGAGAATGGTATGGAACATCTTTATGAAAAGGCACTGGAAAGTGCGGAATATATCAAGACGCACACGAAAAAGCGCCCGAAGATCGCGGTGGTGCTGGGCTCCGGCCTTGGCAAGCTGACCGCGGACTTTACGGACACGGAAGAACTGTCCTACAAGGATATCCCCAACTTCCCGGTATCCACGGTGGCAGGACACAAAGGCGCATTGTTGGCTGGCAAGCTGGGGGACACGGAAGTCTACGCCATGGAAGGCCGCTTCCATTTCTATGAGGGCTACTCCATGAAGGAAGTCTGCTACCCGTTCTATGTGTTCAAGCTGTTGGACGTGGAAAAGGTGGTGTTGACCAACGCCTGCGGCGGCATCAACCGGGAATTTGCGCCGGGCACCCTGATGCTCATTACCGACTTCATCAACATGATGGGCACGAACCCCCTCATTGGCCCCAACGATGAGCGCTTCGGCCCCCGCTTCCCGGACATGACCGAACCTTACAGTCTGGAACTGCGGAACCTTGCCAAGCAGACCGCCGATGAACTGGGCATTGCCTACAAGGAGGGCGTTTACATGGGCTTTATGGGCCCTTGCTATGAAACGGCGGCTGAAATTCGCGCCTTTGCGGGGATGGGAGCCGATGCCGTGGGCATGAGCACCGTGCCGGAAACCATGGTCTGCAACTACATGGGCATGAAGGTACTGGCCGTCAGCTGCATCACTAACATGGCCACCGGCATCCAGACGGTCAAGCATAGCCACGCCCGCGTGCTGGAGATCGCAAATCAGGCAGGCGATACCCTGTGCCGATGGCTGGGTGCGGTGATTCAGAGAATGGAGTAAAAAAGATGTGCTCTGTGTCAACGAGGTGGAAGCCTGCGCCCTTGCCGGAACCGAGACCTTTGAAGCGGACGCTGTTTTGACCCTGCTGCACGAAAAATACCCGCAGACCCGTCTGCTTCTGACAGCCGGGAGTGCGGGCAGCTACTATCTGGATGCAGAGCGGCGGCTGTTTGTCCCCTTGCGAAAAGGTGCAGGCCGTGGATACTACAGCTGCCGGGGGCACTTACAGCGGCTATTTTCTGGCGGGCCTTTGCAGCGGCAGTTCAGTAGAGGACGCCATGCGGCTTGCTACCAAAGCAGCCGGAATTGCCGTGCAGCGCAAAGGTGCAGCGGCATCCATCCCGGAAATCAAAGAGTTGAAATGAATGATACAGAAGGCCATGTGGATATTCTGGTCTGCATGGCGGGCACCGGCGGCACGGGTTTTGGCACAGCAAGTTATCTGCGCAGCCGCAACCCGAATCTGCAAGTGGTTCTGGTGCAGCCCCATCCGGACTCCCGCCTGATCCCGGAGCACCCGGATGCGCAGATCATAGATGGAGTTTTGCCGGCGTATGATGTGCCGGAAAGCGCACTTTCCGACTATCTGCGGCCAGACTGGAGCGATGCGTGCATCAATGTCCGCACCGAGGAAGCCTACGAAACGGCCCATGAGGTGCTGCGGGCGGAAGGACTGTTTCTGGGCACATCGGCAGCAGCGGCTTTGCACGCAGCGGTGCAGGTGGGCCGCAGACCGGAGAATCAGGAAAAGAACATCGTGGTCATCGTCCCGGACAACGGCATGAAATATCTGTCTACGCCGATGTACCGGCAGAAATGACAAAAACACGATGATACGACTGAATTTTGAAAAGATTGCATAGGATTTTATAAAAGTATTATTCTTTCATGAATTTTAGCGCTCTTCTATTGACACTGCTAATGAACGATGCTATAACAGTGGCGTGCTCAGGAGGAAGGGCAAAAGGAGAGCCGCTAGGCTCCCCGGAAAGCTCTTCTGAATGGACGCTTCATATTTTTTGCCCCGACCCGAACGCCGGGATTGGAGGAATGATTTATGCTTATGCCGACTGTTTTCCATGAAAACCTGT
>ENA-UERQ01001206-UERQ01001206.1-human-gut-metagenome-genome-assembly--contig:-NODE-1206-length-13706-cov-3.694328_pt1 | contig 13706 bp, 9 predicted proteins | sample MGYA00242986_ERZ507987 | MGnify/ENA primary metagenome ERZ507987 (study PRJEB26167, sample SAMN06115429) | human gut metagenome | host: Homo sapiens | place: China:Chongqing | collected 2015-04-15...
AAAGAAGAGCTTGAAAGCTTTGAATATAAAAATGCGGGTAATAATATTTATGAAAAAGATCATATTATGAGATTAAGACAGGCAACTACAAACTATTGGAAAGAAAAATTTGCACGTTTTGGGAAAGAGATCATATATTTGGAATTCGAATACCCGTGGCAGGAGGGAATGAACCATCTGTTTGTTTACCAGAGCTAAAGATGCCAGAAGATTCGCAGCAAGAAGCCGGATACTGAAAGAGAGTGTCCGGCTTCATTTACGAGGTGCGCCAGACGGCGCACTTCGCAGATAGATATAAGCTTCTGGGAGAACGTTTTATTTCTCACGGCAATATTCCCGGATCATTTCCAGAAAATCCCTCGCATGCTGCGGCAGATACCGGTTTTTCCGATAGGCGGCGATGGTAGTTGTGAGGGCCGGTTTATGGCCGACGGAAAAGCAGAGGGCGCGGTTTCCGGTGTACTGGTTTTCATGGTGGAAATAGCTCTCCGGGGCGAAGGCAGCGCCGACGCCGTCCATAGCCAGATGGATCGACATGGAGGAGTTTCTCGTGTGGAGAGAGACCGGTGGATTGATGTTGTACTCTTTAAAGAGATCCAGAGCGATGCCGCCGGTGTTCTGGTCCGGGTAGAGGAGAATGAAGTTTTCCTCTTTTAATAGGGAAAGATCTAACCACGGGTAGCGGAAGCCGGGGCGTGTGATGGCTTTTGCGGCGAGAGGATGGTTTTCATGCAGGACCAGAACAATCTCCTCAGAGCGCAGGATCTGGTAGTCCATGGTCTCGGGAAATTCATGGATATTGTAAAGAGTCAGGTCGATGGATGAGGTCTCCAGACTGTTCTCCGCAATGAAATTTACAGCTTCCATGATATTTAAGGTCACATAGGGGTATCGTTTATGAAACGGCGCTAACATCGGTTCGATCAGCGTGCTGCCCATCATGATCGGCACGGCGATGTTTAAACGGCCGCGCTGGCGGTGAGCGATATCGTCGTATTCCTGCATCCACTCATCGCCGCAGGCAACGATCTGTTCGGCGTAGTGGAGGTAGCGTTCACCCATGTAGGTTGGGTAGTAGCGGTTTTCGTGGCGGCTGAACAGCGGAGCGCCGAGACGTTCTTCCAGGTTCTTTAAGTACTTGCTCAGGGACGGCTGGGAGATATAAAGGGATTCGGCGGCTTTGCCGATGCTCTGGTGGCGGGCGATCGCCAGGATATAGCGGGCTTCTTTTAATTCCATACAGGGCCTCCTCATAGCTTTACTACATAAAAATTATAGATAATATGTATTTGACGTATAGTATATCACTTTTTATAATGAATGTAAAATATAAGTGTAATTGATGAAAAAACAAATATTTATAAGAAACGCTAATTAAAATTTATAACGCACAGTTAAGAAAGGGGCAAACCAATGAAAAAGAGCAGTGCATGGTGCATGCTGGTTCCGGGACTGGTGATCTTATTTCTCTTCCTGATGATCCCGCTGCTTCGCGTTCTGGTTCCAAGCGTGTTTACGGGAGATTACCCGTTCAGCGCATACGTGGACTTTTTTAAGGACGAGTATTACAGAAAGATCTTTTTGAGAACCGTGAAGATCGCGGTCATCACCACCTTTGTCTGTATGGTGGGCGGTATCCCGACGGCGTATTTCATCAGCCGCTGCGATAAGAAATGGAGAGGTCTTCTTCTCTCTGCGTCGATCTTCCCGATGATGACGAACTCCGTTATCCGAAGCTTTGCATGGATCAATATTCTCGGAAGCAACGGGATCATCAACAAGGCAATGATCGCTATGGGACTGATCGAGAAGCCGATGAAGCTTCTCTACACTGATTTTTCCATCATCATTGGTTCTGTTTACCTGTTCCTGCCGTTAATGATCGTGACAGTTGCCGGTGTTATGGAAAATATCGATGATGACATGATGGAGGCGGCACAGAGCCTCGGAGCTTCAAGGACGGAAGCGTTCATGAAAGTCATTTTCCCGATGAGTCTTCCTGGAATCATCGTCGGCGGTATTCTGGTATTTACCGGAACCCTGACAGCTTACACGACGCCGCAGTTATTAGGAGGCAACAGCAACATGGTCATGGCGACCCTGATCTACCAGAGAGCGATGTCCGTCAGTGACTGGACAGGCGCGTCCGTGATCGCCCTCATCATGATCGTTGTAACTCTGGTTGTGATCAAAGGATTTAACGCTCTGGCCGCACGGCTGGACCGCAGAGGAGAAGATTATGCGTAAAAATAAAGTGCTGACCATCTGGGCAGCGATCGTATTTGCATTTTTGATGATCCCGTTACTGATCATCACCGTAACAGCATTCGGCGGCGGAAGCGCCATCACATTCCCGATCGAGTCCTTCTCGACGAAATGGTTTGCGAACGTGTTCGCGTTAAAGTCTTTCCGCAGATCATTCCTGACCAGCCTTGAGGTCGCGCTCCTCGCGACATGCATCTCTCTTCTGGTCGGCATTCCGGCAGCTTACGCACTTGCGAGAGCCGGATTAAAGGGAAAACAGCTGTTAAAGTCCATTTTCCTTTCCCCGACGATCGTTCCGGGAATCGTAATCGGCTTTATCATGTACCAGTGCCTGATCCTGACACTCCGGATCCCGGTATTTGCAGGACTTTTAGCAGGACATTTCATGGTCACACTTCCGTATGTGATCCGTGTTGTCGGTTCCTCCATGGAACAGTTCGATTTTTCCATCGAGGAGGCGGCGTGGAGCCTCGGATGTCCGAAGGGAGCGGCGTTTTTCAAAGTCGTTCTCCCGAACGTGACTTCCGGAATCTCTTCCGCGTTCATGTTGGCGTTCATCAATTCCTTTAACAACATTCCGGTGTCCATGTTCTTATCCGGACCGGGCGTTTCGACATTCCCGTCGACACTGATGAACTATATTGAATACAACTATGATCCGACCGTATCGGCGGTTTCCGTACTTTTAATGGCAGCTACCGTGATCATCATGGTGATCGTAGACCGCACACTGGGTATCGCAGCCCTGGCAAAATAAGGAGAATATGACCATGGCTTTTATGAGTTTAAATGGAATCGACGTAAGTTACGATAAAAAGAAACAGATCTTAAAGGGGCTGAATCTGGAAGTCGAGGAGGGCGAGCTCGTATCCCTCTTAGGACCCAGCGGATGCGGTAAATCCACAACGCTGCGCGTGGTTGCCGGATTTATCGACCCGCAGGGCGGCACCTTCACACTGGACGGTGAGGACATGACAAAGGTCCCGGTCCACAAGCGTCAGTTCGGTCTGGTATTCCAGAGCTACGCCCTGTTCCCGCACTTAAGCGTTTATGACAATGTAGCGTTCGGACTCAGAACAAGAAAGATGGACAAGGATGTGATTGACAAGAAGGTCAGGGAGATCCTTGAGGTCTGCGGTCTGACAGAGCTTGCCGACCGTTTCCCGAAGCAGATGTCCGGCGGACAGCGCCAGCGAGTTGCCCTCGCGAGAGCGCTTGTCATCGAGCCGAAGTTACTACTCTTAGATGAGCCGTTATCCAACCTTGACGCGAAATTACGACTTTCCATGCGTGTTGAGATCAAACGTCTTCAGAAGCGCCTTGGAATCACCACATTATTTGTCACCCATGACCAGGAGGAATGTTTCTCCATCTCCGATAAAGTTGCTGTTATGAACGGCGGCGTGATCGAGCAGTTCGACACACCGGAGAACATCTACAAGAGACCGGCGACCGAGTTCGTCGCAAGATTCATCGGTTTCGAGAACTTCCTGGAGCTTGCGAAAAAGCAGGACGGCGTCTACACAGCGCCAGACGGAAGTGAGTTCTTAACTTCCATGGATCTTGACTGTGAAAACTTTGCAGGAACGATCCGGCCGGACGATATCTGCCTGGCGGATGAGATCCGGACAGAGAATGTCTTAAGCGGTAAGATCGGTGTCCGCACATTTCTTGGGAAGAGCTACCAGTACGAGGTCGAGACTTCAGCCGGAGTCTTAAAGGTCAATATGGGTACCGACCATGTTTACAAAGAGGGCGAAAAGATCCGCCTGTATCTCCCGAAGGACAAGCTGATCCTGGTGAGAAAATAAAAATTTAACTTAGTGAACCATCGCGCGGGCAGAGATCCTGTCAACGCGAAGAAATATTATCTCAAAAAGAGAGAAAGAGGAAAAAAAAATCATGAAGAAAACAGCAGCAGTTGTACTTTGCGCAGCAATGATGCTTACCGCTTGCGGCGGCGCATCCACAACAGAGACCACAGCAGCAGGAAGCCAGGCAGCAGGTTCTGAGACCACAGCTTCCGCAGAAGAGACAAAGACAGCTTCCGGAGACGCACAGAAGCTCGTATTATCCACATACGGCCTCAGCGAAGACATTTCCGAAGAGGAAGTTTACACACCGTTTGAGAACGAGTTCAACTGTGAGATCGTTACTGAGACAGGCGGCACAAACGACCGTTATACAAAATTATCCGCTGACCCGAACTCCACGATCGATGTGATCGAGCTCTCCCAGGCTATGACAGCAAAGGGCGCTGACGAGGGACTTTTCGATACGATCGATTTAAGCAAGATCCCGAACGCTGAGAAGTTAATTCCGGCTGCAAAGGAGATTGCAGAGGCAGGGCAGGGTGTTCCGTACACCATCAACAGCATCGGTATCATCTACAACCCGGAGCTTACAGGATTTGAGCTCACAAGCTTTGACGACCTTTGGGACGAGCGCCTTGCAGGCATGGTTTCCATCCCGGAGATCACAACAACATTCGGACCGGCTATGGTTTATGTTGCAAGTGACCATGCAGGCGTTGATGTGACAACTGATAACGGCGAGGCAGCTTTCAAGGCACTTGCTGACTTAAAGCCGAACCTTGTTAAGACATACACAAAGTCTTCCGACCTGATCAACATGTTCACATCCGGTGAGGTTGCAGCGGCAGTTGTCGGCGACTTCGGTGTTCCGACGATCGTAGCAGCAAACCCGACACTTGTTTATGTAACACCGGACGGAGCTTACGCAAACTTCAACACCATCAACGTAACAAAGAACTGTGCGAACAAGGAGCTTGCTTACGAGTACATCAACTACCGTATCAGCGAGGAGCTCCAGACAAAGACTGGTAAGGCATTAAACGAAGCTCCGACCAACATGGATGTTACATTCACTGAGGAAGAGTCCCAGAACATGACTTACGGCGATGCAGCTGAGAAGGTTAAAGTTGTTGACTACGCTTTCGTAAACCCGATCTTAAATAACTGGATCGACCAGTGGAACAGAACGATCAACAACTAATAATGAGGAAATTTATATGAGACCCGATTTCATTCTGAAAAATGTCATGGTCTATCAGACCTTCAGACAGTGCTTTGAAAAACGGGATGTGGCAGTTGCAGGGGAAAAGTTTTATTGCATTTCCCCTGCAATTTCATATCCGGGAGTTGAGGAGCGGGACGGCAAAGGCAGATACATGCTGCCGGGTCTGGTGGATATCCATATGCACATCGAGAGCTCGATGACGTATCCGGGCGAATTTTCCAGGATCACGCTTCCATATGGAGTGACAACGGTGGTTGCCGATGCCCACGAGATGGCGAATGTGTTCGGCATGGACGGCATCCGTGCTTTTATGGCGCAGAAGACGAAGCAGGACATTTTCTGGGCGATCCCGTCCAGTGTACCGGCGACAAATGAGAAGTTAGAGACAGCCGGGGCGGCCCTTGGTGTAAAGGAAATTTCTGAGATGGCATCCTTAGATGGAGTTCTCTGCCTTGGAGAGATCATGAACTATAAGGATCTCTCAGCGGAAGGCGAGAGCCGGACGAGGGACCTCATCGATGTGTGCCGGAAGGCGGGAAAGAATCTAAGGATCGAGGGACACTGCCCGGGACTTACGGGGGCAGATCTTAACCGCTTTATCTATGAAGGTGTTGATGCGGACCACACCCAGCAGACACCGCAATCGGTGATGGAGAAGACGGAGCTTGGGATGTTTCTGGAGCTGCAGTTCAAATCCCTGACACCGGAGGTCGTGAAGACCGTCTGCGATCATGAACTCTATGAGAATGTGGCGCTGGTGACGGATGACACGATGGCAGATAAGCTTCTGACCGGACATCTCAATAAGATTATCGAGACGGCTGTGAGGGCGGGGATGCCGATGGAGAAGGCGATCTACTGCGCGACCTGGACACCGTCGCGGCGGATGCATCTGGATGACAGAGGGATGATCGCGCCGGGAAAGATCGCAGACTTTATGCTGCTTGACAGTCTGGACGGGATCGAGCCGGTGGTGGTTTATAAGAAGGGCGAGTGTGTGTACTGCAGGGCTGATGAGGTGTGCGGTGCGGCAGAAGCTGCGGCATGCAGTTTCCCTGATCCGTTCTACCACACGATCAACTGCCGTCCGGCGGAGATCTCCGACTTTGTGTTAAAGGCGGAAGATCCAGACGCGAAATGGGCGGAAGTCAATGTCATGAAGATCGGCACCTTCGGAACGGCTACCACGCCGGTGAAGCGCAGAGTCGAGGTGAAGGACGGTGTGCTTGACTGGAAGTCGGCGGGACTTACCCTTGCAGTCGTTTTCGAGCGGTACGGCAAGAATGGAAATGTCGGATATGGTCTTGTGGAAGGAGCGCTGACGAAACCGGGTGCTGTGGCCACCACGTGGTCCCACGACAGCCATAACCTGTTTGTCCTGGGAACAGATGAGAACGATATGAAACTGGCCCAGAGGCGCGTCCTGGAGCTCCAGGGGGCATATGTGGTGTTCTCTGAAGGAAGATCCCTGGCAGAGGCGAGACTTACAATCGGCGGCATCGTTTCGGATCAGCCGATCGAGGTCCTCGGACAGGAACTGAAAGAAGTCCGGGCGGCGATGGAAGGTCTCGGATATGTGAACAACAACGTGATCATGTCCATGTCCACGCTTTGTCTGCCGGTTTCACCGAAGTTAAAGCTCACGGATCACGGGCTTTTGACGGTGCCGGGGCAGGAACATGTGCCGTTGGTTGAGAAGTACGGGAAGTAGTTTTACGGCCCGCCGCCGGTTTTCTCCCCGGATAGTGGAAGAGCCGGATCAGATCGAAATTATGAAGGATGAAATTAGAACGATGAAGAAGATTATCAAAAACGGCATTGTTGTGACGATGAACGCGGCAGGTGATGTCTGGGATCATGGTTATGTAATGTTTGAGGATACGAAGATCCTGGCAGCAGGACCGGAGGAGGAGCTTGGGAAGGCGCTTCAGGAGCTTACTGCGCAGGGCATTTTAAAAGCTGGCGAGACCTTCGAGGAGATCGACGCGAAGCGCGCTATCGTGATCCCAGGCCTCGTAAACACCCATTGCCACCTCGGCATGATCCCGTTCCGCGGTCTCGGGGACGACTGCAAGGACCGCCTGCGGGTGTTCCTGCTCCCGATGGAGAACCAGGCTATGGACGCGGAGATGGCCAGGCTTTCTACGAGATACGCCATCGGCGAGCTGCTGCTTTCCGGCGTGACGACAGTGCTTGACATGTACTATTTCGAGGAAGTCGTGGCGAAGGTCATGGACGAGATGGGGATCCGCGGAATCGCCGGTGAGACGGTGATGGAAAAGGATTCCTGCGACAGTAAGAACGCGGATGAGGCCATCAGGCGGGGAATCGCCCTGATCGAAGCATACAAAGATCACCCGCGTGTTTCCGGAGCGATCACGCCCCACGGAACGACGACCTGCAGCCCGGAGACTTTAAAGCGGGCCTATGAGGAGGATGTAAAGGCGGGAACCGTATTTACGCTCCATGTGGCGGAGATGGACTACGAGATGACCCAGTTAAGGGAACAGTATAACATGACGCCCATCGAGTTTATGGAGCATATCGGTGTCCTCGGTCCGAATACGCTGGCGGCCCACAGCATCCGCACGACGGAACATGATGTGGAGATCCTCGCGAAGCATGGCGCGTCCGTGGCCCACTGCATCGCCTCCAACACGAAGGCCGCAAAGGGCGTAGCCCCGGTGTCACTGATGCATAAGCACGGCATGTCCGTCGGCTTCGGCACCGACGGTCCGGCGAGCGGAAATACGTTAGACCTGTTCATCCAGATGCGGATGTGTGAGAACTTCCACAAAAATGAGCTCCACGACCGCAGCGCGTTCCCGGCAAAGGAGGTGGTCTCCATGGCGACCATCGAGGGAGCAAGAGCGTTAGGACTCGGTGACATCACCGGTTCCATCGAGCCCGGAAAACAGGCGGATCTCGTCCTCGTAGAGACCGACTCCCCGAATATGTTTCCGGTATACGACCCGTATTCGGCACTTGTGTACAGCGCGATTGCATCGAATGTGAGAGATGTTTATGTTGCGGGTGAGTGCCTCGTAAAAGAAAAGAAGCTTGTCCGTGAGGACTTCGCGAAGATCAGGAATGACCTTCGGGAGAAGATGGAGCGGACGGCGTTTAAGGATATGAAGAATCTGGTGTAGAAGACAAATATCTTGACGGAAACTGTAAAAGTACATATAATTCTGAATATAGGACAAGGAGATAGCTTGAGGAAGAGTTATCTCCTTTTTTTAAAATTTAGAGAGAAAAATACACAGACAGAGGTGCCTGTCAGGCAGCTGGGAGAAAAATAATGAGGATGTTCAGGATAAAAATGACGGCGGCGAGGACAAACCCACAGCAGATCCGTGAGGTGCGGATCGATTCGGAAAAAACGGTGGGAGAACTTCTGGAACTTGTCCGTATTGTATATGAATATGGGGATGTAAGAGGAAGTCTGTTAAATGAGGCGGGAGCCAGCCAGTCCCCGGAGACAAAGCTTAAGGACCGGATCCACGTCAGAGATCTCCTGACCGTAAATTATGCGAACAAATCGATCACACCGATTTATCTGGAAGTCCTTGAGGAGTTTGATGGATCCGGGGAGACAGCCCCGATTCTCGAAAGATACAGGATAATTCCAAGGCGGACAAGAAAGACGGCATTTGGTTATCCTGCGTTTGCGCCTGAAGAGGCGGAGCGCTTTCAAAAATATCTGAATAAGGAGATCAGTAAGGTATTCGCCCCGGAACTTGTGGTGCCGGACTTTGCCTGGGAAATTGCGACACCGTGGCAATCATTGCTGGATTCCGGTACGGCTGCGGATCTGAAAATATTAATAAAAGAAAACAAGCTTCCCGTCAATGTCTATCTGAGAAAAGCGGAGCTGGAAAAGGGGATCATAAAAGAAGCAGGAAAATCAGATTTCTGGGAAAATATCATGCAGACAATGGGAATCACTGAGTATTTTCAGGTCAAAGAGCTCTGCATTCAGGGCAGTAAATTTGTAAATGGAGACGCGGTGGATACAACATTCCCGGTTTTAAGCAGGAACCGTCTTGTTGATGAGAATTACTGGTATCGCACGATACTGGCAAAAGAATTCATGGAATTTTTTGAAAACTGGCTGGGGAGCGGAAAAGAAAGAGAATACATAAAGGACCATGCGGAGCAGACCTGCTTTTTGGCAGCATGCAGGCTTTACGGCTTTGCGGACCGGGAGCTGGTGACTGAATTTTATAAGATCATGTGTCCGGAGCAAAATGCGGCAGAGCGGGTAGGAACTTTCTGGAAACAGGCGATGCAGTGCGCACTCCAGTATAATATCAAAAAGATAGTGGGGATGGAAGTCTACTATGATTCGCAGAGTGTTTCCTCCAATTCTGTAAAGCTGTTATATCGGTCATTTCTTACGTCAGACCGGTTCCATTATGTTCCGACAAAGGCGGAGATCGAGGATATCGCAATTTCCGGCATCGGTTTTTCAGAAAAAGACAGGGAAGCGCTGATAGACATGATGGAGAGAAAATACCGCTGTGAGAGAACGAACGGAAGATTTATAGTTGGGGAACTTGAAAAAGCGATACATACAGGAATTCCGGTGGGAGAGCTTACCGGATATCTTCAGAAGGTATTATTATCGGGCAGAAGATCCTCATACCTTGGCGATATCATGGAGATTCTTGAACGTGCGCAGCGGACGGTGAGGAAAATACCACTGGGAGGATATACGGAGACGGAGATCAACCGTGCGGTGACAAAGAAAAAAGCAGTACGGGTTGAAAAGAAAATATATCCGAATGACCCGTGTCCGTGCGGTTCCGGAAAGAAATACAAGAATTGCTGTGGAAGAAGGTGAGAGGCGTGGGGACAAAGAATGAGATAGTTTACGATCTCAGACATTTTGAGAGAGATTTCAATGGGACAGAGCAGGTCAATGGTCTGGAGCTGGCTCTGGCGGAGCCTAAAAAAGATATCAGGATTAAGATGCTGGCAAACGAGCAGAGGGAGGCTGGGATTCCTTATGTGTCAGGGGATAAGATCTTTTCACTGAGGGCAGTCTGGAAGAATGATTCCAATGCGCAGAGCGCGTTATGCAACGTGTACGTGGACGAAACACACGGGGAATGGATCTCGGCAAACTGCAGCTGCTCAGAATTTAATAGGAACAGATATTGCTGCCATCATGTCACCGCGCTTCTCTCCCAATATCTGATGGATCATTGGGGAACGGAAATTTTCCGGGGAACAAAAATCGAAAAGAAGCTGGCGGAGCAGGCCGGAGTACCGGATCCATTTGTTCCGGGAGTTCTGAGAAAAACGGATCAGGATCTTCTTGAAATGTTGAACATGCCCCAGGTCGGGAATATGGATCCGCTGGCGGAACTTGCGACAAACACGGAACTTCATATGGAATGCCATCTGGCGAAAGAAAAGGGTGGTGTCTCCCTGGAGCTGAAGATCGGAAGTAAGAGAAGGTATGTGGTAAAAAGCATGCTGGAATTGTTTAGATCCTGCGATGAGGGAAGAGTGTACCAGATCGGAAAGACAGACTGTCTTTCATCGCTTGACCAGTTTGACATGGATGGGCGGAGAGCGATGGAGCTTCTGCTGGGACAGTACCGTCATAAAAAGAGCACACCATATTTCTCAACTATGTTTCTGCGCACGAGTGGCAGTTACAATGAGAGATATGTTTATCTGGAAGGACGCGATCTTGACGCATGGATGGAAAATGTGGGAGAGATTCCATGCTATGTCGGAGATGATCAGGTAAGAATCAGACTTGATGGTGCGGGACCGGAGATTTCCATGGAGAGGCAGCCATATGGAATGCTTTTAAAGACGGAAAGCTTTTTTATCCTTGCTAAGACGGAAGACTGGATCTATTTTCAGACAGGGTCAGCCGTACCAGGAATCAGCAGGGTGGACGTCTGGGAGAAATTTTGGAGCTATTGTCTGGAAAGTCGGAATTTTATATCAGAAATAAAGAACTCCCCCTGTTTTTTGGGCAGGTGCTTCCGGCAATCGAGGATCAGACAGAGATCCAGACAACGGGATTTGCGCTGGATGAGTATCGTCCGGAGATCCCGAAAGTATCGATCTATCTTGATATCTCTCAGGATGAGATCATCTCCTGCCAGGTAAAATGCAGGTATGACAGAAGCGGGAAAGAATATCTTCTTTATGATGAGACAGACCGTTCCGTGAGAAACAACGGATTTGAGGAAGAGCTGCGGAGAGTGACCGGAAAATATTTCAATGCTTATGATGAGACCAACAAGTCAATGTGCCTCTCCGGCGGTCCGGAGGAGCTGTATCATTTTCTGACAGAGAGTGTGACGGAGTTAGGAAAATCCGGGGAAGTATTTATTTCGGACGCGCTTCAGAAACTGAAGGTGCGGAAGCTGCCATCGGTGGATATCGGAATCCGCATGGATACAGGTCTTCTTTATATGTCGATTCAGGCGCCGGATATGACAAAGGATGAGCTTGCGGAGATCCTGTCGTTATATTCAAATAAAAAGAAATTTTTCCGCCTGAAAAATGGCAGCTTTATGACAACAGATCCGGAAAAACAGAAGGAGTGGGCGGTTCTTGCTGAGACCTTTTTACAGTATGGAAAGAAAGATCCGGCGAGTATGGAGATTCCGGCGTTCCGGGCACTTTATCTGGACGAGATGCTGAAGAACCGGGATGGGATTATCCTTGAGGAGAATCGGAAGTACAAAGAGCTGCTCTTTAATATGGATACAGCAAAAGAGGCAAATGATGAGGTCCCGGAATCCTTGAGGGGAATCCTGCGCACGTATCAGGCGGATGGATTCCGGTGGATGAAGACGTTAAAACGATGCGGCTTCTGCGGAATCCTTGCGGATGACATGGGACTTGGAAAGACTCTTCAGATGCTGACGTTCCTGCTATCTGAGAAAGAGGAAGGAAAGACAGGAGATGAACTGCGGACGTTGATCGTTACTCCGGCTTCTCTTGTATACAACTGGAAAAAAGAGATCGGCCAGTTTGTGCCGGAGCTTTCCTGCAAGGTGATTACAGGAAATGCGGCAGAGCGGCAGGAAATGATCCAGAATGAGGAAGATAGGGATATCTGGATCACATCCTATGACCTTCTGAAACGCGATATTGCATGCTACGAGAATATCCGGTTCGCAAATCAGGTGATCGATGAAGCGCAGTACATCAAAAACCATGGTACCCAGGCGGCAAAGAGTGTGCGTCTGATCCAGAGTGGATTCCGGATGGCGCTGACGGGAACTCCGATGGAAAACCGTCTCAGTGAGCTTTGGAGTATTTTCGATTTCCTGATGCCAGGCTTCCTTTATGGATACCAAGGCTTCCGGGAGAAATTTGAAGAAGCGATCATGAATGACAGAGATGAAGAAGTGAGTGCGAGATTGCGCAGCATGGTACATCCGTTTATTCTTCGCCGACTGAAAAAGGATGTGCTCACGGAGCTTCCGGACAAGATCGAAAAGACGGTAACGATTGAGCTTGAAGGAGAGCAGAGAAAGCTGTATGACGCATACGCAAAGCGGCTGAAACTGTATCTGGAAAAGCAGAGCAAAGAGGAATTTAAACAGAGCAAGCTGGAAGTATTGAAGGAACTCACAAGACTGCGCCAGCTTTGCTGCGGTCCGGAGTTATTTCTGGAAAACTATCACGGTGAAAACGCGAAGATGGATGCCTGTGTGGAACTTGTGAGACAGGCAGTCGACGGTGGACATAAGGTGCTTCTGTTCTCCCAGTTTACGAGTGTGTTGGATGAAATTGAAAAGGCGCTTGCGAAAGAGAAAATCGAGGATCACCGAATTGATGGAAGCGTGTCGAAGGAGCAGAGGATCCGGCTTGTGGATTCCTTTGAGACGGACGATGTTCCTGTGTTCTGTATTTCCTTGAAAGCTGGTGGTACAGGACTGAACCTGACGGCGGCAGATATCGTGATCCACTACGATCCATGGTGGAATGTCGCTGCGCAGAATCAGGCAACAGACCGTGCGCACCGGATCGGTCAGAGGAACACGGTGATGGTCTATGACCTGATCGCGGAGAACACGATCGAGGAGCAGATCAAAAAGCTTCAGGAGAGCAAGAGTGCTCTTGCGGAGGAGATCTTGTCTGGAGAAGGAATCCAGAGTATTGTACTGGATCGGGATGAGATTTTGAAGATGCTGTAAAAGTGTATTGCCGCTTCAGATAAGCTGGGGTAGTGCATTCAGAAGAAGTAAAGGTCACTTGGCCCCCTTTGATCGGTGGGAGTCATGTGACCCTTGTCTTATTCACGGAATTTTCTACGATAAACTTGATTGAGTAAAGTGGTGAGACAATTCCTTTTCGATATCTTTTTGGTAGACGGGATGAAGCGCGGATTCCACCAGAATAACTTTTAAGATCCATTG
>ENA-UERQ01001209-UERQ01001209.1-human-gut-metagenome-genome-assembly--contig:-NODE-1209-length-13691-cov-3.095123_pt1 | contig 13691 bp, 17 predicted proteins | sample MGYA00242986_ERZ507987 | MGnify/ENA primary metagenome ERZ507987 (study PRJEB26167, sample SAMN06115429) | human gut metagenome | host: Homo sapiens | place: China:Chongqing | collected 2015-04-15...
ATATACTTGGCTCAGCACCGAAGTTTGTGAGCTTGATTTCATTATCCTCAACACTGAGCACGATTGCAGTTAATGCTAATTTATTGATCTGGTTTTTAATTAGAGTATCAATAAAACGTTTTCCTGTTAATTTAATTTTCTCCGCAAGGAGTTTATCGATTAGATATGTTGCTTTGATTATTTCATTAACGCTACCGGCAAAAGCAACGGCGAAGTATTTGTTCACAACAAGGATTTTTTGGCATAGTCCAACGACTGTGTGTGTCATTAATGGAGTACTATCAACAGAGGGGCTGAATGATGGTATCTGAAAAGGGCTTAACGGGGTGTTTTTGGAGCTGGTAAGAAGAATGTCTGCCTGAAGAAAACCGCCGTTCTTTAAGCGATACCCTGCGATCATTGTCATATTTAATGCACCTAAATAAATGATAAAAATAGATTATATCATCACGTGCATTCAAGTTGGCTGATCTTACCCAACAATAGTGGACACGCGACTAAGTGAGTAAGCTCTCAATCAGAAGTAGCTAACATGACAAAGTCCGTATCAACCAGCAAGAGGCCCCGTAAATAGTACTCCCCTGAGTTTCGTCAAAAAGCCCTAACGCTTGCCGAACGCATCGACGTGGCCACCGCTATCCGCGAACTCAGTCTATACGAGTCGCTCAGTGTCAGCATAGTTGTCGCCCCGTTTGAAAATGAACCTGAAAGTGACAGAGTGACAGATGAAACGTATTTGCCCGGAACGAAAGGCCAGCCGAAGCAAGGCTTGTGGATCTCGGTCTGCAGCTCGTCTCATTTCTTATAGTCCGGGCGTCGGTTTCCCGTATCGGATAACGTATGTTCATCGTCTTTCCTTAGGTGAAATCCCTCAAAACCGTAATCATCGCCGGGAGTTAAAAAATGGAAGTAGAATTTAACGTAACTGTATTGCGGTATATGCAAAAATGGCAGCTCAGCAGGGATCATCCCTAGTGTGACATCTTCCAAGCCTGAAGAATGACGACAAAATCGACTACAATTGTACCTTGCACACTACATCGGCTAAATCTTGTTTAGTGTCGACAGCTGTTGCGATTGTAGTGACTATACATGTGCCTGGCCGATGAGAATTGATAATGAAAGGAGCGTTAGCAGGAAGACCTTTTTCTGATTAAGTTGCCGGGTGTATAACGAACCAATATAAATCGGCAATAGCCATAATAGTGAATGTGATAATCTTTTTCATGGGGTTTCCTTCTGGGACAAAGCATCAATTACTTACCCAAAAGGAACCCTGATGTTAACTAAGGTGATTATAAACCAGATACGTTTATAAAGAACTGACCATTATTATCAGTTTTCTGTATATCATAGGTTATTGGTAGTTCGGTCGTGTTCGGCAGTTTTGATTGTTCATCTGTCATGGTCATTTGAAGACTGGCTGCGCACTGATAAGTATCGACAGAAGAGTCATAGTGCGTTGTTCTGACCTTAATAACCTTCAGTATCAAGCTATCGGTATTACCGGGAACCATGCCTTCCAACTGAGAGTTTCTGAGTTGCTCAAATTGTTTTTTAATCTGTTTGTGAGCAATATCCACGACCAGATTTTTTGCATCGTCACTACTACATTTTGGCGTTTTCTCGCCGCAGCCAGCCAGCAAACCAGCAGCTATTAATACCAGAAGCATTATTCTTTTCATCTAAGATTCCTTCGTTAATTAAGGCACTTTTTACTTCTTATTAAATAGACCATCCATTGTGCCTGCCGCAGAAGCCCCACAGTATCCTTCGCAAGCACGAGTCATCACGCTGGCCTTACCGTTTTTCATTTCACTAATTACTGCAACACACTGGCTGGTATTGTCATTCCAGACCCAGCGACGCTTCTGGCGTTCTCCGGCAGCTATTTGCTGTGCTGTCCCCTCCATATTGCATACGCCCGAACCATCCCCCGTTGAGGCATTAATGTTGAATTCAGCGTTATCCTGCCCCGGATGCAGGGTTAGAACCGCCCCGGGTTTTATGTACTGCTCTGCTGCGACAGGTAGCGTTATGGCTGCCATCAATAAGGCCAACAGTTTTCTGTTCATTAATTAATTCCCTGTTAAGTGATACGGATGTTTTTGGTGATTTTCCCCAGTGCCAGCGGTCTGCGTTTTTCCACAAAGAAATAAACGACGTTGAATGCGGACTTGCGATGATTTCCTCGACCTAGAGAGGGCCAGTTGCGGAAGGATTCAATCTGTCCTTCTGAGTAGGGCGTGTCAGAGAAGTCAAACAGCACAAGCAATGCTTTGCCGTCGTGCTTCATCAATTTCTTTACTTCTGTACTGTTGACGGTCGCGGAGACATTGGAACGTGCCGCAGTTGGTTTACGTACTGCGAACTCAACGGCTACATCATCAATGACAAAATCAATGTAACCGTGTCCGGTTACAGTTCCTGGCAGCTTGCTTTTTACTTCCGGTGAGACATTATCTGCAAACCAACCCAGCAAATAGCAACGTACCAGAGGCAGTAATTCCCGCTCGCTACATTCGTTCAGACGCAGGGTTTTGACAAATTCTCGCCGGTAAAGAGAACTAAAAAAATACTCAAAACATTCCGTTATTTCAGTGATGGTGGTTGCCATGACTGCATCCTTTACCTGCTTTTAGGTCCAGTTTTAAGGGCATACCTTTCCGGCCACAATGTTTCCGGTGTGGTATCCAGAGCCCCGGCAATAATGCGCTCAGCTCTGGGATAATGACGCTCTAAGGCGTTATTTAATGTCCGTGGCGCAAGGCCGTGACTGCGTGACAGTGACGCCAGCGTTAACCCTCGCTTGTGAAGTGCTGCCACAATATCGGCACGATGCCAGTTCCCTGAACTTCCTTTGCTTTGCTTTTTCTGCGATGCTGTTGAGTTACGCACAGTATTAACTCCATGGAATCAGTACATGGATATTAAATGCGAATAAAAGATACCTTTCAAGTTCTTTTGGTATCTATTTGTGGGTTTTCATATTAACGCATTGATATCTGGTGAAATTTATATGAGCAGTAAGAGAACAGTATCGGCTATACCGACCCATCTTGAAGCTTCTGTTGAAGAGGCTAAAGACTGGCTGACAGCAGAGGAATTCACTCATATTGAGGGGATGCCGGGCACTGCGCGTGGCGCTAGGATGCGCCTGGAAAAGCTGGCATCTCTGCACCCGGAAATACGTCGTAAAAGGACTGCCGGGAAAGGCGTTGTTTACCATATCAGCGCAGCCACAATGTCGCTTGATGATGAGAGAAACAGAGCTAAGGGCGAAGCGTTTGCTCTCACCGACAGCGATCGCCAGCTTAGCCTCTGGATACAGTTGTATCGCAATATGTCACCAGCTTCGCGGACGCAATTGATGGAGCAGGCCCTCAGGCTGGTAAAGGACGATCTGATGTCTCAGGGGCCTGATGTTTCTGAACTGGCGGTACAAATCATGAAACTGCCCGAAGATGAGCGTAAGCGCCTTTTTGAGAAGCTGAACAGGAAGGTCTGATAGCGTCAGTTTTCCGCCATGTCAGACAGAAGGAACCACCCCGGAGTCCTGACCAGTCTGACATGGCAGAATGGAAAGTATGCTATCACTTAATAATGAATATAAACCTATTGTCAGTTATTTTTTTCTGAATCAAAAATTAGTTCCTTGTTGTTATTATTTGCACTAAAAGTATATTGTTGATATAATTATAATGCTGATGAACTATATTTTACCCAGTCAGTACGTTGTCATGCACTTACCATTTATTAGGTGATTAAACCCCGCCTGTTTTAGTGCAGACATAACGTCTTATCAGAATATGTTGAACAGGAAAATCACTGATGAATATTGTCCATCAGGAAGGGCTAGCTATGCCCGTCGATCAAGAATTGATAAATATCATATTAAATGAAGCGGGAAATCCACCGCCGCATAAAGCCAAAATTACAGCCGTCAGTCTGTTATTTAAAGATCTGTCTTACAGCGCTGAAAAGGGCGGTTACCATCCTGTCGAAATACGGCTTATTTTACGCAATGATGAATGGTATTTTGATTACATCACCGACTTCAGTTATATGGGGACGGTATACCCCGAACTGGAAAAGGAAATTGATATCAGCTGGAGTCAGCAATATGTCTTTCTTGCTCATGTTGGTGATCTGCCTGTTAACGCCGGAAGGGAGTTGTTTGAACTTTGGCAATTCAACTTTATTCAGTATCACTCTATGAACGCTTACACCATTACCGTTCTCTGGGAAAGCTAATCCCTCTGTACTAACCATCACCACTGACATGGAGAATTATCTGTGACTGATAACAGAGGGATACGTGCGTCTCAACAGGGCGAACTGGACTGTCTTTGCGGTGCTTATTGCGTGGTTAACATGCTGAGCTGGCTTTATGACGGCAAAGTGAAACGACGCCCCTTAATGAACCGGCTTATTCAGGCTTACCAGCAGCGCTGGCCTTTGCATGAATGGTTGACTGAAGGGATTGAAGAAGACCGTTTAGACTGGCTGATGGCACAGGTGTTGCAGAAAGGACATTACAGCCGCCAGTTCCCGGTTGAAATCACCAGACCCTTTGCAGGGAAGCGAGGGTTATCAGACGGGCGACTTTTCAGAGAAATGCAGCGGTTTCTTGACGTCACTGACCACTCCCGCCTGATTATGCTCAGCGACCAGTTTCACTGGTCCCTTCTGGTCAAAATAGATGAAGAAACGCTCTGTTTCTTCGACAGCAACGGGCGAACTACCATGCCCCGTACAGCTTTTTCCCTGCGTACTGGCGTAACCCGCCGCCAGCTGTTTCCCGACGCCATTTACTTCATTGAACGAGAGTTCTGAAATGACCATGTTTACCCAACGTGAAAACCGTATCCTTGACCAGGCTCGTGACATTATCAGCCGGTACTACCAGCGTGGCGTTCAACTCTGTTCCCCTGATGATGTTCGACGGTGCGTAATGGTTGAGCTGGCACCGCTAGAGCATGAAGAGTTTGGCATCATCCTGCTCGATAATCAGAATCAGCTGCTGCACCGCGAAATCCTGTTCAGGGGGACGCTAAACTCGGTCAGCGTTCACCCCCGTGAAGTTATCAAGCGTGTGCTGAAACATAACGCCGCCGCCATCATCCTTGTCCACAACCACCCCAGCGGCGAGCCTGAACCCAGCCGTTGCGATATTAAGTTGACTAAAAAGCTTCAGGAGCTGCTGGAAATGCTGGATGTGCGGTTGCTTGACCATTTTATCGTGGCCGGGACTGAAACGGTGTCGATGGCTGAGCGGGGGCTGGTGTGATGCTGAAAGTTACTTGGTTTAATGTACGTTATTGCGGGTTACGTTCATGAGCAGGACAGCGTTATGTCAGGTCGAGCCTATGGTGCAAACAACCGTGTTTGATGCGTATATTGGCGGTCTGGCTCCTTCGGGACGGCGGGGCATCATCAGCCTGTTAAACCGCAGCGCTGGCATACTTAAACACGGTGCGGATGCAGCAGACTATCCGTGGGAACAACTTAACTACGCCGCCGTAGCCAAAGTGCGCGCGGCACTGTTGGATGACGGTTACGCCGTGTCGTCGGTCAACATGGCGCTGTCAGCACTCCGGGGCGTAGCGCAGACGGCCTTTAACCTCAATTACATGGATGCCGAAACGCTGGCACGTATCCGGTCAGTTAAGCGCGTGAGCGGCGATGTCCAGCGCAAGGGTAGGGCGCTGGGCAGGCAGGAAATCCGGGCACTGATTCAGGCTGCAAAACAGCATCCGCAATCTGTACGGCGCTGTCGTGATGTCGCCATTGTGCTGATGCTTTGCGGAACGGGCCTGCGGGCCGGGGAACTGGTTAAACTTGAGCGCCGGGACTATGACAACGGCATCCTGACGGTGAGGCAAGGGAAGGGGCGTAAATACCGTGAAATTCACGTGGCGGATGCGGTGGACAAGGCCATCCGCGCATGGCTGAAAGTTGGCGCAGATGAAGCTGACAGCGCACTGTTCAACCGTATCCAGCGCAACGGTAAGGTCGCCAGCAAGCCTCTGACAACAACCGGGTTAACGGGTATCCTGGCTGAGTTACAGCAAACGGCTGGCATAGCTCGTTTTACTCCGCATGATATGCGGCGCACCTTCATCACCCGTTTGCTGGAGCAGGGTGTGGATATCAACACCGTCCGTCAACTGGCAGGTCACAGCGACATATCCACGACAACCCGCTATGATTGTCGTGGTGAGAGCATGAAAATCAGCGCCAGTAAACGCATCAGGTGTTTTTAGCTGTTGAGCCGTTGCCAGACTCGGCTTCAGTTTTATCTTCAGCACTTAACCGCGCATATTTTTGATTCTGGGCTTTAATCAGTGCATTGATATTTTCAGGCTGAAGCATCCACGCAACATCCTCACGCGCCCATTCTTTACCGTCAGAGAGACGTTTTAACCGGGGTTTCCATATTCCATACTCATTAAGTTTTGTTGCTACCGAAGCATATTTCTCACGATCTGACTCCCCCGTATGAAGCTTGTCAAAACGACCTTTTACAAGCTGGTAAACAGTATAGATTTCCAATGCCTTAGGGGACCTGGCTGGAACTATCATGGGGTACTCCTCCAGCCCATAAATCCCGTTTAGCTCTCCCTCATTGAGCTGGTCATTAAACATGTGATTCACGCAGGCACTCAGCACATCCGCCGCTTTCTCTGCGTCGAATTTATCCGGGCTAAAACCCGCTCCCGTCAGTTTCCGGGCAATCAGTGCCAGTTTTTGCCGGGTATCCCGTCCCAGATAAAGCTTCTTCTCCAGAAATTCAAAGACCTCGTTACTGCTTTTCCGTTCCCGGTGGCATTTAGCGTCAGCCTTGTTGCTTTGGTTACCAATCACAGCTCACCTCCATGAGAGTGTTGTGTTCAAAATATCACCATTGAGCCTCAGTGGCCAGCGACCCATGATGTGATCGTTCTGGAGCCAGAAAAAGGTGATCTCGGATGACATAAACATGCACGATGCCCTGAACGTGCTCAACGAAGGCAGCGTTGGGCGAATCCTTGCGTTTTTTGGTGGTTGTAAATAACCCCGCTCCTGAAGCAGCTCAAAGGAGCATAAGCATGAACACCAACCGTATTTTGCGTAAAAAAGAGGTTCTTCATTTGACGGGGATCTCGTCAGCGACGTTGTACCGACTCATCTCGAAAGGAGTCTTTCCTTTGTCAAAGAAGCTAACGGGCGACAGTGGCCGGGCGGTGGGTTGGCTGGAGAGTGATATCAATAACTGGGTTAACAGTCGTATGCAGGCGGGAGAATAAAATGAAAGAGATAATAGCTAAAACAAGTTCTGCGAAAGAAATAGCAGTCCCCTGGTTTGAAACCATGGCGAAACAAGTTGGGTTATCGAAACGTGCTACCGCTGCCATATTAAGGGAACAACAGTTGCGGATACGTAAGCTTAACCGGGTATCTGCACGGATTTTGTCTGATGCCATCAAAAGAGGGGAGCACTGGTGGAAGGATGAGTGCAACATATACGGTAAAATAGCGTGTATTCTTGACAGGTGTAATTACATCCCATGTGGAAGTGGAGCCTGTGCGCAATGTAACGCTGCTAAACAATTACATTACCAGGGCGTTTCGGTGGGTAATAGTTTACCGGGTCATACGACGTTAAATTTAGATTATTTAAGGCCGACTGATGATGAATATTCATCTGGATGGACTGCAAATGACTTAGTTGAACGGCATCAGGATGGTTTTTAATACTCAACAGGATATAGCAATTTTGCCTGAATAAAAACCGGACACATTACCCTGTTGCTTTACTCAGGTGGCAGGGTAATGAATACAACCAGGAATATTAAATGAACGAATCTTATTACTTCAGAACATCAGACCCGGATTACATTCGCCATGCACCGTCAAGGCTTGAGATATTAAGTAAAGCATTCCCCACTATTATTACGCAGCAGGAAAGTGAGCATGAATTGCAGCGTCTTATTCATTTACTAAATAAACTGAAAGGCAGCAATCGCTGCTACAACATCATTGCTCAAAAACTCAGGCAGTGCAGAAACGGATCTCCATGCAACAGTCTTATATGCCCGCATTGCCAGCGGGAACGCATTCTGGCGCAACTGGCGATGTTGTCTGTCCCGCCGGGGAATTCAGCAGAATACGTGGGAGTGGTCCTGTTTTTCAACAAGGATACGCAAACTCCGCCGCCATGGAAGAACACCGATGCGCTCAGGGCGCAAATCGGTCGTTACAAGCAGAGGATAAGCCGGGTACTTAACCGACTGGGGTACGCCGGTCCGGCCACAGGCACCTTTAGTATGATGCGCCATATGCCTGATGGCCCAGAAGCGCGTATTTTCTGGGTTCCACAGTTGTGTTTGTTCCTGCCCAATGACAGTACGTTGATTAAGGGGCTAAAAGCGCATATGTCGCGAAGTGGTGGGGCATTCATTGATTCGTCGACTGTCAACACGCCGGTGATCGGGCTCAGGTATAAAGACCCCGCAAGGCTGCTTTCATGCGCCCTGAATCCAATCTGGCACAAAGCAGATTACACACTGACTGATAAAGACGCTCTTGTTAAGTCAAGAATGGAGCCACTGAAAGGCCGGACACTGCTAAAAACCCTGCTTACCCTGGACTCACTCGGAACAGGTGTCGTTTCTTTTTCGTTTGGGCAACCCCCAGGGAAAGTGCATTGATTTACCGGTAATGTAGCAACTGCAATGCACTTCTGCTGTTGATTAAATTGCAGTGGAACGACGAATAACACCGGCGACCACTGCAATATTGTTGTTGTAAAACTGCAGCGCTGGCCAGTGATTTTGATGGTGTTGATGCACTTTAAAATTCCAACTGTTCCGATTTTAACGTAACCGTATGTTTTATTTAGGGTCTTGCGGATGCCTCTGCGCACCCGATCCTTGCCATCAACTGACGAGTTAGCGCATATACGAGGGCTTTTTGCGTTTCTGCCAGTGAATATTCTACACACAATGGGGGGAGCGGTCAGCGAGCACCATTGCCATTGAGCACAACGGAGAGCCTGGGGATATGTAGCACTACGGAGGCCTCATCCCCTTCCACTGTTATAAAACGACACGGCGAACGAGCGCAGCGAGTGAGGGAAGGCGTCAGCCTGTCTAGGGGGAAAGATTTGCGACCGGAGTGGAGCAAATCATGGGCGGAGCCCGTCCTCGCGACTGGGGTTTTGACTTTCAAATTACCCGACTTAAAAACTGGTGAAATGGTCTGCGTAAGAGTTCGCGTAATGTTCAATGTAATAGCTGATGCAACAACACTATGCTGAGACAGAACCGTGAGTACTGAAAAGAATTATCCAGTGAAGATCCCGAAGTGGGTTTATGACCGTATAGCTGAAATAACGGATTGTGTCGTGGGGGATACGCAATGGGCGGTCACCCGCCGGCAGACATTGCGCCGGTTCCTGGCCCACATATGGCTGGAGGCAGACGATGATGGGTGGACTATATGCACTGTCCGGGATATCCGTAGTTGTTACGCCAGCCTTCTAAGTGAATGTGAGATCAATTACCAGGGCAGGGCCTCCATATCCATGCTAGTCGATTTCCTGCCGACACTGTCGGATATTGAATTTCGTGCAGGGAAAGCGAGCAAAGATCCGGAAAAGCGTAAAGCCAATGCTTGGCTGTTCAACCCGCAGCAACCAGTGTCTGTTTTGGGTAAGTTGAATCTGGTTGACGCGGATACTGGTGAGTCAATCAATTTTCGAGATCTGCTTAAGGGGAACGGGAAAGCTCCCGGGCATGCGATAGATGTCGAGAAACGCCAGACTGACCTAAAACAAAGAGAAAAGGCATTCCTGGCCAAAGTTACGCAGGGGCGCATGAGTATACAGTTTGTGAAGGAATTACGTAGCCGGGAGCCTGATACTTATTACCGCGCAGGAATACGCAGCCTTAACCATCTCTACAATGGTCGGGTTGAGGGACAATATGTTACTTATGACCATCATTATCGTCTGACATTTGGAGGGCGGTATTACGATCAGGCGTTCCAGAATCTACCCAATGAGTTGAAAGCTAAGTTTCGTAGTGGCTTGCTCAACTATGATATTGAAGCCTGCAATCTGGCCTGTCTGAATCATCTGTTCAGACTGTATGACGTCGATTATCGTGTGAAGTCATCGATATATAAAACCATGATGGAACATACAGGGCTGACCCGGAAACAGTGCAAACAGATGGTCCATACCACCACCTACAGAATTGGGCGTGTGACTATTGGTATTAATGATGGCCTTGGGGCAAAAGTGTATAAGTGGTGCGGTAACAGTAAAAAAAAGGCGCTAAAGATTTTGCGTTGGTGGAACCAGTATGTCAGCCCGTTGAGATGCGCGCTTGAGTCATTGCTCGAACGTATACATGGCGCAAACCGCAAGAGTTGTTCATCACTGCGTAACTATCACAGGTACGCTAATGAAGTCGGGTTGATACTGGATCTAAACAGTGAGGAATACCTGCGTGAAAGGGGTCATCATCAACAATATGCGCGGAATAAGGCCCTACTGGCGTTTATGATCTGTGGTGTGGAGCAGGCATATATCCGTGAGGTGGTCAGTCTGAACCCTGAGCGGGTCTGCATGCTTGACCACGACGGGGTAGTTGCAACGGGCGCGCTTGTACTACCGGACTGGCGTGGTTTCACGATGAAGGTGAAGGACTAGCTTATTTAATTATCTGCGCCCTCTGATGAGGGCGTATTACGTTGTCAATCATAATAGGATATGTGCATTGGAGCACGATGTGCATATCCGACAAGTGATCCATTTCCGCTTTGAGCGAGAAACGGACGTTCCGGGTCAGAATACTAAGAAGCTGAACACAGGTCTGCTGATGAGGCTCTGGTATCCTCCAACATTACTAGTTTGCTCATATATCTACAGGAGTCCCGACAGGTCGGAATTTCAGTCCGATTTGGCAAAACGGCAGAGCTGGTAGGCTCTGCCGAACCGTCAGGGGCGGTGTTCTGAGCCTGTGGCTGGAGCCAATGGCAAGGCTGCATCTACAACCAGCCCTGACTTGTTATGTTTTACTGCATATGAATATCTTCATCTGTAAGTTCTTTCCATCTTTAATAGCATTCAGACAATCCCTGATGGGTTTGAAATGCGTATCCGCCAGCCCTTGTCCGCACCCTGCTCCATTACCTGCGTGGCGATACCGTGTTCAACGCGTTGAGTGCCGTCATCTGAAGTCATAGTCAGCGACCAGTCGATAAGGACGAGAACGAGATCACCAGAAGAGATGAGAGCGCGTATCTGGTTCCTGATAACTGGCCGTGATGCTGTCAGCGCGATTAAAGCCATCCGTAGTGCTTCAGGATTACTTTCAATAACAGCTCCATCAGTCATTTTCATGGTGGCGCGATTACTGAAAACGGACATTAAATTATCAATTTTTCCCGCGTTGAATGCTTCATCAAAGGCGGCGATGGTTTCAGTAGGGGAGCGATAAACTGCGGCACGCTTCTCAATCGATGCTGCGAAGGCTGACAGGTGACTAGCGATCACACCGGGTGATTCAAGCGGTGAAAGGTGTCCCGTGCCGGGAATAATATACATCGCTGCGTGAGGAATACGGGGTAGCAACTCTCTTTGCAAAGTTTCCGGGGTATCGACCCGGTCCAGTTCCCCTGAGATGACTCTGACCGGAACATTAATGGAGGCGACTTCCCGTGTGATGTCTTCGCTGATCGCCACACCGGGCCAGCCTGCTTTGGCTCCGTCTGACGCTCCTAAACTGTCCTCGATAACCTGCTCACGAATCGCAGGGCTGAGCGGCCGCGCCGTCAGGACATTGTCGATGACAAACCCAACTGATTCGCGGCTGTTATAGGCGCTGGATAGTCTGTCGCGCTCCTCTGAGGAAAGCAACATGGGGGAAGGTGGGGAAGGTGCAATGAGAACCAGACCCTCAAGTCCTTCGGGCTGCCGCGATGCCATCAATTGGGCGACCTTTCCCCCCATCGAATGGCCAACCAGAATATAGCGTTTAAGCTCAAGCGCCGAAATAACGCCTTCGGCATCCCGGGCAAGGTCTTCAATCCTGTATCCGGATACGGGAGCGTCTGACAAGCCCCAGCCACGATGATCAATGGCAACTGTGCGGTAGCGGTCTGGTAACTGACCTGTCACGCTCTCCCATGTACGGGATGAGCCGCCATAATAGTGCAAAAATACCAGCGCAAGTTCACCGCTGCCCTGTAGCTGTACATTGATACCCGTATTGTTCACGTTAATTTTCATTGTTTCACACCTCCTGAGGAATGAAAACAATGTTAATTACAGCCCCAATTAATGATAATCCGTGAAATAATATCGATAGACGATACTCAAATTATCGAATGGCGGGGTTTATGGACAGATTTATCAGCATGCAGATTTTTATGTCGGCAGTGGAAGAAGGAAGTTTTGCGGCGGCTGCAAGACGTTTTAAGCTTTCAGCGGCAATGGCAGGAAAACATGTCAGTGCTATCGAATCCGATTTAAATGTCCGGCTTATTCAGCGTTCAACACGCCGTCTGAGCCTGACCGATGTGGGGCAGCGATATTATGAACGTTGTAAAGTTATTCTTGAGGCTGTGGAAGATGCGAACAGAGAAGCGAGAGATGTCCAGGCAACACCGCGCGGGTTACTTCGCATTGCTGCGCCGGTCGCCTTAGGTGCAATGCATCTTGGGGCGATCGTGTCACGTTATCTGGAACAATTTCCGGAGGTCAGTCTGGATGTTGTGCTTGAAGACAAATACGCAGACCTGCTTGAAAATCGAATTGATGTTGCCATCAGGGTTGGGAGTCTTGACGATCCGTCACTGGTTACCCGGCGGCTGGCGCCCTGCAAGATGGTTTTATGTGCATCACCAGATTATCTGAAAAAAAACGGCACACCAGAGACGCCGGAAGATATTTCCCGCGCGCCGCGTCTGGCGTTCAGCCAGGCGGTTTCAGCGGGAGACTGGACAATTTGCGACCCTGAGGGCAGTTTGCACCGTATCGAAAGTGCATGCCGAATCACGTCCAATAATATTCAGTTGCTTCTGGAATCCGCTCTGGCCGGAACAGGCATAGCATATGGTCCCAGTTTTGTTTTTTGTGAGCATATAAAACAGGGCAGACTGATTGAGCTGCTGCCTGCGTACAAGACAACGGAACTTACCATTCAGGCAGTGTATCCTAGTGCGATCCGCATTCCTTTCAAGGTTCGTAGCTTTGTAGATTTTATTGCTGAAGCTTTAAGAGATACACAGCTGTAAAGAGAGAAAAAATGAAATATACGTTCAGTAATGTCAGCTATTGGCACGAAGCGGACAAGGCAGTTGAGTTGAAGGTTGGCAATGAGCGAAAAACGGACATTATGGTTAAACGGTAATATCGTTCTGATGTTATTAATTATGAGCTGTTATCAGAAAACATATTTTCAGCCATAGCCACCAGGAAAGCGTTAGCAGAGTTAGCGTAAGTAATGTGACTATTGGCTATTGGCTATTGGCTATTGATTGAGAAAAGAGACTGCTTTTATTTTTTTAGCGTCAATACCCTAAAATAGCCTTGACGGTAACGAGATGAAACTTCATCTCCAAAAAAAATGTAGTAAAGTGACCTTCAACGGCAGGTTTTACTATATAGTGACCATAGCATCAAGAAAACACTGCAAAAA
>ENA-UERQ01001211-UERQ01001211.1-human-gut-metagenome-genome-assembly--contig:-NODE-1211-length-13673-cov-4.650706_pt1 | contig 13673 bp, 6 predicted proteins | sample MGYA00242986_ERZ507987 | MGnify/ENA primary metagenome ERZ507987 (study PRJEB26167, sample SAMN06115429) | human gut metagenome | host: Homo sapiens | place: China:Chongqing | collected 2015-04-15...
TAGAACGTAACAGTCGTCGTAGGGAATATGACTCCGTCTTCCGGTACCAGCTCCACCTTCTCTGGATCCAGCCAGTCAATGTTGTCCAAAATAGTGTCGCAGCGGACAGAAAGCGTGCAGGTATGGGTCACATCAGAGAACTCCACATCCTGCGGCTCCACCGGCAGGGGCTTTCCCTCCGGCACCGGATCTGTAAGATACTTGTCCTTTCCAGTCTCCGGATTGATCTCCATGCCGTTGGCTTCTGAGTATTCCCTGTCTCCCTTTTCCACACCGGCGGAGGAGCCGCCCGCAATGGCTTCTGCCGCCGCAATTTTTTCCTCCGCCGTCATTCCGCCTTCCAGCCCGCCGGGCCGGGATGCCAGCCCCTCCGGCGAAGGCGTTGGTGTCTCTGGAGCCGCAGACTCCGTGGGTGCAGGAGTTTCCGAGGGCTTCGGGGTTCCCGGAGACGCAGGGGTTTCCAAAGCCCCTGCCGTCTCCGTCGGCTCTGGGCTATTGCCATCTTTCCCTGTTTCCTCTGGTGTTTGGCTGGGCTGTATGCTCTCCAGCACCGGGCTGCTCTCGCGGACGCCTACTGTCCATCCCTGGAGTCCCGGTGCATTGCCACCATACCAAAAGGCCGCCGCCAGGATCACCAGGATAGCCAGCGCCCCGATTACCTTCCCCTTCGTCAGCTTCATTTCTTTTCTTCACCGTCCTCCTGCGGCATATACAGGCAGTAAGCCGGACACAGTTCTCCCATATAGATCCACACGTTTTCGCCCATATCAATAGGTTCAGAGAACGTCAGATTCGGAATCAGGAGCTTCAGCGTAGTCCGTTTGCGCCCACTTATGTTCACACCTTCCGCTGTGGGCGTCTTCTGGAATTCCTCCACTCGTTGGGACAAATCCGGAATTGCCAGCTCCCGTGCAAGTCTGGGCAGAACCTCTTCTTTCCGACAGCACACCACATTATTCTGGTTCCTGAACCAGCTCTGATTCAGCATGGTTCTTTTCACTCCTATACAATAAATTTACAGCAGATTGGCACTGCCTAAAAGGTTGAACAGCATCTGAGCCACCTCGGCCCGGGTTACAGCCTCCAGGGGCCTGATGTTCAGCTCAGCCTGGTTCAAAATTTTCTCCTGATAGCAGAATGCCAGCGGAGCGCGGGCCCATTCGGCGGTACTCATATAATCAGGGAACTGCGCCAGCATATTTCGTGTTGCTGCATTGTCCATTTCTGTCTCCAGTCCGCACAGCTTGGCTGCACGGGAAACCATTACCGCGGCCTCCTGGCGGGTGATCGTGCCGCTGGGGTTGAACCGGTCGTCTGCGACTCCGGTAATAATGCCGCAGGAATAGGCTGTCCCCACATAGGGCGCATACCATGCCTCTGCTGCAACGTCAGAAAAGCTGTTCTTCCCCTCCGGTGTGAGACCAAGCGCCCGCACCACGATTGCAGCAAATTCGGCACGCGTCATGCTTCCCTCCGGGTCAAAGCTTCCATCGGACTTGCCGTCAATAATGCCGCGGGCGGCCAGCGCCTCAATGGCAGGCTGATTTTTATGGGCATTGACCCCGGTAATGTCATCGAATGTTTTGCCCATCTGAGTGATAGGGCTGGAATGGACTGCCGGATCTTTCCCCTCCAATCCCGCTCCTTTGGCAGGACCTGTCGCCGGTCCGTCTGGGATGGTTCGGGCATCGCTCATCCGGTAGAGGCTGTTTCTGCCGTCCTGAAGCCGCTGGGCGGCAATAAGGCCATAGAACGCCTGCTCCGATGCCATCTGATTGGAGCCGGAGCCGTCTGCCGTGTGCAGGAACCCGTTTCCGGGCAGATAAAAGGTCATCAGATTGTCCAGGAGCGTGTTTCCGTTTTTGACAAAACGGGGGTCGTCCAGCGGAATTCCCAGCTCGCACAAAGCTACGATAATCTGGACACAGCTCTCGGAATTCTTAGTCCCCCAAGAGGAAAAACCGCCTTCGCTGTTCTGCTTCTTGGACATGCACGCCAGCGCTTCCTCCGTCGCCTTTGCCACTGCTGGCTGATCCTGATACTTGGCCAGCGCCTGCAGCGCCATCCCTGTGATGTCCGGGTCGGATACGCCGTCTCCGGAGGATGCCGCAGAGGTTCCTCCGAAAAGGCTCCACCCTCCGTCAGGCAGCTGGCACTCCAATATGCGGTCTATGTACATCTGCCGGGTCGCCTGTGTCTCTGCCTCTGGGTTTTCCGGCATGGGGTAATCTCTGGAGTCGAGCGCAATCAACGCCCAGATGGGGCCGTTAAGGCCCTGCCAGATGGTCTTGTCATAGTCGCCCAGCGGTTTAGTCAGGTCATATCCCCCCACATTTCTGGCGTCCTTCCCAATCGAGCTGAGGGCGACAATCACCCGGGAATACTCCGTATATTTCTTATCGTGCAGCTTGCCGTCGCAGGCCTTCACATATGTCTCCACAGTGGCATAGTAGTCCTGATAATAGCTGTCCGGTACATCGTACCCGCTCCGGGCCAGCCCCAGCACAGCCCATTCACCGCCGATAGACCCTACCTGCGGATCCTGTACGGTGCGGTACATATATTCTGCGGTATCCTGCACCGCATCGTTCAAGGTCTCTTTGGATACGGCCGCCTGTGCTCCCGTCAACAGGCCTGTGGTCAGGGACAGGGCAAGCACAAATGCGAATCCACGCTGTTTCCATTTCTTCATATGACCGAGTCTCCTTCTGCTTTTTCTTCGGAAGGCCCTGCAGGTTTCCCCCAGGCACTGAGCCAATAGCTCCACAAATGCTTCATGGCCAGCTTGCTAAGGACGGGTATGCCCATCAGCTCCATGGCCTTTTTATTGCTGCATCGCTTTTTTTGAAACAGCATCTTGAGCTCCGGCGGGATTCCCTCTTCCTCCGGTGGGCGCCAGCTCTCTCTGACAGATCTGCACATATGTTCCGCCAGTTCTGCATCCTGCTCCGTCAGGGGAGAACCAATCCGTTCACAATACGCCCTGAATCCGTCAGCGGATACCCGCTCCGGCCAGTCTGGCGGCCACCGCTTTTGCTCTTCCAGCCTCTTCCGAAATCCTCTGGCCGCCCAGCAGGCTTTATTGATGTTTCCAAACCGCTGCTTCAAATAAACCTGGCGAATGGGACTGAGCTGATATGTCCGAGGCTTATGCCCCGGATGGTCCATTGTCACCACCACAGCCTCCAAAAGCGCCTCATCCGTATAGCTCTCATAAATCTGCCGGCCAATATTCCCTTTGGGGTCAAAAATTCTCCACAGGTCCGGATCCATCGCCTGTCTGGAAGTTCCCTGCTCTCCCCGGCTTTCCTCGTCCAGCTCTGAGAGCCACTGGCGGTATCCCCGCAGCTCTTTTTCCGTCAGCTTTTGCTCTTTGAGCATTATACCGCTCACCTCAACAAGTAAAGGCACGCTCTCCCATTGGGTGAACGTGCCTTGTATCGGTACATCCCACCCATTTTTCCACAATCAGGTCTTGCCGACTGGACGGCGGGGGCAGGCCCGTACCGGTTTCCCGGAGTTTCACCCAACTGTGTTTTCTGTTTGATTGTGGGCAGGGCCGCCCGGCAGGTCGAATTCGGTCTGCCGGGCTCCTGCTCGAGTAAGGAGGTACTCCCTCTATCCTTACCGGGGGAGCCCCCATACAGCCCGGCCTGGTTTTGCAGACCGGAGCCAAACGGGGCCTTTATGGTTCTTCCAGAGTCTCAGGCCTTCTCCGCCTTGCTCTCCAGAAGCCGCATCAGAATGGTGGCAACCTCAGCGCGGGTGGCCTGGCCCTGCGGGTCCAGACGATTTCCATCCTTTCCGGTAATCAGCTTCTCCGCATAGGCCCACTCCATAGCCCGGGTTGCCCAGGCGGAGGTATCCGCACCGTCGGCAAAATCCTGTAGACTGGCTGTTTTGCTCACATCCCAGCCTTTGAGCTTTGCATAGCGGTACAGGATGGAGGCAATCTGCTCACGGGTCACGCTGCCCTCCGGGTCAAAGCCCGCACCTGTGCCGCTGACGAGACCAGTCTGGCTGGCCCAATCCACAGCCTCGGTGTACCACGCATCCGGCTTCACATCCGGGAAGCCGGATGCGCCAGACGCCTCAGGCTCGCCCTCCAGCCGCCACAGCGCCGTAACCAGCATCGAGCGGGTCATGGTGCCGTTGGGAGAGAAGGTGGTTTCGCCCGTTCCGGTCAGGATACTGTTCTGGTAGGCATACACCACCGCGCCGTAGAACCAGTCCTCCTCCTTCACATCCGTAAAGGGCATATCCACCACCTCGACAGGCAGCGCCACGAAGGTGCTCAAGTGGGTGGTGGTCAACTCAAGGAAGCGCTTTCCACCAGTCTTGACACACTTGCCCACCAATTGTTCCACAGAACCGTCGTCGCTGATCTGATAGACGACATAGCTCTTGCCCACCTCAAACGCCTTGTTCTCCACCGGCAGATAGAGGGTGATGGACTTGCCGCCGAAAGCGGTTACCTTCTCCTTGCCAGAGCGGATGGTCACCTCGGTCACAGAGCAGTCCTTCAGGGCCTCCTCGGTCACATCCTTCTGTCCCTTCAGCAGCCCACCGGCGTTCTCAGCTTTACCGGCGGCCACCGTCACGGTGACCGCGCCACCCTCCGTCGTTTCGGAAATGGAGGTCAGGACATCCCGGGACAGAAGCACCCGGCCCAGATCGCTCTGTATGGATACACTCGCCTTTGTCTCTTCCAAAATAGCATCCACGGCGCCCTTGGGGAATGTGACCTCCAGGCTGGTGGCCTCACTGTCCATCTCGGGAGAGATGGCAATGATCTCCGCCTCGCCTTCCACTGCATTCTTGATCATCGTTTCGATCTCTTTTTCGGTAAGCTCCACCTTGGCGTTGCCGTCCTTATCCACATTGGCCCCCGGCTTCACATCCACGGTTGGAACGTCCGGCTTTTCAGGCTGCTTGTCAAAGTCCTCCTTGGCCAGCGCGGTTTTCGCGCTGTTAATTTTACTTTGGCTGGCCTCAGGGTCCGTCAGAACCTCCATGGCGTCCATATAGACCTCGTTGGCCTCCAGAACCTCGTCGTCGTACTCGCTCCGCAGCTCGGCCACGGCCCAGGTAAGGGAGCCCTTGTCACCCACGTTCACGATACTGGAACTGCCCCAGGCGGTATTGTCTGCGTTCAAGTCTGCGCCATATCCCCAGACGGTGAACTGCCAGCGCATGACCTCGCCGTCCGACATCTGCCAGTTCGAAGCGCCCACGCCGGGGAAGTCGTTGTCCACGCTGTACATCCAGCCGGACATGTTGTGGTAATCAAACTCGCTCAATGTCTTATCGCTGCTGTCACCCATGTTGACGGAGCCGGCATGGTCCAAGATGTACTGTGGGATTTTGGCTTTGGTCTGGTTCACAGGCTTCACACCGGCCAGGTAGAAGCTGTTGGTAATGCTTCCGGTGTTCTCCCAGTCGTAGCCGTTCTCTCTGAGCAGGTCGGTAATGACCACGCTGGCGGGGGTACGGTCATCCACAGTGACCAGGGTCGGCTTAATCAGATAGCCCAGACTCAAGGTGTTTGCGTCCATAGACACCGCCACCTTGATCCGTCCGGCGTGGTCAGCAGGGATGGCCTGCATAGCGGCCAGCGCCTTGTTCAGGGCCGCGATGATGTTATTTTCGATGAAGTCCTCGGCGGGCAGAGCGGCGTTGATATCCGCAATTCCCTGCTCATATGCGGCCACCAGCTTTTTCCAGTTTGCTTCGCTGTAGTCGCTTTTCTTATACTTGTTAAATGCTTTTTCCAGGTTGTCCAGGGCAGATTCCCGGTGATACTGCATCTCCGGGTCGTCGGGGGCCACGGGGCCGGTGCGCTCCGTCCACTTGGCGTAGAGCATGATGCCTTTCCCCGGCATCCGGGCGGTATTGGCGTCCCACTTCTTGCCCTCGGTACAGGCCGCATCATAGTACCAGCCGCCGAAGGCATTGCCGCTCTTGGCAACACTGGGCACCTTGGACGAATCCACCTCGCTGAGGATGGGGGCGGTCATGGTTTTCAGCGAGTCATCTTTAAACGTGCCGCCCTGGGCGTCAAAGGTAATGGTTGCGTCATCCACCGAGAGGTAGATCGCGCCCGCGCCGTCTTCGCCATACATGGCGCTGACGCCGTCTATGACGCCGCTCAAGGCGGTCACACCGTCGGGGCGGATTTTCTTGCTCAGGTCGTTGGGATCCTCATTGGGGTCGTTGAAGTCGGCCATAACCTGATAGACCCACTTCTTCCCATCCCACTTGTAGACGTAGCTGCCGTCATAACCGTTGACCGCGAGATAGTTCCGTCCTTCGCCCGAACCGTTGACAAGCGCATAGGGGATCCCGCCCTGGTCCAGCCCGAAGAACAAGTAGTTATGGAAAGTATTTTTACTATTAAAGTACAGCCCGTCCAGCGACAGCTTCGTTGCGGAGCTGCCATCCCACAGGTACGGGTCATAATTATTTTTCCCTGCCATGAGGAGCAGTTTGCCGTCGGCGTTGCCGCTCGCCACCTCGAGCGAGCCGGAGATGTTTGCGGTTTCTACCTTGTTCCAGGCTGTACCATTGTATTGGTACAGGCCGTCGGCCGCCCCGGCGTAGATCTCCGTGTCGCTCACCCGGTAGAGGGAGTTGAACTCATGTTCATTCTTTTCCCACTTCGTCCCGTTCCAGTGGTACTTGTTCTGCCATACGGTGCCGCCCGAGAGGATGACCACCGCGTCGCCGGGGTCGCGGGGCTGATTCAGGTTGTATGCTTCTTGATTGTAAATCTTCTGGTAATCCGAGAAGCAGGAGGCATCCACCTGGCTCCAGGACGTGCCGTCGTAGCGGTAGAGAAAGTGCGCCCCGCGGAGGCTCACCCCTTCGGCGTCTGACGGATAGCCCGGCGTGGTGACCTTATCGATCTCCTTCCCCACCTCGCTGACAGCGGCCAGCAGGCCGCCCTGTCCGTCCGGCCCCACGGCGAGGACGCCAGCCGCGTCTCCTGTAATGGTGGGCAGGCCGTCGCTGATGCTCATCAGATCCCGGTCCCCGCTGTCCGCCCAGGTGTAGACGCCGTCCTTACCGTAGAAGTACAGTTCGGCCTCTCCGGTCTCCGGATCGGTCCAGCCGGACACCCCGCGGATGTCGGGCCCTGCCTCTGTGGTGGAGCCTCCGGTTCCGGCGGGCACGTTGGGGCTGGTCACATAGGTGAACGCGCTATTCTTCTCGTTGGCCTCCGTCGAGATATCGTAGGTCTTCTCCACCGTCTCCGTGTTGCCCACAGTGGTTCGGATCAACGCCGTCACCGTCAGCTTGTCTGTGTAGGGCAGCGGGTCGATGGGGAGCCAGATGCGATAGGTTTTGCCGGCCTCCCAATCCTGTGTCTTGACGTTGCTGCTGAGAGGCGTCCCTTCTGCCGAACCGCCCTCGTAGATCGTGACGGTGAGTTGTCCGTCCGGGATCGCGGCGGATACGCTGAGAGGGAGGTAGAGCCGGGCCCGGCTGCCCGCCGGAAGCGTGTCTCCCTCCTCCTCTGCGAAGGACGGACTGACTATGCTCTCCCAAGATCCGCTCCCCTCCAGATACGCGCCCTCGCCCAGGGTGACCTCCGCCAGCTTGAAGTGGGCGGTAAAGGTCACGTTCTCCATGCCCTCGGCCAGGGCCACCGTCATGGGATTGGCCGTCTTGTCCCACTCCTGGGTCAGTTCCTCCAGGTTTATCGTCTGGAGGCCATTATTCTCCACGGGAGCGGGGGACTCCTCCACACTGGGGGTCTCCTCCACGTTGGGGGTCTCCTCCACACCGGGGGTCTCCTCCACACCGGGGGTCTCCTCCACACCGGGGGTCTCCTCCACACCGGGGGTCTCCTCCGCGTCCAGGGGCAGCAGAGCCGCCGGGGAGGGTGCAGCCGCTTCCGCCCCGGTGGCATCCTCCGCCCCGTCCGGGGCGGGCTCGGCTGGCGCAGGCTCTTCCGTGGGTGCGCCGGTCTCATCCGGCGGGGTCTCCGTCCCGTCGGCAGCTTCCTCCGGCGGCGCAGTTGTCTCCGGCTCGGAGGGGGCGGGCTCCGCCTCACCGCCATCCTCCGGCATATCCTCATCCGGAAGCGCCTGCTCCTCCGGCGCGCTGTTTTCCGCGCCGGTTGGAACGCCCTCCCAGCTCCAGTAGTCAAATACATAGAGTTCATCCGGCGTGGCCGTCAGGGTGTACTGATCCGCGCCGCCGGAAGAATTTTCATAAGTAAATGCGGCCGTTCCGTTCGTCTCTGCATTCACTGTGGGAACACGGCGCTCCCGGAAGTAGGCGGTAAAGTTGGTGTTCTCCGTCAGGGTCACGGTATACGGATTCTCATAGATGGGGGAACTGCTTTCCCCCGCCAGCCAGTAGTCGAACGCGTAGCCATCCGCCCCCATAGCGGCTAGCCTGTATGTTTCACCGCCTATGGAGAACGCTCCCGCAGTTCCCTTGCCTGCGTCTTTCACATTTACGTTGGCGGAGTACTCCCCCTTTTCAAAAACAGGCGTAAGTACAACGGTCGCGCCGTTCCATCCTCTGGAGCCCATCAGAGTACTCCTACTTGTTCGTGTTACCTCCAGCTTGCTGTCAACAACAGTAATAACATTTTTCTTTCCGCTTGGACTTAGCTTGATAGCACTTAGATGGCTGTTTTCATCATATGTGAGATATCCGCTGTCCAGCCCCTCTACGTTCCAGCTACAGGTTATGTCCTCTCCCAAACTGATCGTCGTTGCAAGAACATAGCCTGTTCCGGAAATGACAATTTCATTTCGTTTCTGAGCCTCTATAGGTTTTCCTATCAGCTTTCCGCTTACCTCTCCTGCATAATTTGTCAGATCAATGACGATTGTAACAGAACTTGCCGCCATGGCGGCAGGACTGCAAAGCGATAACAGGAGCGACACGGCCAACAGCAAGGAAAGAATTTTTTTCTTCATCACAAACTACGGAACCTCCCAGGCAAAGCCTTCCAGGCTTTGCCGAAAAATACCCCTGGCCGCCGAGCACATCGGCGGCCAGGCGCTTCGTTTCTCTTCCTCATGGAGTGGGCGGAGCTCCGCCCACTCCAGTCAGTCGTGCACCACGTACAGGTGGTTATAGTCATTGCCGAAGACAGCGTAGCCGTTGTCAATGGCCATGCCGCCCAGGGCGTAGGTGTCGCCCGTTGTGCCCCAAACCTTGCTGCCAGTCGTGCCACCGTCATAGCTGTAGCAGTAGCCGGCACCCTTCTGGGCGTTGGTGTTGAAGTACAGGTAGTCGGTGCCGGTGCCGTCGCCCATCACCACGATGGAGCTCTGAACGGGGAAGCCGGAGGCCACCGGAGCGACAGAAGGGATATAGCTGCTACCATCCTCACCAATAGAAACCGTGACGCACTGGACACCGCCGGCATTGAAGCCGGAGTAGTAGCCCACGTAGATGCGGTCGCCCACCTTGGTGGGGGTGGAGGTGGAGGTGGCGCCCAGTTTGATGTGCCACTCGACCGTCAGCCCGTCCTTGTAGGAGCAGCACCACAGGTAGCCGCCCTGGGTGGTGAAGTACAGGAATCCGTCTTCGTCCATCATGACGGTGGAGCGCACATTGCCCGCGTCGCTGGCCACATCGGTCAGATCCAGCACGCCGCCGGTTGTGTCAAAATCCGCGATGCTCCGCCAGTACAGCAGGCCATTGTCGCTGCCGAAGTAGACGTTGGTGCCGTCGCTCACCGCGCCGGCCCAGTAGAAGCCGTAGCTGTCGGGGGTGAAGGTCTTCACCGAGTAGTCGGAGAGCTTGACCTGATAGTAGGTTCCCGCGTTGCTGCCGCCGGGCCAGGTGCCGAAGTACAGGTAGGTCCCGTCGGTGGTGATGGGGGTGTTGATCTGGCCATTGATGCCGGTCAGGACATTCGTCACAGTGGGTTTGTTCTGATCCAGGCCGGTAAGAGCCATAACCTTGCTGCCGGTACCGGTAAGCCACTCACCGCCCTCGTAGTCGTCATACTGGCTGATGGTACCCACATAGAGGGTATCGTCCGACGCGTCGTCGGGGGTACCCTTGTCGTCCAGATAGGGGGTAGACAGTTGGAAGCCGCTCTTGGCGTTCAGAGAGGTTCCCTCCGTGCCGTAGGGATCGGTAGTCCAGACGATGCTGCTGCCGCCGTTTTCCGCGCACCTGATCTTGGCTACCAGCGCGCCGCTGGCTCCATAGCCATCGTAGAGAACGTAAGCATAGGTAGTCCCGTTCACCGTCTGCATTACGGGCACGTTGTCCACACCATCCCAGCCGGAGCCGGTACAATGCAGTTGGATGTAGCTGTCCAGGCCGGATTTATCCGGCGTGGTAGGAGCCTCCGTCACCACCGCGTTGTGATTGTTGCTGCCGCCGTAGACGTTCCAGGACGCGAACGCGCTGGTGGACAGCATGCCCGCGGCCATCGCCAGAGACAGGCACACGGACAGAACCTTTTTACCATTTTTCATCTTTTGCATGGCTTTTTCTCCTTCAAAATTAAACTTCCTTTGCTCGACCGCCGCACGAGCAGGATTCCCCGTGCGGCATGCACACGGACTCAGCAGCCATAGGCGTGCATGCTCCCATGGCCGCAATCAAAAGACATTTCCCAACCACCCGACCTTTCCAGTTCGCATAAAATTCCCATGTTACTTATCGTCACGGCCTGTCCGGCCTGTGAACGCGCCCTTACGCAAGCACCGGACCCCGTTCCTGCGCTCCCGTCCGCCCCGACGCAGACCGCGTTGTTCGGCCCTTGGCGCGCTCCTCTCCCCGCGCGCTTCCCCAGGCCGGTATCCCCTTCCGATGCCGCTATTCAGTTGTCGGCCGCGCTTCGGCCATTTGAAACGGGCGAAGGCCCGCTGGATTCCTAAAGTAGGCTCGTCATAGGGGTAGCCCCCTATGACGGAAGAAGGGGATCCCCTTCTTCATCAGGATTACTCGCTGCTGTTCTGTTGCTCTGTGTATGCCCGCTCTCTCGCCTGACAGCGGAGCTCCTCCTTGAAGATCTGCCGCTTGGGGAGGGGCTTCTGCTTCTTCGGCGGGACCAGCCCCGCCGCCGTGACCACATTCTTCCAGCAGCCAAAGCGAACCGCGATAAAGTGGCCTCCGATGATCTCCCCGGCGTTGGGCGTCATTCCAAGCCGTGCCGCCTCACCCCGGACATAGTCCAGCAGCTCTTCGTCGCTGGCGTCACCGTGCGTCTGGGCAAACTGAACATTTCGCTGACGAAGCGCTTCCTTGGTGCGCCCAATGAGTTTTTTGCTGAGCTTCTGATCACCGGTGAAATACTTGCCGCTCACAAAACAGCCTCCTGACTTGTGGCACAATCCGGCTGCCCCGCAGACCTCTTGGGGCAATAGAAACAAAAAGACGGACGCATACCGATACGTCCGTCTTTCCCCCGAGCGTGCGAATAAAAAGCGGACGCAAAATATGCATCCGCTTTTGCACCCATTTCGGGTAGAAGGGGGCACTTATCCCGTGCCCTCCTCACATTTGGCATTTATCTCAGAGCAGCCCCAAGGAATTGGGGGTAAGCTCCTAGTAGGTCTTCTGACTGATGTGTCCCGACGGGCCTAAAGCCCGCCTGCGCATATCCGCCGCCTTCCCAGCTAAGCCATTACGACCGCCAGTGACCTGCTTTCGCAGAAAACGGATACACTCCACAATCACAGCTATTGAATTGCACGTCCCCGTAGCTTTCGCCACGGCTCCTGCTGCAAAACATGTCCAGGAATTTCACCTGATTCCCTTGTTCAGAAACAAGGATGCGTGTCCGGTCCCTGACGGGAACCGGGTCGCGCATTTGCCACAAAAGCCGGATTCATATTAAATTTTACGGGAAGGTGCATGCCGCTCTGCCCATGCAGGACTCAGGAACCATTCCCTTCAAAGAACTATCTTTTGTAAAACTTGCACTTTACAAAGGGCTTTCTTTTGAGTTTATTATACAACTTTTCTCTTGAAATGCAAGGGCCAAACACAAAAATTTTCCAAACGCTATTTAACTTATCTCGACCAAGGAGGCAAAAATAAATTCGGCCTGTGGCCGTCATGGAGTTGGCTCCTTTTCGTGGACTTACTTACAAATAGAGATGGCGCCTGTTCCTATTGCGATTTTTGTCGAAAAGTGTTATAATTTTGGTAATATTTTCATCTGTAAACTTGCAGCTCGCTTTTGGGGGCGCCGAATCAAACTCCTAATCATGCAATCACGGACACCGTAATAGGAGCAGGTCTTGAATAGCGGGCTTCTAAACATCTGCTGGTTTGGTCGTCGCACACATGACCACGGTTTCCTGTCCGTGCATTTAAGGGGGGGGGATTTTTTACAATATTTTCAAAAGAGTAATCATACCGAACATTGCATCGTTTTGAGATAGAGAGATATGAAACGAGAATACATTCAGAAAAACGTATATGAAGCAGTACAGGAGCGCTTTGATTTTTTGTTCCGCGAGTTTGAGAACATCTACGTTTCGTTCAGCGGCGGTAAGGACAGTGGGCTTCTTCTGAACCTCCTGCTGGATTTTAAGCGCACTTATTACCCACAGCGGACGGTCGGCGTCTTTCATCAGGATTTTGAGGCGCAATATACAGTGACGACGGAATATGTCACAAAAACATTTGAGCGTTTGGAGTCTGAGGTCGATCCCTACTGGGTATGTCTGCCTATGGCTACCCGAACTGCCCTGTCCAGCTATGAGATGTTTTGGTATCCCTGGGATGACAGGCATCCTGAACTGTGGGTGCGTCCCATGCCCAGCTATTCCTATGTCATCAATATGGATAAGCCGTTCGATCATTACCGCTACCGGATGCACCAGGAGGACCTTGCTAAGCAGTTTGGGCGTTTTTATAAGGAACGCCATGGCGGGGGACGCACTGTTTGTCTGTTGGGATTGCGGGCAGATGAATCGTTGCAGAGGTACAGCGGATTTGTCAATAAGAAACATGGCTATAAGGGAGAATGTTGGATCTCCAAGCAGTTCAAGGATGTGTGGTGCGCTTCTCCCCTTTATGACTGGTCTAACAGGGATGTGTGGGTCGCGATTTCCCGGTTTGGCTATGAATATAATCGACTCTATGATCTGTATTATCAGGCGGGGCTCAAGATCGACCAGATGCGGGTGGCCTCTCCGTTCAATGATTACTCCAAGGATGCGCTGAATTTATACCGGGTGATTGATCCGGAGATTTGGACCAGGCTGGTCGGCCGGGTGCGGGGGGCCAACTTTGGTGCGATCTATGGTCGGACCAAAGCCATGGGCTATCGCAGCATCACTCTGCCAGAGGGGCATACCTGGCAGTCCTACACAAAGTTCCTGCTGGATACGCTGCCCAAGCGGCTTCAAAACAATTATGTAAAAAAATTCAAGACCTCGATTCAGTTCTGGCATGAAACGGGCGGCGGGCTCTCCGAGGAAGTCATTCGTGAGTTAGAGGAACATGGATATCAGATTCAACGAAACGGTGTATCCAACTATACACTAGATAAAAAATCCCGCGTGGTCTTTCTTGGCCCGATTCCGGATCATACGGATGATATTAAGAGTACCAAAGACATTCCAAGCTGGAAACGGATGTGCTATTGTATTTTGAAAAATGACCACACCTGTCGCTTTATGGGCTTCGGCCTGACCCGGCAAGAGCAGAAGCGGGTCGATCTATTTAAGCGGAAG
>ENA-UERQ01001225-UERQ01001225.1-human-gut-metagenome-genome-assembly--contig:-NODE-1225-length-13496-cov-9.672107_pt1 | contig 13496 bp, 9 predicted proteins | sample MGYA00242986_ERZ507987 | MGnify/ENA primary metagenome ERZ507987 (study PRJEB26167, sample SAMN06115429) | human gut metagenome | host: Homo sapiens | place: China:Chongqing | collected 2015-04-15...
ACTTTTGAGGTGGTGCAGTGTCGTGGCGTATGCAACGAGAACTCCGAATACCACGACCGCATCATCGCCCTTGTGAAAAAGCATTTATCAAAGAGAATATGGAATTCGCCACCAAACAATATAGTTTGATGATGCAAACCCCTGCACAAGGAAAAAATGGAAAAGCTATCATGCCACACAGTATGCGCAAAGACGGTACTCCCAGCAAAGGAAGTATTTACCTTTGGACAGCAGGCTTTTTCCCTGGTACATTATGGTATCTATCAAACTACACAGGCGACAAAGCTTTGCAAGACTCTGCCTTAGTTTATACACATCAAATGGAACCCGCAAAGACCTTCACAGACAATCATGATATTGGATTCATGATGTATTGCAGCTATGGTAATGCCAATCGCTTCGCACCAAAAGACGAATATGAGGACATATTAGTAGAATCGGCACGTTCACTCTGTACACGTTTCCGCCCTCAAGCAAAAGTCATTCAATCATGGAATGGATTTCGCAGTTGGCACGGTGACAAAGTATATGATTTTCCTGTTATCATCGACAATATGATGAATCTAGAACTATTATTCCATGCCTCCAAAGTGACGGGTGATGAAAGTTTTCGTAAAGTGGCTATTTCACATGCAGAACAAGTAATGCACCATCAAGTACGTAAGGACTACAGTTGCTTCCACATCATATATTATGATAAAAAAACAGGCAAGCCCATCAAAGGAGAGACTTCTCAGGGATATTCCGATAATTCAGCCTGGTCACGTGGACAAGCTTGGGGAATCTATGGATTTACCATGTGTTACCGTGAGACGAAAGACAAACGCTTCTTGAAAACTGCAGAAAAGATGGCAGACTTCTACCTTGATCATCCCAACCTTCCTTCCGACAAGGTTGCCTGGTGGGACTTTAACGCCTTTCAAGAAGGTTACACACCCGGTATCCGTTCCAACGCCTGCAAAATGGTAAATAACTACCGCGACGCTTCCGCCGCAGCCTGCGTAGCTTCGGCATTACTGGAACTGAGTACTTATAGCAAAGGTAGCAAAAGCAAGAAATATCTGGAAAGTGCCAAACAGATTCTACATGCACTAGGTAGTACCAACTACCGCGCCGAGCTAGGTAAGAATGCAAACTTTATACTGATGCATAGTGTAGGTGCCGTACCTCACAATTCAGAAATAGATGTGCCGCTAACGTATGCCGACTACTATTTCATCGAAGCTTTACATCGTTATAACCGAATGCTGGACGGAAAAAGTCCACTATAAATAAAAGGAAAAAACATGAAAAGAAAGAATTATCTAATCTGTTTACTAACGGCTATAATACTACTGCCAATAGGAGTACAAGCCAAAGACAAGAAAAAAGGAAAGAAGAATATTCCCATGACGGAAATTCAAACCACTGGCACCCAAGATCGCGCCATATGGGTAAAGCTACTTTGGAAAATATCATATCCTGTCATCCATAACCTCGCAGAAGGAACACTACACCAGAATATGCCCATTGAGACCCGTAGCGGTGAAACAGCAGGCTACAAAGACATGACACATCTGGAAGCTGTAGGCCGCACACTCGCCGGGGTTGCCCCTTGGCTAGCACTCCCCGATGATGATACAGAAGAAGGCAAACTACGCAAGCAGATGCGTGAAGAAGTACTGAAAGGATTAAAAAATGCAGTAGATCCTGCATCACCCGACTTACTGAACTTCACCAAACACGCTCAACCTATCGTAGATGCCGCCTATCTGGTACATGCCTTCCTCCGTGCCCCCAAAGCTTTATGGGAACCATTGGATGAAGTTACAAAAGAACGCTATATTAAATCCTTCCAATCCTTACGTGATCGTACTGGTGCTTACAACAACTGGTTACTCTTCACCGGACTAACAGAATCATTTCTGTTGGGAAAAGGTGTACAATACGACCAGTTCCGTATTCGTGTAAGTAAAAATAAGATAAAAGAATGGTATGTAGGCGATGGCTGGTATAGTGATGGTCCATCATTCAGTATGGATAATTATAACGCCTACGTGATGCATTCTATGATGGTAGCTATGCTGGAAAATCTTTTACCTAAACGTTGGGCAAGTCAGAAGGAGCTAGACGAAGCTATGAACCGCATGATACGCCACTCTGAATTTTGTGAACGTATGATAGCTCCCGATGGCACATATCCCGCTTTCGGACGTTCGGTTACTTATCGTACCGCTGCATTCCAATCGTTAGCAGACGTAGCTCTACGCAAAAAATTGCCCTCACACGTTTCTCCCGCCCAAGTACGTTGCGCCCTGACTGCCGTACACCGAAATATGTATGAGGGAAATCAGAACTTCGATAAGGATGGTTGGTTAGTGCTCGGCTTCAACGGTCATCAGCCAGAATGTGCTGATGGTTATACCTCCACTGGCAGCCTTTATATGGCAACCTTAAGTTTTCTACCTCTCGGTCTTCCCGCTGATGATCCGTTTTGGACAGATGCATACGCAGATTGGACTAGCAAAAAAGCTTGGAAAGGAGGACATCTACACAAAGATTACAAAGTGGAATACTAAAACAGGGTTATCAAATGGTCCAGAAACCAACCTTTATAACTTAGCAAGGCATGAAAATTTGTATATAAACAATAAAAATGTTGTGATTAAATAACCAATTACCATCCTCCTGTATTATCCTCTAGTATAACGGTATAGAGTTAATACAAGGGGATGGATCCAAATGGTTTAATCCGTATACCACTATCTTTTACTGCATAGCAATCTCACAATACTACCTGTAAATCAGCGTTGACAAATATTCCTCAGCAAACATCTCATTGGCAACTTCCAACAAAGTCTCTGCAGTCAAAGCCTCTATACGTTTAAAGACAAGCTCGGATGATTCGTACTTATGGTAATGCAGGAAAGTTTTCGCCATGCCCAACGCATTATTCTCAAAATTATCGGAGGCCACCCCGATTTGTCCGATCAACTGCTTCTTGGCTGCCGCCAACTGAGAAGAAGTCATTTTCACATCCCGCATTCGTTTCAGTTCCTTATAGGTCAATTTCAAACAAGTATCCATATCTTCAATATCCGTCCCGAAGTAGATGCAGAAAGCACCTGTATCGGTATAAGAAGTCAGATTGGATTCGACATTATAAACCAATCCCCTGCGTTCACGAAGAGAAACATTCAGTTTGCTGTTCATTCCAGGACCGCCGAGGATATTATTCAGCAGATAGAGTGCGGTACGTTTGTCGTCGTATGCATTATATCCACGGCTACCAATCATTACATGTGCCTGATGTGTGTCTTTAGTTACCGTTAAATGTTCAGGAATATAAAGAGGCGGAGGCGTACGGCGGTTCTCAATTTCCACTGCAGGAATATCCGACATATATTTTTCTGCCAGACGGATAATTTTCTTGAAATCATATTGTCCTTGAACGAAAAATACCATATTCCCCGGCTGATAGAACCGACGGGTAAAGGACAGGACATCCTCCGTGCGAAAACTCCTCAGAAGTTCCGGTTTCCCCAGAATGTTTCTTCCCAGCGGATGATTACGGAATATCATATCTTCAAAATCATCGAAGATCAATTCGGAAGGATTGTCTTCATAGGATTGGATTTCGTCAATAATCACTTCTGTTTCCTTTTCAATCTCATGTTGCGGAAAAGTAGAATGGAATACAATATCCCCCAGTAGCTCAAGCGCACGTTCCAGATGTTCTGTCAGGAAGGCGGAATAGACAACCGTTTCTTCTTTATTCGTATAAGCATTGAGGTCACCGCCTACATTCTCCATTCGGTTGAGAATATGCCAAGCTTTCCGTTTCACCGTTCCCTTAAAAATAAGATGTTCTACAAAATGAGCCATTCCCTGTTCATTTGCCGCTTCATCACGGGTGCCGGCATCAATCGCAAAACCACAATAAGCTACTTTTGAGAGGGTTGGTTCATGGATAATACGCAGGCCATTTGGCAATGTATATTCGTTACCTTGCATCGTTTTATACTTCCTTATTGAATTAATGCCACAAAAATACAATAAAACTTATTGCTGTTTATAGAAAATTGCAGATATTTGTGGACTATAACAGTTACAACGTATATGGAAAAGATAGGAATTTTCTGTTCTGCCTCTGAAAACATTGACAAAATGTACTTCGAAAGTGCTCGCCGAATAGGCGAATGGATAGGACAGACAGGCAAAACGTTGATTTACGGAGGAGCCAACCTCGGACTTATGGAATGCGTAGCACGCACCGTAAAAGAAAACGGGGGTAAGGTCATTGGAGTAGTCCCGACCAAACTGGAAGAAAATGGTAGAGTAAGCTCTCTACTGGACGAGGTGATTCATACCCGCAACCTGAGCGACCGCAAAGATATAATGACGGAAAAGTCGGATGTATTGGTGGCACTGCCTGGAGGCGTAGGCACACTCGACGAAGTTTTCCACGTTATAGCTGCCGCTTCTATTGGCTACCACCACAAGAAAGTTATCTTCTATAACGAATATGGTTTCTACAACGAGCTGCTGAAAGCACTCAAAACCTTGGAAGAAAAAGGCTTTGCCCGCCAACCTTTCTCAACCTATTACGAAATAGCAAACACTCCGGATGAACTAAAAGAAAAAATAAACTGATCATATGATAGACTCCATTAAACAACTTTTGCAACAGGAAGCACAAGCTGTGCTCAATATCCCTGTAACAGACGCTTATGAGAAAGCAGTACAACTTATTGTTGAACAGATACATCAGAAGAAGGGAAAACTAGTAACTTCCGGTATGGGGAAAGCCGGACAAATTGCGATGAACATTGCTACCACTTTCTGTTCTACGGGTATTCCCTCTGTATTTCTGCACCCTAGCGAAGCACAACATGGTGACTTGGGTATCCTGCAGAAAAATGATTTGCTCCTGCTTATCTCCAACTCCGGCAAGACGCGTGAAATCGTCGAACTTACCCAACTTGCTCACAATCTGGACCCGGAACTGAAGTTTATCGTTATCACGGGAAATCCAGATAGTCCGTTGGCGCACGAATCGGATGTTTGCCTGAGTACCGGTAAACCTGCCGAAGTTTGTACGCTGGGTATGACTCCTACTACTTCGACTACTGCCATGACTGTTATCGGTGATATTCTGGTAGTACAGACCATGAAGGAAACCGGATTCACCATTGCCGAATATTCGAAACGCCACCACGGAGGTTATCTGGGAGAAAAATCAAGATCACTATGCGAAAAGTAATCGGTATCGGAGAAACAATCCTCGACATCATCTTTCGAGGCGACCAGCCTTCCGCAGCCGTACCGGGAGGCTCTGTATTCAACGGCATCGTATCCTTAGGCCGGATGGGAGCAAACGTCGGTTTCATCAGCGAAACCGGTAACGACCGCGTGGGAAACATTATCCTGCAATTCATGCGTGACAACAATATCCCGACCGACCATGTGAATGTATTCCCTGACGGGAAATCACCGGTATCTCTGGCTTTTCTCAATGAGCAAAGTGATGCCGAATATATCTTCTACAAGGATTACCCCAAACAACGTCTCGATGTCCTGTTCCCCAAACTGGAAGAAGACGACATTGTCATGATAGGCTCCTACTACGCCTTGAATCCGGTATTGCGGGAAAAGATTCTCGAACTGCTCGACCAGGCGCGCGAGAAAAAAGCTATTATCTACTATGACCCCAACTTCCGTTCTTCACACAAAAACGAAGCGATGAAACTCGCTCCCACCATTATCGAGAATTTGGAATATTCGGATATTGTACGAGGCTCATTGGAGGACTTTTTCTATATGTACGGCATGCAGGACGCGGACAAGATATACAAGGATAAAATCAAATTTTACTGTCCTCGGTTTATCTGTACTGCGGGAGGAGAAAAAGTATCACTCCGTACAAATTTAGTTAATAAAGATTATCCGATAGAACCATTGGAAGCTGTCAGTACCATTGGAGCAGGTGACAACTTCAATGCCGGGCTGATCTACGGATTACTTAAATACGACGTCAGATATCGTGATTTGAACAACCTGAACGAAGCAACCTGGGATAAGGTTATCCAGTGCGGAAAAGACTTTGCCGCAGAAGTCTGCCGGAGTTTCAGCAACTCCGTATCCGTAGAATTTGCGGAAAGCTATAAATAATACCCGCGAAATAGAATAGCGGTACAATATTTTATTAACTGATAAATGATAGTTGATTCAACTATATTGACTATCTTTGCACCCGAAATAAAAGATATACAGAGATTTAATGAAGACATTTGAAGAGCTTGGCGTTTCTCCGGAGATACGTAGAGCAATTGAAGAAATGGGATACGAGAATCCCATGCCGGTACAAGAAGAAGTGATTCCGTACCTTTTAGGAGAAAATAATGATGTAGTAGCTCTTGCACAGACAGGAACAGGTAAAACAGCCGCATTCGGCCTGCCCTTGCTCCAACAGATTGACGTAAAGAACAGAATTCCACAATCGCTTATCCTCTGCCCTACTCGTGAGCTTTGTCTCCAGATAGCAGGAGATTTGAACGATTATTCCAAATACATTGACGGGCTGAAAGTACTCCCGGTATACGGTGGTTCTTCTATTGACAGTCAGATACGCAGCCTGAAACGCGGTGTACATATCATCGTGGCCACTCCCGGACGTTTATTGGACTTAATGGAGCGCAAGACCGTATCCTTGTCCACTATTCGCAACGTGGTAATGGACGAAGCGGACGAAATGCTGAATATGGGATTTACGGATAGTATCAATGCTATTCTTGCCGATGTTCCCCAAGAACGTAATACGTTGCTTTTCTCTGCAACAATGAGCCCGGAAATTGCGCGCATCTCAAAGAACTATCTGCGCAACGCTAAAGAAATCACTATCGGCCGCAAGAATGAAAGTACCAGCAACGTAAAGCACGTTGCCTATACCGTTCATGCTAAAGATAAGTATGAAGCACTGAAGCGTATCGTAGACTATTATCCGCAAATTTACGGTATCATTTTCTGCCGCACACGTAAGGAAACACAGGAAATTGCAGATAAACTGATGCAGGAAGGTTATAATGCCGACTCATTGCACGGTGAATTGTCACAGGCACAACGTGACGCCGTGATGCAGAAATTCCGTATCCGTAACCTGCAACTGCTCGTTGCTACGGACGTAGCTGCCCGCGGGCTGGACGTGGACGACCTGACACACGTCATCAATTACGGATTGCCGGATGATACGGAAAGCTATACTCACCGTAGCGGACGTACAGGACGTGCCGGCAAGACAGGTACTTCTATCGCCATTATCAACCTGCGTGAGAAAGGGAAAATGCGTGAGATTGAACGTATTATCGGCAAGAAGTTTATTCCCGGAGAAATGCCGACTGCAGCAGGAATTTGCCAGAAACAGTTACTTAAAGTAATTGACGACCTCGAGAAAGTAAAAGTAAACGAAGAGGAGATTTCTGAATTCATGCCCGATATTTACCGTAAACTAGAATGGTTAAGTAAGGAAGACTTGATTAAACGAATGGTTTCTCACGAATTTAACCGCTTTGCCGAATATTACCGCAACCGCGCAGAGATAGAAGTACCGACCGATAGCCGTGGCGAACGTACCGGAAGAGGTGACCGAAAAGAAGGTGGTTTCGAAAAAAGAAGCCGGAAAGCTGCTCCGGGCTTCAACCGTTTATTCATTAACTTGGGCAAAACGGACAGTTTCTTCCCCAGTGACCTCATCGGCTTGCTGAATAGCAATACACGTGGACGCATTGAATTAGGACGTATCGACTTAATGCAGAACTTCTCTTTCTTTGAAGTTCCCGAAAAAGAGGCTATCAATGTCGTAAAAGCTCTAAGCCGTGCGAAATGGAACGGACGGAAAGTCGTAGTAGAAGTATCTAGTGAAGAAGGCGGAAAAGGACATGAAAACGGTTCAAGTGAACGCAAAGGCGGAAAACGATTCGGCAAAGGAGAAGATCGCACTCCACGCTACGACAATAAAGATAGAAAAACAAAAGATGCTTCTACCAAAGGTCCAAAATCCGGCAAAAAAGAAAAACCGAGTCGTGCAGAACGAGGCTATTCGGATGCTCGCGGTCCAAAAAAGAAAGACGACTGGCAGGAATTCTTTAAAGACAAAGAACCAGACTTCAGTGAAGAAGGGTGGGCACGCAGAAAACCAAAGAAATAAAAACTTTCAAAGCAAAAACCATAGAATTCCCCTTTTGAGGGAATGGTTCCTTCTTAAAAAAAGTTGTACCAAAAACGTTTACATAACCTTTTATAAGGTGAGTTCAATATAAACTTAATGATTATGCTTCCCTTCCTTTGGAAAGGAAGGAGAAGCATGAGAATGAAGTTATATCAAACTCACCTTATTTTTAATTCTTTTATCAGATTCCCCGCTTTCCCGTATTTCTCGATAATAAAGAGCATATAACGCACATCCACACCGATACATCGTTGTAAATCGGGTTCAAACACAATATCACTGCTCATGGCTTCCCAATTGCCGTCAAACGCCAGACCGAGCAACTCTCCCTTACCGTTGAACATGGCACTGCCGGAGTTTCCTCCTGTTATATCATTGTTGGAGATAAAGCAGACATTCATATCTCCCTGTTCGTTGGCATACCTGCCGAAGTCGCGGGAAGATAATAAAGACAAGAGTTCCGGCTGCACGGCAAAGTCAATGTCTCCGGCATGCTCTTTTACCTTCTCAAAGATACCTTTCACTGTTGTATAATAGCCGTAAGTAGCCCCGTCGAAAGGAGAATAACCACTGACCGTCCCGAAACTAAGCCGCATGGTCGAATTGGCGTCGGGATAGAAATTACGGTCGGCATACATACGGCGCATGGCATCATTGAATAAGCGCTCTCCCTGTTCGATCTGCTCGGAAGCTTCGGAAATACTCTGGTTCATCTCATAATATTTCACAATCAGGTCAAGACTCAAAGATACGGCAGGGTCTTCAATCAGATTATACGTCGTATCCCGTTCCAGGAAGCGTTTCAAACCTTTAGGCGAGGTTATATTGGATGTTGCATACAAGGAGTCTACATAAGCTTGGATATTCCCGTTATAGAGCGTGTCGATCTTATCGTACATAGCGGGAAGATACTTCTTGTCCACTTTCGTTTGATACTCTTTCAGCATGGCGGCAAAGACTTCCTTGTCAATGGCAGTATCCAGGTTGTCATACTTTTCCAACAGCTTCTTCATACGGCTTACCACTTGCTTTTCTTCCGCCTCAAAGTCGAAGTTCAGAATTTCAAGCGCAAGCTGAACCAATTCAGGACCATTGATAAATGCTTCACCGAAATAAGCCAAGGCACGGTTTATCTCACGACGATTGCCATAATTCAGCTCCAGGGAAGAGAATAAACGAATAAGTTTCTCCCTTTCTTCGGGATGCGCCTGAATCCATTCGCGCAGTGCAGCCTCGGCAGCACGTTTCTTTTCCAGCACTTTCAGGTGTTGAATCGCTTTATTGGTTCCGATACTATTCTTCCAGTAATTAGAGCTTTCATCGTACTTTGAGGCATACTTAATACGGATGTCCGGACGACGGTCCATTTCCCGCTTCCAGATAGCCTGTTTCACTCCACGCACGTCAATCATAGCCTGATTGATGCCGTTCATCATCTCCTCGATGCCATACGAAGAGAGATAACGCTCCGTACTCCCCGGATAACCGAGCGTCATACAGAAAGAGCCTTCCTTATATCCTTCCAAAGAGACAGGAGCTACATATTCGGGATGATAGGGCACATTGTCCGGAGAATAATCCGCCGGACCGTTCTGAGTGTTCGCATAGATACGGAATACGCTGAAATCGCCCGTATGACGCGGCCACATCCAGTTGTCCGTATCCCACCCGAACTTACCGACAGAGGAAGGGGGAGCAAATACCAGGCGGACATCATTATAATCACGGTAAACAGACAGCCAGAACTCATTTCCCGCATAGTAGGCGTCAACAATACCCGTCAACGTGGAGTCCTTTTCCGATACTTCCATCCCGATTACATTCATCACAGAATCGACTACCACCCGCCGCTCGGATTCCGTCTTGGCGTGTTTGGCGGCAGACAATACCCGCTTGGTCACATTTTCCGTACGAAGCAGGAAACGGACATATAACTCGGGATTCGGCAGTTCTTCTTCGAGGCTACGGGCCACAAAACCGTCTTTCAGATAATCATGTTCTACCGAAGAATGCTGCTGGATACTACTGAAACCGCAATGATGATTGGTGAACACCAACCCGTCTTCCGATACGACTACTCCCGAACAAAAGCCGCCGAAACTGACAACAGCATCCGCCAGACACGGCTTCTTCGGATTATATAATTTATTTACAGGCATCTGCAAACCAAGTTCTCTCATTACCCGGTCTGTTTGCTTATTCTTCTTAAGATTTCCCAATAGCCACATTCCCTCATCGGCAAAAGCATTCGACAAGCAAAGAGCAAGGACAATAACTGCGGTCAGTCTGAATTTCATGCTATTATTTTTAGATTCTTTATTCGGTAATCAACCTCAACTTTTTCGCCCCTACCCGGGCTTTCAGCCACTCGCTGATTTTCTCTTTCTCCGTATTCGTCGGATGTTTGGCAAACTTCATGACAGCCAGCGTCACCGTATCCGTTTTCATCGAATCTACCCGTACTTCGAGCGAGTGAGCAATGGAAAGCGTAGTGATAGAAGGATAAAGCACCTTCAGTTCCGGCACCAGTGTACGACTCATTTCATCATACGATTTATATTGTTGGAGAGTTGTCTCCAGTTGAGTTATTTTGACTTTCTGTTCCTGAAGCCGTTGTTCGCTGTTCTTGTAGAAGTCTTCCATTACCATGGCACGGATAGAAGACACATCCACCGCTTCGTTGTTCATACCCTGCAATACTATCAGCTTGGTATCTTCAAGTTTATACTCTTTCAGTTTACTGCGGGCTATGGAGATCGAAGCGTCCGGCACTTCCGAGCCGATCAGGACAACACGGACTTCCTTATGTTCATAGCTGACCTTTTTATCAAGCACTTGCGTATTCTCGAATCCCAACTGTTCGTTGATAAACCGGTTGGCCGCCGCTTCATAGAAGGTACTTTTGATAATGCCGAATGTCAGATAAACAGCCGGGCACATCGTCAGAATCACAATCAGGATGATATATTTACGCACCGTCTTTTCACGGTTTTTATCAACGAACTCTTTCCGCTGGAAATGCATCACACGCACACCGATAAAAGTTGCGAGGCTAATGAATACGGAATTTATGAAGTAGAGGTAAAAGGCTCCCAGAAAATAGATCAGATTACCGGAAGCCAGCCCGTAACCTGCCGTACAAAGCGGCGGCATCAATGCCGTAGCGATAGCGACACCCGGAATCACGTTCCCTTTTTCTTTCGTAGAAAGAGCCACCACACCTGCCAGACCACCGAAAAGTGCGATGAATACGTCATAAATTGTCGGCGATGTGCGGGCCAGCAACTCTGACTGCGAACCGGCAATAGGCGCCAGAAGGAAGAAGATTGTCGCCGTCGTCACACTGAAAGCGGTCGTAATAAGAAAACTCTTTAAAGAACGTTTCATCAGTTCGAAGTCGTTCAAGCCGACAGAAAGCCCTACTCCCATGATAGGCCCCATCAACGGAGAAATCAACATGGCACCGATGATCACGGCGGTAGAGTTCACATTCAAGCCAAGTGACGCCATGAAAATGGCAAAGATAAGAATCCACAGGTTCGCCCCCTTGAACTCCACACCTTTACGGATAGAATCAACTGTTGCCAGTTCATTATCCTTATCCTTTCTCAAATCCAGATATTCGCCTAAAAAGGACTTTATGGCGAATTTATTACGTTCATCTGTCTTCATAAGTTATTTCTTCTTTATAAATCGATTAATAACAGGTAGCTGACTTAACGGCACATCTTTCTTGACGATGTATGCTACAAACAACAATAAAAGCACAGTACGGAAAGCCAGACGGAGCACAAGATCAGAAATCGGCACTTGGTCGCCGATCACATACAGTACCGCAGCAAGCAGGATATAAAGTCCCAGACTTTTCAAGTCATACTGAATCGGATACTTCTTCTGTCCCATCCAATAAGACAACAGCATAATCACCCCATATCCGGCAACAGAAGCCCACGCAGAAGCAATATAACCATACACAGGCACAAACACAATGTTCATCATCACAATAATGGCACATCCTATCAGTGAGAAATAAGCCCCCCAACGTGTTTCATCCGTCAGTTTATACCAAAAGGAAAGATTGAAATAGATTCCCTTACATATTTCTGCAAGCATCACAACAGCCACTACCCCCAGCCCTTCCCAATATCCTCTTGCCACCAGATAGCGCAACAAATCCAAATAGAACATCACGGCAAGGAAAGCCAACAATGAGAAGATGAGGAAATATTTCATTGCAGCCGCATACATTTTACGATTGTCCCCTTCTCTGTTTTTTCCAAAAACAAAGGGTTCGTATGCATAACGGAAAGCCTGCGTAAACATAGCCATTACCATAGCAATCTTACTGGTAGCCGCATAAATGCCCAACTGGACCAGTCCTTCCTGACGATCCTCGAAAAGAAACGGATAAATCATCTTATCCACCGTCTGATTCAGAATACCGACCAGCCCCAGAATCAACACCGGGAAAGAATATACTACCATTCGTTTTAGCAGTGCCTTGTCCAACTTATAAGCAAAGCCTCTCAATTCAGGAATAAAGAAGAACATCTGCACTGCCGAAATAATCAGATTACTGATGAAAATATAACCTACCAGATAATCCGGATCATAAAACCAGGAAACCGTTGCCGGAAAATGAACATTCAGCCACGGACAGAGCAACAGAAAGAACAGATTCAAGCCAATTCCACCGATAATGGAAAGCAATTTAATAGCCGCAAACTTAATCGGTCTTTTCTTATAACGTAAGTAGGCGAAAGGAATGCACTGGAAAGAATCCAAAGCCACCACCATAGCCATCATCGCTATAAACTCGGGATGATTGCCATAATCCAGCAGATTGGCGATCGGTTGCAGGAACAGTAGACAGAGAAGGACGAAAATCATGGATACCCCGCCTACTGAAAGCAAAGAGTTTGCATACACTTTCATCGGATCTTCCCCTGATTTATTGGCAAAGCGGAAGAAACCCGTTTCCATACCGAACGTGAGCAGCACGAGCATCAAAGCTGTAAATGCATAGACATTTGATACTACTCCATAGCCTCCGGAAGAAGCCGGTAAAACTGCTGTGTACAACGGTACCAGCATATAATTGAGGAATCGACCGACAATACTACTCAATCCATAAATCGCAGTATCTTTTGCTAATGATTTCAGTCCAGCCATGTTCTATTTTATCAGATTAATGATATTATAATACTACCTTCACCCAAATTGATTAAAAGTCGGTAGTATCTCCATTCTCCTCCTTCGGGAAGGAGGAGTACCCGTAGGGGGAGGTGGTAGG
>ENA-UERQ01001259-UERQ01001259.1-human-gut-metagenome-genome-assembly--contig:-NODE-1259-length-13189-cov-4.117907_pt1 | contig 13189 bp, 7 predicted proteins | sample MGYA00242986_ERZ507987 | MGnify/ENA primary metagenome ERZ507987 (study PRJEB26167, sample SAMN06115429) | human gut metagenome | host: Homo sapiens | place: China:Chongqing | collected 2015-04-15...
GAATAACGGGGTCTGCTCTACAATCGGCAAGCGGATTTCACTGTAACCGTAGCTGCCGAGCACGTTTTTGAGAGTGCCTTCAATGCGCTGCCAGATGGCGGTTTCGCCAGGCAGATAATCGTTCATGCCGCGAATGGCTTGAATGTTTTTTGCCACGTTTATTCTCTTTATGAATATAAAAATGAACCCTCAGCGCTAACCCGAACAATGCGGGCGCCATGCGGGTTCAATCATACACGGGAAGCACGCCGCTTCCCATCACGTTGTTATTTTTCAAGCTGCTGCACGTCAATACGACGCGCTTCGTCCAGGATACTCGCTTTGGCGCGAATGCGGGCTTCAAGCTGCGTAATCATATCGTCGTTATCGAGTCGATCCTTACGCACGCCGTCTTCATACAGACCGCTTTTCTTGTTACCGCCCGTCACGCCCAGCGTAGAAACCAGCGCTTCGCCAGGACCGTTCACCACGCAGCCGATGATCGAAACATCCATTGGCGTAATGATATCTTCCAGACGTTGTTCCAGCGCGTTCACCGTACCGATAACGTCGAACTCCTGACGCGAGCAGGTTGGGCAGGCGATAAAGTTGATCCCGCGCGCACGAATGCGCAGCGATTTCAGGATATCGAAGCCAACTTTGATCTCTTCCACCGGATCCGCCGCCAGAGAGACACGCAGCGTATCGCCGATCCCTTCGGACAACAGCAATCCTAAACCGATCGCTGATTTTACCGCCCCACTGCGTGCGCCACCGGCTTCGGTGATCCCCAAATGCAGCGGTTGATCGATCTGTTTCGCCAGCAGGCGATAGGATTCAACAGCGAGGAAAACGTCAGACGCTTTAACGCTGACTTTGAATTGATCGAAGTTCAGTCGATCGAGGTGATCCACATGGCGCATAGCGGATTCCAGCAGCGCCTGCGGCGTCGGTTCACCGTATTTTTCCTGCAGATCTTTTTCCAGCGATCCGGCGTTGACGCCGATACGGATAGGAATATTTTTATCACGAGCGCAGTCCACTACCATGCGAATACGCTCTTCATTACCGATATTGCCTGGGTTGATACGCAGGCAATCGACGCCGTATTCCGCCACCTTCAGCGCGATACGATAGTCGAAGTGAATATCGGCAACCAGCGGGACATTAACCTGCTGTTTGATAAGCTTGAACGCTTCGGCGGCATCCATTGTCGGTACAGAGACACGAACAATATCTGCGCCGACGCGTTCCAGCGCTTTGATCTGATTAACCGTCGCTTCCACATCTGTGGTACGCGTATTGGTCATAGACTGTACGGCGATGGGCGCGCCATCGCCGATCGGCACGTTCCCAACGTAAATGCGTGTCGATTTTCTACGTTGAATTGGAGCCTGGTTATGCATTAAAAAATCTCCCGCATTGCCGTCTGTTACTGAGCCGGTGATTGTTCGGCATTAACGGTCAGACGCGCAACCTGGTTAGTTCTGATAAAACGACTCAGATCGACAGGTTTACCCTGGAACTGAATCTGCACTGCCGCCGGAGCGCCAATTTTCAGTTTGTACGGCGCCTGACCCGTCAGATTCAGATTGCCGTCCTTACGCTGCATACCACTGAACAGTTTTTTTCCGGTCGCATCGGTCACTTCCAGCCAGCAATCGGCGGTAAAGTTCATTACCAGTGCGTTAGGATCGGCGGCTGGGGTAGTGACACCCGCCTGGTCAGTCGGCAGCGGCGCCGCGGTCGCTGGCGCAGCAGTTGCTGTATCGACGTTAGCCTGAGAAGGTGCCACAACGGCATTCTGCTGCGCATCAGCGGCAGGTCCCGGGGTCGCAGCAACATCTGGCGTAGGCGCTGCGTCCGCCACCGCGCCATCGTCTGGAGCCGGGGTAGTATCCTGGCCCGCTGCGGCGCTGGTATCTAACGGTACGTTCTGCGCACCATCTTTACCGGCATTCAGCTCAGCGGAGGATTGATCGGCCATGGTGGTGATCTCTTCCTGCTGCGCTTTATGGTTCTGCCACCACCAGGCTCCCGTCAGTCCGACAACGACAAACAGCACCAGCCAGGTAAAGGTCATTAACCAGCCGTCGCGTTTTTTACGACGCTTACCGAGCGAGAAGCTCTGCATCGGTGCGACTTTGGCTGGGCGAATCGGAGCCTGTTTTTCCAGCCCTGGCAACAGTTCTTCTTCAGGAATATGCACCAGACGCGCATAAGAACGGATATACCCGCGCAGGAATGTTGAAGCGAGATCGGCTGGTGCCTTATCTTCTTCAATATCACGTACCGTGGAGACCTTCAGGCAAAGTCGCTCCGCGACTGCCTGCTGGCTGAATCCGAGTTGTTCACGGGCATTGCGCAGACGAACGCCGGTGGATAGTGCTTCATTTTTGTCGTGCGTGGCTTCAGTATTCATTCGCTACAGCTGCGTAAATTTGGGTTCTGATGCCGGCGAGCCACAATGCTCACCCACACCGCGAAACATCTGGTCAGTTAACCTTCGTCAGACAGTATAAAACGGTCAGACTATCAAAGACAAAACAACGTAAACCTGAGGGCTAAAGGCTTGTTGCGCCGTTACATACTGCCTTAAAGTCGACAAAAACGCACCGTTATTATTGACCTGACGACAACAACAAAAAACCTCATTTGGCTTACGTTGCACTACGGTACATGAATTATACCGTAGTGCACTCAACATCAAACGGTCTTGATATCGATAGCGTCGCCCTGCATACGCTTACGCAGAGTACGCTTGGTACGGTCGATAACGTCACCCGCCAGCTGACCGCAGGCTGCATCGATGTCATCGCCACGTGTTTTACGCACGATGGTAGTGAAACCATAGCTCATCAACACTTTGGAGAAACGATCGATACGGCTGTTAGAGCTACGGCCATACGGCGCGCCAGGGAACGGGTTCCACGGGATCAGGTTAATCTTACACGGCGTATCTTTCAGCAGCTCTGCCAACTGATGCGCGTGTTCAGTACCATCATTGATGTGATCTAACATCACATACTCAATGGTCACACGACCCTGGTTAGCGTTGGACTTCTCCAAATAACGACGAACCGCGCCAAGGAATGTTTCGATATTGTACTTTTTGTTGATAGGTACAATTTCGTCACGAATTTCATCGTTCGGCGCATGCAGAGAAATCGCCAGCGCGACATCAATCATATCGCCCAGCTTATCCAGCGCAGGGACAACGCCTGAGGTGGAGAGCGTGACGCGACGCTTGGACAGCCCAAAACCGAAGTCATCCAGCATGATTTCCATCGCTGGCACCACGTTGGTCAGGTTGAGCAGCGGCTCGCCCATCCCCATCATCACTACGTTAGTGATAGGACGCACGCCCGTTGCTTTCACCGCGCCGACGATTTTCGCCGCACGCCAGACCTGACCAATGATTTCCGACACCCGCAGGTTACGGTTAAAGCCCTGTTGCGCCGTAGAGCAGAATTTACACTCTAATGCGCAACCGACCTGTGAAGAAACACACAGGGTCGCGCGATCGTCTTCCGGGATATACACGGTTTCTACGCGCTGATCGCCAACCGCGATGGCCCATTTGATCGTACCGTCAGAGGAACGCTGCTCTTCCACCACTTCCGGGGCGCGAATTTCAGCCACTTCTTTCAGCTTGTTACGCAGCACCTTATTGATGTCAGTCATGTCATCAAAGTTGTCGCTGCAATAGTGGTAAATCCACTTCATGACCTGATCGGCACGAAACGGTTTTTCACCCATATCTTTGAAGAATTCGCGCATTTGCTGACGGTTCAGATCCAGCAGGTTGATTTTTCCATTTTTATTTGGAACCGCAGGAATGACGACTTCAGAGGTGTTAACTAATTCAGACATAATTTTTTCCGGCCTCGTTGTTACACGTTGTGGCCCGTGGAGGGTTAAAAAGAAACGCCCCGGCAAGCGTTCTGCTCTTCCGGGGCGTTGCATTGTACAAAGTCTGGCGCAGGGATGCCACGTTTGCACGAAGCATTAGCGAAAATAATATGTAAATCGCTAATTCCTCTCCAAAGGATTTCGCATCGCAGGAAAGCGGCACGTTCGAGCCTCCCCGAAAGCATAGAAAACTATGCGATGTGAAAGACGCAGGAGATTAGCGCGTGCGCGGGCAAACCTCGCCTTCACCGAAGAAATAGGCGATTTCACGCGCGGCAGATTCAACGGAGTCGGAACCGTGAGTACCGTTCTCAGTGAAGCTATCAGCGTAGTCTGCACGCAGAGTACCCGCCAGCGCATTCGCCGGGTTGGTTGCACCCAGCAGATCACGGTGACGCTGCACGGCATTTTCGCTTTCCAGAACAGAAACAACGATCGGACCGGAGGTCATGAATTCAACCAGACCGTCAAAGAACGGCTTACCATCATGCTCAGCATAGAAGCCACGCGCCTGCTCAACGGTCAGGTGCAGCATTTTAGTACCGACAATTTTGAACCCTGCTGCTTCAAAGCGCGCAAAGATGCTCCCAATAACGTTTTTTGCCACCGCGTTTGGTTTGATGATGGAAAAAGTACGTTCAATAGCCATGATTACCTCTGAAAAAGATGTTTTGTTGTTGTTTACCTGGCGCGGATTATAAAGAGCATCCCGGCAATTGACTATTGACGAAAATAAGATGAATTTTAGCAACAAAAATCACCTGGTGGTCTACTGCAACGAAAATCTCACCGTCGCCACCTGTCCGGCGTCATCCATTACCAGCAGTTGATAATCCCCTTTGGTCGCCAGCCGTAGCGTAAGACGGCGTCCGCGTTCATCCAGCCGTTCACCGTTAAGAAACCACCAGCGATCGCCAGTCCCACCGCTGGTTTGTACTGGCAATGAGGCCAGCGCAGAACCGGGTAAACGCTTCACGATCGCGCCATCACGAACCCCTGTCAACTGCAACGGCAGCGAAGCATCCTGCCCCAGCGGCGGACACGTGGCAGAAACCGGCGGTAATCTCGCCCCACGGCGCTCTGACTCCGGCAGCCATGGCTCCAGCGGTAAAGGCCAGACGATTAACGTTTGTTCGCGCGCCTGCGGGCAATCCGCCGCCACACGTTTGCCTTCATCATCCAGCCAGACGGGGAAACGAATGCCACTCACACCCTCCTGTTCGGGCAATAACAACGTGGGCGGCTGGCTGCCCTCCAGCAGCCAGGTTGCCAGACGGCGTCGACAGTTGCTGTCTCCGGGCGCAAGTGACTGCCCGCCCGGCCAGCACACTACGCCGCGGCTAACGGATTCAGGGCGCGGATCCTCCGGCTGATTTGTCCCGCGAGAGAGCAAAAGATTGTTGACCTGATTGAGCAGCGGCACGGCGCTGGCAAAACCAAACTGGCCCACCACCGGCGTACCGTCGGGTCTGCCGGTCCAGATCCCCATCACATAACGGGCGTTAACGCCAATCGCCCACGCATCGCGATAGCCATAACTGGTACCCGTTTTCCACGCCAGCGGAACCACTCTGCTCAGCGCGTTATCCGGCAGCGGTTGCGCTTCGTCAGCCATAATGCGGCGAATAATCCACGCCGCGCCTACCGACATCAACGGACGCTCCAGCAGTGGATCGTCTGGCTGCAGGCGCAGTTTTCCCGCTTTTCCCTGACGGGCAAAGGCACTGTACGCCGCCGCCATGTCTTCCAGTCTGGCCCCTGCCCCACCCAAAATCAGCGACAGATTCGGTGCGGCACCTGCGGGCAGATACAGCGGTAAGCCAACGTTGCGTAACGATGCGGCAAAACGCTTCGGGCCATAGGCTTCAAGTACCTGTACGGCGGGTAAATTCAGCGAGCGCACCAGCGCTTCGCTCATACTGACCGGGCCATGAAAACCACTGTCAAAATTCCCTGGTCGATAATCTCCGGTTCGACGCGGTACATCCTGCAACAATGAAGCAGGGTGAATTAATCCGTCATCCAGCGCAAGACCATAGATAAACGGCTTCAGCACCGAGCCCGGCGAGCGGATCGCATTCACCATATCCACATGGCCAAAGCGGGAGTCGTCATTCATATCTACCGACCCCACCCAGCCACGCACGCTCATATCAGTGTGATCGACCACAATCATCGCCAGCGAACTGCGCGCAGGTAAGCGGCCCTTCCAGTTTTGCGCCAGCTCTTCCAGTTGGCGCTGCAATCCGGCGTCAAGGGTGGTCACGATTTTATCGCTCCGGCTTTTTCCCAGCATCATGCGCGAGAATAACGGCGCTAGCTGCGGCATTTGTCTGGGCGCCAGCCAGACCGGTTCTTCGCGTGACTCCTGCACCTGTCTGGCAGGCCAAACGCCCTGCGTCGCCATGCGCTCAAGCACTTTATTGCGCGCCGCTTCAGCGCGATCCGGCCAGCGGTCCGGGCGCAGACGGCTCGGTGCCTGCGGCAACACGGCCAGCAGCGCGGCATCGGAATAACTCAACTGTGCGGGTGATTTACCAAGATAGGCCCAGCTCGCCGCACCCACGCCCTGCAGCGTGCCGCCAAACGGCGCACGGTTAAGATATAGCGTCAGGATGTCGCGCTTAGAAAGATGCCATTCCAGCTGCAATGCGCGCCAGAGCTGGCGGAACTTGCCGCCGAAAGTTCGCGGGTGGGGATCGAGTAATCGTGCGACCTGCATGGTGAGCGTACTGCCGCCTGAAACGACACGACCTGAGGAGAGGTCCTGCCATGCCGCGCGCAGCACTGAAAACGGATTGACGCCGGGATGTTTCCAGAACCAGCGGTCTTCGTAGTTGATTAACGCCTCAAGGTAACGGGGGGACACCTCATCAATAGTCACCGGATAACGCCAGATACCGTCCGCGTCGGCGAAGCGCCATAGCGGCGTACCATCGTAAGCCACCACGACACGTGCCGGATCGACTTCGTGAAGCGGCAGCGGCCAGATTTTATCTGCCGCCCAAACCCCCGCTACCAGCAATAGCGCAACGGCTGCCAGCCAGAGCCAGCAGCCGCGTTTCCCCAACCCGCGCATCATTTACGGTCTGACAATCAAAAGCCCCTCTGTCGCACCGGTCGCGCGCCACTGCGGAACATACATTGACTCCACTTGCGGCACAGGAACCTGATAGGTCCCCGGCGTTACCGCCCGCGCCAGATAGACCAGCGTCACCGGCTGCCCTTCGTTGACCGCTACCGCGGCGACAAAGCGATCGTCACGGAACTCAACGTGCTGGATATCCGCCTGCTGCATCTGATTGAGCAAATTCGCTACCTCGCTGCCGCTGTCCTGCAGGCTGGCGCTGCCGTTGGCCAGATTCTGGTTTTCCAGCTCCAGGCCGGCTGGCAGTAAGTCAACCACCAATGCATCCGGTACGTTCTGGCTGGCTTTCACCTCCAGCCAGACCAGTACCAGCTCGCCGCTGCGCAGAGAATCCAGCGCTTTGCTGTTCCCGTCGAGTCCCAGGATCTGACGCTCAATGTGCAGGACGTTGCTGGCAGGCGTCGGCGAGGTTTGCGGGTAACCACTCACATCCAGACGCAGCCACAGCGGCAGATTACCGGTATTGGTGACGTTCAGCGTAGACAGCGCGTCAGCATCCAGATTACGCGTTTGTGATTTCTCCCCGGCTAACGCCTGTTCAGAGAGTGACGTTTGCGCCTGCCACGAGCCAGGCAAGTCCTGTAACGTACGCGCGGCAAGGAACAGCGCATTGTTTTCCTGAGTAGAGAGCCAGCGCTGCCCAAAGGCCTGTTCTGACAAAGTGTTCAGCAGCGTATTCTGCACTTCAGGTTTAAGCTTGTTCTCTTCCAACAATGCCAGCATCAGCGCGTTGTCACGTAGCTGACTGCCGTAATCCGCCATCCACTGCTGCGCATCGCGACGTGGCGTATTCAGCGCCAGCGTCAACGCTTGTTCACTGCGGTTGGCGTCGCCCATGTTTTTCAGCGCTATCCCCAGTTGCATCAGCGGTAAACCGGAAGCCGCCTGTGCACGACGCTCCCAGATCTCACGCAGCGCGCCGAGCGGGGCTTTCTGCTGACGAGCCAGCACCAGCGCGGCGTAGGCCTGTACGGCAAACCGGCTTGCTGATGCGTCGTCGGTATAGCGAATCGACATCATGCCCGGATCCTGCAAATAGCGCAGCAGCCGCTCGTTACCCCGGTTAATCACCTCTGCCGGAACGCTATAGCCTTGTTCATTCGCACGAACGAGGAAATCCATCACATACGCGCTCAGCCAGTACTCTTCCGACCCGTTCTTATCCCACAGCGCAAAACCGCCGTTATCACGCTGCATTTGCAGTAAACGAGAGATGCCAATCTCTACTGCCGCACGGCGTTTTTCATCACTGTCGCCCGCGATACCTAACGCCTTCAACTGCGCGGCATTAGTGTATAAGGATGGGAACAACCCGCTCGCCGTTTGCTCGAGGCAACCGTAAGGGTAAGCTTTCAGTTCACGGATATAGCGCGCCAGATTCAGCGGTGGCTTACCGCTGAACAGCAGTTGTCCCTGCATCGTCACAGGAGAGAAATTCGTCAGTTCTTCGCCCGGAAGCTGCCAGGTTGCGCCCGGCTGAAGTGCGACGCCGTAATTAACAGTTTGCGACGGGAACGCCGGTCGCACGCCAATTTTCCACTGTTTATGCTGAACAGGCAGCGTTTCACCCGGTAGATTCAGACCGCTAATTTGCGCCTGAATTTCGCCATCGCCAAAGCCCTCCCGCGCACGCACCGGAATAAACAGCGTAGTCCGTACGCCTGGAGCCAGATTCACCGGGGCGGGATCTTGCCCCATCAGCTCCAGTAAACCGCTGGCCGCGAGATTAATAATCAGCGTTTGCGGTTTGTCAGTCAGGTTGGTCACGTCCAGCGTCAGGCGCGAGGTATCGCCCCCCGCCAGAAAGCGCGGCATGTTCAGTTCAGTAATTACCGGCGCGGCGACAATCACTTTGCTTTCGCTACTGCCAAAGTCATCCGCCGTCCAGGCTTGCGCCATTACCCGCAGCTCGCCGTTGAAATCACCAATTGGTAACGTCACCGTACCTTCGCCCTGCTCGTTAAGCGTCACTGGCAGCGCCTGTTGCGCCACGATATTGACGTGATTAACCGGTGGCTTGCCGCCGCGTTTTAACTCATCGCCATCACCACCAAAGCGCAGCGCCGCCAGACGTCCTTGCCCTTCGATCACCTGGCCGTAAATATCATAAATATCCGCGCCATAGCGTTTTTGCCCGAAAAACGCCTGCCACGGATCCGGCGTGGCGTAATCGGTAATGTTCAACACCCCGCTGTCAACGGCTGAGACCAGCACGTTAACCTGTTTTGGCACATCGCCATTTTTAACACTGGCTTTAATCTTGACGGTCAACGGCTGATTTGGACGCATTTTCGCCGGGCTTTCCAACTCCAGCGCCAGACGACGGTTTTCATCGCCTAACGGCAAATGCAGTAAGCCGACTGCCCGTTTTGGCGTTGCCGAACGAGACTTGTCGCCAGGACGAACCACCAGCGCGCTGAGATACAAGTCATGGCGATTCCAGGTTTTATCGACCGGGATGGAGATATCAAGACCATCCGTCGGTACGTCTATCTCTTGCCACCACAGCGGGCCTTCGCTGGACTCCACCATCGCGTAACCTTTGCCTGCAGCGGGTGCGGCAATGTGTAGCTTCATGGTATCGCCGGGACGATAGCCGGGTTTATCCAGTTTCAGGGTCACGCGATCGGGACGTACTGCCCCGCTGCCGTCGCTGTTATCCTGCCAGCTATAACCAGCCCAGAAGCGCACGCTGCTCACCGCATCATTCGGAGCTTTCACTTCCAGGCGATAGGCACCCCACTCGACATGGAAGCTGACTTTACCGGTCTCATCGGCCTTAAGAACCAGGGTCTGCTCACCCTCAACCAGATCTTTTTGATCGAACTGCGATTGCCAGCCCTCACCTTCAGACCAGTTCCAGTAATAATCACGGCGTTCACGGATCAAACGCACCTGTAAACCGGACACCGCTTTTTTCTCGCCTTGCGCATCGGCATACACAATATCAAAAGCGGCATTGCTGTTTTCATCAACGCCAGGCTGATTGACGGTGGTATCGGTGCGGTAGTCATAAACGGCTCTCGCCGCAAACTGCGGACGAATACCTGGCAGCGTATCCGCAGGCCAGATGGCTTGTTCAACCCGACGCGTCACCGGACGGCCACCCGACTCCAGCAGGCTGGCTTGCAGAATCACCTGTAACGGAGAATGCGTCTCCTGCCATTGGCTGTTGGTAGTCACTTCGCCGCGACCGTGGTCATCCAGCGTCAACTGAACCTCATCGAGGCTGCGAGAAAGATTTTCTTCGGCAATATTACCAAACTGGAACCCCGGTAATGCCTGCACCGCTTCCCGCAGCGGGCGCAGGAAAAGCTGCCCTTGCAGAGCATTGCCGTTGGCGGGCGCGCCGTACAGGTAGTAGCCCACCACCGAGAACTTCACTTCATCAGTTGGAGCCACCGGTATTTTATTGGCGGTGAGATTGAGCGCCATCCGCTCAGGCATGAAATCTTCGACGTGGAAATCCCACATCCGCGACTGGTTGTCGCCAGTATTGGCACGAATATGCCACATGCCGGTTGGCGCGCTGCTGTCCAGCGGCCAGCTAAAGCGATACAGACCGTTTTCCGGTTGGCTCACTACCGAGCGTAACACCTGTCCGTCGGGCTTAACGACCTCCAGCTTCACCGGCTGGTCAGGCAGCGTTTTGCCGTCGCTATCTCGCAGTAATCCGTTGAGGATCACCGTTTCGCCAGGGCGATAGAGGTCACGGGGGCCAAACATAAAGAACTGCTTGCTGTATCCCGGCGCGCCGGCAATATCAAATTCAGCCAGATCCAACGCCGGGAGCTTCAGGTCCAGCAGCGTGGTTTGCCCGTCTTTACGGGCCAGCAATAAGGCCGCGTCTTTATCGGTTTCCAGCTTGACGTGACCCTGCGCGTCACTGGTAGCCTGCGCCAGCGTCTGCCCTTTTTCGTTGAGTAACGTGACCTCAATACCCTGCTGCGCAGCGCCGTTTTCCAGACTCTGCGTAAAGACATCCAGTTGATTGTGGTAACGGTGCGCAGAGACACCAATGTCACTGAGCGTAAACAGCGTAGCAGCATTGCTGTAGTTATAGTGTCCGGCCTGATTCATCACCGCAATGTAAACGCCTGCTTGCTGCAACGGCTTGATATCGCTCAGTGGCAGTAGCAGCTTCTCTCGGGTGTTACGCTCAGGATTGAGGTCAAAGCGTCCGGTATAAACCAGCTCCGCCATTTTCAGCAGATTGTCTGACTCCCAGTTTGACAACGAATTACGGTATTCCCACTGGCTGACAAACGCACCGAGCGACTCAGGCTTCACGCGAAAGAAGTTTACATCCACGCTATCAACATTAAGGGCCATCACCGGTAACCCTTCAATCACTTTTCCCGGCAGCAGCGAGCCGCGACTAGCGAACCCTACGCTTGGCTGGACGTCGCGGGTGGTAATATTTTTTTCATAATCGATAGCGAACGTCGCTTTATTCAGCGCCAGCAAATCACGCTCAATGGTAACCACCAGTTCCCGGTTAGGTTCGAGATGGCGTAAGCGTAGCTCTTTTAGATTTGGCGCCAGCTCCCAGGCACCATCCACTTTGCCGCTTTTTTTATCAACAACGTGCACTACGCGAGAAAAATCTTGTTCCGGATCGAGGGGAATGGAAAAGGTCAAAACGAGCGTTGCCGCGCCGTCGAGTTGGACCTCGGAGGCATCAAGCAGCGTCAGCGACTTACCCTGGCTTTGCTGAATCAGCTTTTGTAATTGGGCCTTATCTTTTGCTGGCGCAGTCTGCGGTGCAGGCGCATCAGGCTTCGCAGCCGTCGGTGATTTTTCGTTATTATTATCGCACCCAACCAGTGCCAGCATCAGCATACAGGCCGCTACGCGTAAATGTTTCATTTTTCATCCCTGGCCGTAGTGGCCCGTTAGCTACGTAGAACAACTATTATGCGTCAGATTTTCGGCTGTGGAAGCCAGTAACTGTTCTACGTTGTCCTATTTTTTCGTGATTAATGTGGATTCGCCTGACAAATCAGCCTCTTTTACTTGTCGCATTGCACTAAACATCCGACAATTTGCCAAAACCTGGTAAAAATGGAGATGCCTATGACCACCGCCTTTTTTGTCGCTGCCGACTGGCTTGCCGAACACATTGACGACCCGGAAATACAAATTCTTGATGCCCGGATGGCACCTCCAGGACAGGAAGATCGCGATGTTGGCGAGGAGTATCGCGCGGGCCATATTCCTGGCGCAGTCTTTTTTGATATTGAAGCGCTTTCCGACCATACGTCACCGCTACCGCATATGATGCCGCGACCGGAAGCCTTTGCCGTAGCGATGCGCGAATTGGGCGTTCATCAGGATAAACACCTGGTTGTCTACGATGATGGCAACCTGTTTTCCGCGCCACGCGCATGGTGGATGCTGCGGACATTTGGTGTCGAGAATGTCTCCATTCTGGCGGGCGGTCTGGCTGGCTGGCAGCGCGATGAGCTAATGCTCAAAGAAGGAAATGAGGATTTACCGGAAGGTGAATTTAACGTGGCATTTACACCTGAAGCGGTTGTGCGCGTTACCGACGTACTGCTGGCCAGTCATGAAAAAACGGCGCAGATCGTCGATGCCCGACCGGCTGCGCGTTTTAATGCCGAAGTTGACGAGCCGCGTCCGGGCCTCAAGCGTGGCCATGTGCCTGGTGCGCTTAACGTACCGTGGACAGAGCTGGTTCGTGACGGTGAACTGAAAACTACCGACGAACTGGATGCTATTTTCTTCAGCCACGGCGTAAGCTTTGACCGTCCCATTATCGCCAGCTGCGGCTCCGGCGTCACGGCGGCGGTGGTTGTGCTGGCGCTTGCCACGCTTGGCGTGTCTAACGTCGCATTGTATGACGGCGCATGGAGCGAATGGGGCGCGCGTAACGATTTACCGGTAGAACCGGCTGAGACTCAATAAAATCTGATTTACTCATCTTTTTCACCCACAAAAAAACCGCTCAATGAGCGGTTTTTTGTGCCAGTCCGGTTCGCTGCCTTTCCAACAGGCTGTGCTGCTTTAGCAACGCAGGCTCATCGTAGCGCACTAATACTCCCTTTTAAGGGAGAAAAAGCCAACTGAGTTAGCGGCAAAATTATTCAGTGCGCGAGGTATAATCCTTCGTGGCGGATTTCCTTCACT
>ENA-UERQ01001268-UERQ01001268.1-human-gut-metagenome-genome-assembly--contig:-NODE-1268-length-13107-cov-4.329010_pt1 | contig 13107 bp, 2 predicted proteins | sample MGYA00242986_ERZ507987 | MGnify/ENA primary metagenome ERZ507987 (study PRJEB26167, sample SAMN06115429) | human gut metagenome | host: Homo sapiens | place: China:Chongqing | collected 2015-04-15...
CGCTGAGGAAGTTATTCTCAACAACAACTTAGAATCCTTTTAATTTCAATAACCGAGCTATCCACATCCCACCACCGACAAAGCTTCCGACACTGAGACTAATCTTACAGAGTAGCAATATATTTTCCATAGTGAAATTAATTGGTATCCCTTTGAAAAAGAAGAACAACAACTCCCCTGCTACGTATAAAGTAATTGATGTCAAAAAAATGGACACAATACTTAATGCGATAAAAAGAGGCAGGTGCAGAAACTTATTTTGCTTTCTCATTTTTTGCGATCCTCCTGAGAGGATTTCTGCTCTATCTACTTCCCGCTCCGTTCAGATCCCACGCTACCACCGATATCGCCAGCTATACCTGGAAAATAGCTAGGTGTCATTTCTTTTGAAAGCCCAAGCTCTCCTTTCACTTCAGTAAACTGCCTCAGAGCAGGATTAAACTTAGGATCCCAACCACCTTTCCACCAGTTAACACCAGAATTAACGCCCCATGAGACCCCTTTACCGATGCCATAGCCAATACCCGAACCGGCCCCATTGATTAGCGCCCCCGACAGCGGGTCTTTGTTGTCAATCCAGTTACCCAGCGCACCACCTGCGGCATTCCAGCCGACTGTACCTGCCAGGCCATTCCCCATACTGAATACATTCACCCAACCAGCAATGGCTGCGTTTGCAGGGTCTATAGTACCATCAGCCAGATAACTGATACCGGCATTCGCACTTGCTCCCAGTCCCCACATAGCCTGAGCACCACCAGGAAGCAGAGCCACTGTACCTGTTGCCAGAGCAAGTCCTACCGCATCCCGTTCATTTTTAGCCTTATGGCATGCGGCTCCATCAGGATTATCAGAACAGCTCGCCATATCGAGCCCATGCTGACGTATCCATGCAGCCTGAGCATCTTCACTACCACCGAGTAAATTATTCTCAACTGAATTTTTACCAGACTGCGCCCCTGTTGTCGTGCTTTTCGAATCCCCCCCGGCCAGATTACCTGCCAGCCCGGATGCAATAGTCGCAAGATTGCTGACTAACTGCCTGTCACTTTCATCCAGCTCACTGACGCGCTTGCCCGGATACATCGTTTTCAGTATCGCATTTGCAGCAAGCTCTCCTGCCGCTGCGCCAGCCGCTCCGGCTGCTACATTGTTCCCCTGCATAGCCGCCGCAGCACCACCCAGTATCGCATGCGCGATAGCTTTAGCCGCGATATCATCCTCGCTGAGGCCCGCCTTATGGCCTATGATATTGGCAAGCTCCGGTGCCGATGCCCCCGCCAGCGCCGCGCCAATATTACCGCCAGCCAGCCCCTGCAGAGCGCCTACTGCAGCCTGAATACCCCGCTGCACGTCACTGCCCGTACCGTATTTCGTCTGCTCGGTTTTATATGCCGCTGAGTTCCGTAGTTGCGTCTGGTATCTTGCTTTTTCTTCATCACTGGCGTTCACATCCGGCTCAGGAATGCCTTCCTTTGCCAGTGCTTTTTTACCCGCGTTCAGGCCATTTATCTCACCTTGCGTCCGCGCGATATCCGCCGCCTGGTTACCTATCTGGGCTATCAGTTGCACTTCTTGCAGACGCCTCTGCTCTTTTTCCTTGTCAAAAATAGGACTGATGCTGCCGTTTGCATGCTCCGCATCCCGGCTCAGACCGGCGACATCCTGCTTCTGGTTTTCCGTGTCGCGAACAGTTAACGTCCCCTCACTCACCGCCGCCTGCGTTGTTCCTTCCGCATGCCCGCTGCTGCCACCTCCGGCAATCAGGGCGTTCGCCAGATTACCCGCGAACTGTTGACCAATACTGCCTCCCGTACTGATCCCTCCCCCCTGGTGATCCACTTTGTAATCTGCCTGATTGTGGATATCGCCAAAGCCCAGCGTGCCCGTATCCAGACTGTTTTTATCCGCTGAACCGGTAGAAGCAATGACCGCGCCATCCAGTTGGGTGTGCTTGCCCACGGTGATATCAAAGCCACCGTCTCCCGCGAATATCCCGCTCTGCTCCTGCACCGAATCATAGTCGCTCTTCATCCTGTCGCGGCTGGCATTGATACTCGCAGAAGCCGTCCCCGCGCCGAAGGTATATCCCACTCCTCCGCTCACGCTGTTCTGTTTGCTATCGTAGTGGTCGCTGTCCTGCGTACTGGTAATCGTCAGATCGCGGCCTACATCTGCCGTCACTTGATTGCCGTTGACCTGCGCACCAGCAAGCGTAGTGTCCCGCCCGCTGTTTATCGTGACCTGATTACCCGCATCCACCGTGGTTTCATTCTGCCAGGTGCCGTTGCCTTTCTCACGCCCTTTACTGCTGTTGGCGTTCGCCGAGACGCTGATCCCCACGCCACCGGAACCCACACCGATACCCAGGCCAATACTGCCACCGCTGCTGCTGTTTTTACCGGTCGTCAGTTGCGTATCCTGCGAAGCGATAAGATTCACGTCACGTGTGGCATCCAGCACCACATCCTTACCGGCCTTCACTTCACTGCCTGCAATAGTAATATCGCTTCCTGTGGACGTGATATTGACGCTGTTGCCTGCGTTCAGAGTACTTCCCGTCGTTGAATCCTGCTCACTGTGGGAGGTCGATTTTGAGGACTGTGAGCCCAGAGAAGCACTGACACCTATCGTATTGGTATTGTCTTTAGCGGTCCCTTTCGCCTGATCCAGAGCCACAGCCTGCCCGGCCTGTACTCCGGAGAGAACTGCCTGCGTACCCTGCAGTGCCGCCAGTCGGGAATCGCTGCTTTGTTTTGCTCCCTGTGCTGCTGAAACCGCGCTGTTCACCGCACTGCCCGCAGTCCCCGACAGCGCCACCGTCAGTCCGCTGGTTTTCTGCTCAAACTTCTCATCACGTGTGCGTTTGTCATGACCCGGTTCAATAAGTACGCTGTCGCCGCGAACAGCAATATCTTTCTGGGCGATGATATCCGCGCCGCCGATATGTGCCTGCTGGCCTGAGGTGATACTGACGTTGCCCGCCGTTGAGCCGACAGTACTGAAGCTCTCGCTTTGGGTGGTGCCTTTTTCGCGCAGATCGTGCGTGGTTTTGCTGCTACCGATGGTGAAGCCGATCCCGCCAGACCCCATCAGGCCGCTCTTTTTAGTCTCTTTAAAGCGCCATGAGGTATCGGTATTGGTGGCGGCAACAATATCCACATTGTTGCCAGCCCCCAGCGCCACATTGCCGTCACCGGCAACGGCTGAGCCCTGTACCAAAATGTTATTCCCGGCGGTGACAGTCACATTGTTCCCACTCAGCAGCGCGCCTTTTTCCCGCGTAGCGCTGTCTTCTTCAATCGTATGGGTAGTCTTTTTACTGAGGAATCCTTTTTTGGTTTTCGTGGTTTCCTGGTAGTGATAATCGCTCTCTGTGGCGGTCGTGAGATTCACATCCCGGCCTGCCGTTACGCCGATATCGGTCTGTGCCGTAACATCTGCTGCCTGTGCGTTTACATCACGCCCGGCAATAATGACGGCGTCGCCGCCGCTGGCAATTTCCGTTCCCTGCTGGCGTACGGCGTCATTGACCACGGTTTTCTTCTTCGCACGATAGCTGTCGCCGTCGGTCGTTGCTTCAGCCTGCAGGTTGGCATCTCGCCCGGCCAGCAGACCGACATCATTCTCCGCAGCCAGCCCAGCCGCATGGGAATTAATATCCTGACCCGCTTTCAACACCAGATTGTCACCCGCTGAAACGGTAGTACGGGAAAGCCCGGTGCTGTGCGATTCACTGCCCCCGTTACGGCTACTTTGCTGAGTGGTAGCTGCATTCAGATTGAGATCGTTACCCGCTGTTAGCTGAGCATTCCCTCCCGCTTTAACATCGCTGGCGGTGATATTGAGGTTATTCCCGGCATTGATACCGAGGTTACCGCCCGCGCTGATGGCGCTACCCTGCCAGTCCACTGACGACCGACCAGTCTCAGTTATCCAGCGTCCGGAGCGACTCCGAGCATCGTTAATCTGGTTGGCATTTACCGCAATATCCCCCCACGCATCCATCAGCAATGAGCCGCCTGCAGAGAGATTCGCGCCAGTAACAGTGATATCTTTGCCTGCCGAGAGCGACAATCCGTCCTGCGCGGTTATCGATGCCGTAGACCCCAGCAGAGTATCTTTAAAGCTCACATTGCGGTATTTGTCCCTGGCACTCACATCAATCTGTTCCGCCAGCGTCAGATTATTGATGTTGCCGCCCAGGCTTTCCAGCGCCACCGTTTTTCCGCTGATGGCGGAGCTGACGTTATTGATAACACCAATCGCGCTCAGGTCGAGGTTGCCCCCGGCCTGCATCAGACCATTGTTAAGGTTGTTAATACTGTTTTGGCTGTCGAGAGTGAGGTCGTTTCTCGCCAACAGCGTACTGCCGGAGTTGGTGATATTCCCGCTGGTAAGCTGAACATTATTCCCGGCAATGACGCTACCGTTGTTCACGGTGATATCTTTCGGCGAGAGATACAGCTTCGGTATCATTACCGTCTCACCGTTGACGGTGGCGGCTTCCCACCACAGCATGCTGTGCTCAAGGGACGCTATCTGATCTGCCGTCAGCGCCACCCCAAATTTCAGTCCCAGCGACTGCTGAGTGCTTGCAGCGCTATCCATCAGATAACGCATCTGGTCAAGGTCAGAACCAATGCCGTTGATGTATCGACTTCCCGTCTTATTCAGCATGGCGTTACTAACATAGCGGGTATCGAACGCCGCATCACCGAGGAAACGGTAGTCATATTCAGGGTTCAGTTTGAGACGATCGAGCATATAGGCCGATCCCAGGAACTGGTTTTGATCGGTATACGCAATATTGGTTTCACGCGGCGCTTCGCCAGGTTTGATACCCAGCATTGCATTCAAATCACCAAACAGGCTGGGATCGAGCTGACCAAGACCATTCAGTTTCGGGTTAACGTTGATCAGATACGGGCTTTTCGGATCGTCGGAGACGACGAAATACCCGTTCTTTCCGGAAGGCAACGGATAAGCGCTGGTATCCACCGTTTTGCCCTGATTTATCCCAGCGGCATTCACGCCCTTCTCGCCTGGGTTAATCAGGCCATTGAGTTGACCGAGGCTGGCGTTACCTTTCTGCGTGGTAGAAACAGGGTTGAGCGTAGCGTCTGATACGCCGCTGCTTTCCAGCGCGCCGCCGCCGTTAATCTTCTGCAATACGTCATGCAGTCGATCGTTCCACTGTGGAGAGCTGACACTTACCGTGTCATTGCCTGCCAGCGCCTGCTTTTGCACCCCATTACTGATGGTTTGGTTGCTGAGGGTGTTGAGGGTAGGGGTAACGATGGTATTGCTAACTCGCCCTGCGTTAGAAGTTGTGTTTTCGTTACCAATAGAGTCAGTAAAATTTGCTGTAACTTTGCCGCCTGCCTGAATCACCGAACGGTAAGTTTCACCTCCTTCCTGAACACGGTCATGCCCTTCAAGGCTAAATGATATTGTGCGTTCTTTAGGAAGCACAATAGTTTCACCTTTACTGTTTCTTCCCTCATTATAACGCGGAGGTAACACATCTATATTATTTACGGCAAATTTCTGACGTGAGTATTTCTCTGGGGTATAGGTATAAACCAGATAATCAGTAAGCGTCCCGGACTGCCAGCTCTGGTTATTTAATGTGCTTCCTGAAAGGTCGATATTATTATTTGCCAGAATAGTACTGGCTGCGTTATCCAGCGCGTTTGCGCCAATTGACAGATTTCGCCCTGATGAAATACGACCGGCGCCGCCAGAACTGGAAACCTCTGTTTTTACCTGGCTGGAAATGAATTTTTGCGTCGCGGTATCTTTGAACGGCGCGTAGTAATACTGATAATAATGGTGGTAGCTACAGGCTCCATGTGCGTTACAGGCTCCTGATTCTGTTGTGTAGGAATAACCATTAACACCATAGGATCCTGAAGGTAATTGGCTTATATCAACTTTTATTGTCGCATCACCTATCCCAGGAATACTGTTTGATCCAGCTATTTGTGTCTGGTTTGTTTTCAGCCCATCCCGCTGATTCAGCAGATGCCCGGTTTTGATGGTGATATCACCGTTCTGGGTTTCGATATTGCCGGAAGTGTTGACCACTTCACTGTTGGCATTGCCCGCAGCATCTCGTTGCATCCACAGATTGTTGCCTGCGAGGATATCGCCGCGCTGGTTGGTAATGGTGTTAGCATATAGCGCCAGATTATTTGCCGCGTACAACAGCGCCGTATTGACGATGGCACCCGGTGCATTGAGCGTCAGAGAGCCACGCGTTCCGGTGAAACCAGAGACTGAAATATTACCGCGACTGGCCAGCGTAATATCACCGCCGCCCTGTAACGTTCCGGCGGTATTGAGCGCTACGCTGTCGCCGCTGAGATAACTGGCGCCGTTGCCAGTGGTGATTTGTCCATTATTGCTGAGTTGTCCGCCCGCCGTCAGGTTGAGCGATTGCCCCTGAAGCACGCTACGGTTGTCGATAGCGCCATCGCTGGTAATGGTCAGCGTTTTACCCGCGGCAAAAGCGCTTTGCACAGTAAAGTCATTCACCAGTTTCAGCGTCAGATTACCCAGCGCAACCACTTGCCCCAACGTACCCAGCCCGTGACTCTCAACGGACAGATCGCCGCCGCTGAACAGTTTTCCTGCCGCATTCTGATTAATCTGGCTGGCATTAACACTCAGTTGCGAGGTGCCCAACAGCGTACCGTTATTTGTCAGTTGCGTGTATTTCACCGCCAGTTGACCGGCCTGCGCGGTTCCCAGGTTGGTAAAACTGGTCCCTGCAAGCGTGGCGCTGTCAGCCAGCCAGTTCCCGCTATTGGTGGCCGTTGCTGCATTCAGAATGAGGTTTGCCGCCTGTAACCAGCCTGCGCCGGAATACTGCGGCGTGGTCAGCTTCATTCCCGCGCCAGAAAGCAGTTTGCCGTCATTGAGTGCGCGAGTTGTGGCGTTAAGATGGGTCTCTCCACCGCCCTGCATTAAACCGTAGTTGGACAGCACTGGCGTAGAAAGCGTCAGCCCCTGGCGGCTGACAATCTCCCCGGAAGCCTGGTTTATCAAATCACCGCTCAGCGACAGCGTTGTGCCATTATCCCCTTGCAGTCGTCCGCTGTTGGTCAATGCGCCGGTCGTCATGCCCAGCGTCGCCCCCTGAATTTTGCCCTCATTGGTGACTGACGCCGCAGTCAGATCCAACGCGCCCCCGCTCAGCATACTGCCCGCTTTCTGCTGCCTGACCGCGCCGTTCATGGCAAGCGTAAACGCATTTACGCCGCTAATCGCCGCACTGTTATCAAGGGTTGTCCCCTTCAGCGTAAGATTTTTCGCCGTCCATTGCCCGGCGTTAGCCAGAGAAAGCGCCTGTAGCGTCGCGTTACCAAGGGCAGTAATTTTGCTGCCCGCCGCAGACGTCAGGTTATTTGCGAGCGTAAGCTGCAGAGCGTCGGCGCTTTGTATTGCCCCGTTGTTTGTCAGCGTTTGCGCATTGAGCAGAACAGACTGCCCTTGCCACACGCCGTTATTCGTCACCTCGCCAGAAGAGAGTTTCAGCGTCCCCTGCGTCAGCAGTGAACCACCTGCTGCGTTAATCAATTTCTGTTGCGGTGAAGCCATCGCCATGCGCGCCATCAGACGCTGACGAGCCTCTAGCGTCAGGCTTTGCAGACCGGTCAGCGTACCCTGATTGTGGATCCGGTTTTGCTGCAGGGTCAGGGTATTTCCCTGTACCGTGCCACTGTTATTAAGCTGCACGCCGTCTAGCGTTACGTCGCTTTCGCTGAGCAGCTTGCCGCTGTTATCAAGCTGCTGCGCGGTCAGTGACATTCCGCCATGACTCATCACTTCGCCTGATGTAGTAAGGCCGTTGTTTACATCAGCCGTCAGATTACCCAGGCTTATCAGCGATCCTTTGTGCAGCCAGTCATCTGCGGTCAGCGTAAGTTGCTGCCCCTGCAGCGTTCCCTGCGTCGTGATAGTGCCGGCATTGACGCTCAACGCGCCGCCGCTCAGCGTACGGGACGTAATGCCCGTCGTGAGCACATCGCCAGCCAGCGTAAGCCCATTCGTCCCCTGCCACAGGCCTGTATTGTTTAACGTCGAGGCTGCAAGTGTCAGCCTGTCACCGGTAATACGCCCGGCGCTGTTGATATCATCAGCCGTAAGCGTCAGTGCGCCGCCACTTTGAATGTGTCCGGGGTTGGTAAGTCGCCCGGACAGCTTGCCTTCCAGGCCATGCAAACCGTTAAACACGCCGCTGTTATTCAGCGAGTCGGCAGTGAATGTCAGGGTATCGCCTTGCAGTACGCCGGCGTTTTCCATCGCACCGGAATGCACCAGCAGCGCATTACCGGCCAGCCATTTACCTGCGGTATCCGTGATGAAGGTATTCGCAGAAACCGAGGTATTGTCGTTGCTCTGTACCAGACCGCTGTTACGGATTGATTTTCCATCCAGAGTGACACTTTTCGCCGCCAGCGTACCGCGGTTATCCAGGGATGCAGTATTCATCGACGCCCCCTGTTTCGCCACCATACTCCCCTGGTTTTCAACCGAGTTCGCCAGCGTCAGGTTCAGGGAATCGGCCTGAATATCACCTGCGTTAATTAATTTGCTGCCGCGCAGTGTGAAGTCGGTATTTGTCAGCAGCAGACCGTGGTTTTCCAGCGTGTCTAGGCCTAAATCCAACCCCGCGCCGCTAACCAGTTGTCCCTGCTGACCATTGAACATATTGCGGGTGGTGAGTTGTAGCGCCGAATTACCCTGCACAATGCCGTTATTCACCAGCTCCGGTGCGGAAATGCTCAGGGATTTTGCAGCAATCATTTCGTCGTTAAACAACTGTGCCGCAGCCAACTCAAACAGGTTGAGACTGCGCAGCGATCCCTGATTATCCAGTCGCCCGTTAGCCTTAATCTTCAGACTGTCCAGTGCCTGAACACTGCCGCTATTGCGCAGGTTATCCAGTCTAATCGCCGCGGTACGGCCCTCTAGTTGGCCATCATTTTCAAAACGCTTTCCGCTGAGCTGTAGATCTTCACCGCTGGTCACCTGCCCACCAGCAAGGTTTGTAAAGCGATTCCCATCCCAGGCGAGCGCCTGATTCCCCTGCAGGATCCCACTGTTGCTGAGATCGCCGTATAATGCCAGCACCTTCGCTGCCAGCATTCCGCTGTTATTCACGCTGGCGGCATGGACGGTCATACCTTGTTGACTGAGTACTTTTCCCTGGTTAGTGAACGCGTCGTGTACTGTTGCCGTTACCCCCGTTTCACCCAACGCATTACCGCTATTTTGCCACGTATTTGCTTCCAGATTCAGCGTACCGCCCTGCAGCAAGCCAGTGTTGTGGAGAGTCTGATTCTTAAGACTTAATTCACCCACCGACAACACATTACCGTCGTTATTCACGTCCTGACTGTTCAGCGCGAGCGTATCGGCGGCCATGAGTCCGAGGTTATCTGTCTGCTGTCCGTGAACAGATAATGACGTGTCAGCCAGCAGGCGTCCCGCGGCTTCGTTTTTTATCGTCGCATATTCACTTTGCAGATTAACGCCGTTAATTTCTCCGCCGTTAACCAACTGGCGACCGTTGAGGTGCAATGAACCGTCGGTTGTAATCAACCCATGGTTGGCCAGATACGGTATATCCAGCGCTAGAGATGCTTTGCTGTAGAGTGAGCCGCCGCTGAGGTTTTCCAGTCTGTCGGTATACAGGTTCAGCGCGGTGTTGCCCTGCACCAAACCGCTGTTCACGACATGCTGACTCTGGAGAGTTAACGTGTCGGCGATCAGAGAGCCGCTGCTGGCGAGTCCATCAGATGCAATAATCGAGATGCGTTCGGCGCTGGCGCTACCGCTATGGGTCAGCGTTGTCCCACTGAGCGCCAGAGTATCGGCCAGCAGCTCTCCATGGTTATCAACTGACTGCTGCGCGCTGAAACCGACGCGTTCCCCAGTGGATTTCCCGCCATGACTGAGCCTGTCAGCCGTCACATCCAACGAACCTTTTGCCGCCTGTACGCCGTTCAGCGTCACGTTGTTGCCCGTAATCGCAAGGTCCAGACCGCTCTGCAAATGACCGTCTTTGCCAGTAGTCAACTGCTTTGCGCCGACATTAAGCGCACCAGCGGCATTAACCTGACCGTTCAGGTTAAGGTTTTGCGTAACGTTTAACTGTATGTCCTGTTGCCCGGCGATCAGCGAATCTTTCGCGGCGGTGAGGTTTTCAGCATTGACCGTTACTCCCTGGTTGCCAGAGAGGACGCCATGTTGTTCAACTGTCGCGGCCTGCACCGTTAATGTGCCATCAGAGAGCAACTTTCCACCATTACTCAGCGTGGCATCAGCCCGGATATCCGCATCGTTTTTCGCGCTCAGGATCCCCTGCTGGTTCAGCGCTACCGTTTGTACTGAAAGCTGGCCGCCGCTCGCCAGCGTACCCATATTATCCAGCGCCCCGCTGTTGACCGATACGCTGTTACCCTGCATCAGACCTGCGTTGTTAAGGCTGCTGACAGAAACATCAAGACTGCCATTTGCAGCCAGTTGACCACCATTAACGAGGTGCCCACCAGAAAGGGACAACGCGCCTCCCGCATTGACCTGTCCCTGGTTGTTCATGTCGCTACCGGTCAGGCTTAATGCGCCCTTCGCATCGGCACGACTGGCGTTATTCAGAGCTATGCGCTGTGCCTTCAGCGTTAATCCGTTACCTGCTGAGAGCAATCCCCCCTGCGCCGACAGTTCGCCTTGACTGTTAAGGCTGACATCAGTATCACTCCCCAGTGTGGAACGGGTCAGCGCCAGCCCATTAGTACCCGTAACATGCATTTTTTCTTTACTGGTCAGGCTGCCGTCGGTGATTTTCAGCGAACCGTCACTGCGCAGTGAGGTGTTTTTCTGGCTAACCAAAGTGGTTGCCGCAATGGCTACATCCTGTTTAGCAGCCACCTGCAACTCGCCAGCTGCGGCAACCCCGCCCCCCTCGATCGTCACCTTGCCATCGCTGCCCAACTGCACGCCTGCGCCGCTGGAGAGATTTGCATTCTGTAACGCTAACGCCCCGGTGCTGTTGATGACCATCCCGCTTCCGGTCTTATGACTGCCGGTCAACGTGACGCCTTCGCCACTGGCGGATAGACCACCATTTGCCAGACTGTTGCCGATCGTTAATTTCCCGTTAGCATTGAGGGTGATATCACCCTGACGGGCATTCAGATTCCCGAGGTTGACCCCCAGCCCTTTCTCGCTGGAGACCAGATGAATTCGATTAGCATACATGCCGCCTAACGCACCGGTGTCTACCGCAATTTTCGGTGCTTCCCCTTCGCCATTCAGCGGGCTCACCTGGCCATTCGCCGCCACGCGATTCGCGCCGGCGATAACCGTCAGATCCTTGGCGTGCAGCGCAGCATTAATTTCCGTGGCACGGGCAATAATCGACACCGCATCGCTCTGACTACCATCCAGCCCCTTACCTTCTATGGTAATGCTGCCCTTGCTTACATCCAGCGACTGTAGGTTGCCGTTGGCATCCAACACGGGTTTACCGGTGGTCAGCGTGGCGTTAGGCGTGTTGATAAATCCACAACCATTACAGGTAATGCCATAGGGGTTGGCAACCATGACGTTGGCAGCTTTCCCCGCGACTTCGGTATAGCCCTGAAGCTGCGAACGGTTAGCGCCGGTAACTTCGTTGATGATCCCTGAAGCTTCCTTTCCCGGTTGCAGGTTCGGGTTATTCTGGATGATGCCGCCGAGCTGGGTCTGGGTAAATTGCCCGGTCGCGTTGTTGAGGATCAGCCCCTCTTTTCCCACGTTGTAGTCGTTATATTTATTGTGTGAAATCCCGGACTGGTTCGGCGTGGCAATATTCACCACCGGAACACCATTGGCGGCTTTATCCATCTGCGTATTGCCTTCAGGCGTGATGGCGGCGGCCATCGCTGGGAGCAGTGGTTGGGTAGCCAACAGGAAACTCAACATGCCACTTAGCAAACGCTGGGAAAAACGAACCTGATCCTTTTTCATCACCCTTATTCCTTAAAATGCCACCGCAACGCGGTAATACACATTGAGATGATCCGGCGCCAGCCAGTCCGGATAGTTAACTGGCGTTCCTACGGTAAACTGACTGGAAAACCAGCGCCCTGAACTGGTTAATCCCAGCGCAGCCCCCCACAACGTGCCGGAGGCATAGCTATCAACGTTATCCTGTTTCAGCCAGCCGCCGTCGAATGCCGCTATCGCGCCAATCTGTCCCAGCACCGGCAGCGTAAATAGCGAATAATTCACTTCATTGCGCCAGTAGCCGCCGTTATCTCCAGAAATGTACTGTTCTTTAAAACCGCGAACGGAGGTTTCTCCGCCCAGCGTCAGGCGTTCACTTCCATAGAGTCGGTCTGAAGACCATTGAAAATACACGCTGCTTAGCCACCACAGTTTCTCTGCCAACGGGCGCTGGAAACTACCGCTGACGCTCCATTTGCGAAATTCCGCCCTTGGCACATCACCCTGTTTATCGTTGTCATCCTCTGCGCCAAACCATGGCACGCCCTGGGTGAATGAAGGGTTAAACGTCGCAACGCCGGAAGCAATTTTTTGCGTATGGTTGATGCCCAGCGAAACGCTGGAAAGCTTGCGACTACTGGTTTCCAGCAGGATATCATTCAATTTGTTACGGTTAATTCGATGCGTCAAACCCAGCGATGCAGCGGTTTTGACATCACCATTGCGAAACAAAACCCAGGATCCGTTCAGACGATGGGTTTCGCTATCTCCGGTGGAACGCCAGGCATAACCATTGTTATCAATCGTGCTGAGGTAGTTACTCCAGCTGTAGTTGTAATCAAGCAGTCCGTAGCCGTAAGGAATACTCACGCCGGCCGCAAAGTTCTGCGCATCTTTGCTGCTGGAAAAATCGCTACTGCGTCCGCCGCTAATAAACCATTTATCCGCCAGGCCGAGCATATTATTGAAAAATAGCGCACCACTGAGCTGTCCGGTTCCGGTGCTCTTTTGTCCACTGTTATCAAAACTAACTGAGCCATTGAGTGGAAATTCAGGCGTGGCGGTGAGGTTAACTATTGAGAACCCCTGCTGACTGCCCGGCAAAAT
>ENA-UERQ01001270-UERQ01001270.1-human-gut-metagenome-genome-assembly--contig:-NODE-1270-length-13101-cov-4.723127_pt1 | contig 13101 bp, 8 predicted proteins | sample MGYA00242986_ERZ507987 | MGnify/ENA primary metagenome ERZ507987 (study PRJEB26167, sample SAMN06115429) | human gut metagenome | host: Homo sapiens | place: China:Chongqing | collected 2015-04-15...
ATTTCCTATGTGTATGCAACACCGGCAGGTGCGAGTGTAGTTGTGGTCAATATGGCAATGCTGGCTGTCTACAGTGTGATCGGAGCCCTGAAAAACAGAAACAACGGGAAGTAAATGCGAATTGGATTAAAAAAGATCAAGAAAAGGAAATTGACAAAGATAAAAATACACCGTATAATGAGGATAAATTTCAGCAGCGAAAGCCTCTGAAATTCAGTGTATGAGGAATTTTATTCGCCCTGAGCTTTTTGACAGCTTGGGGCGTTTTGCATAAGGAGGGTGTGAAAGGTGAGGCAGATTTCAGGAAACAAATTATTTGTAAAAGCATTAAAAGAAGAAGACGTAGAAGTATTGTTCGGATATCCGGGCGCGTGTACGATCGATATCAGCGATGAGCTGTATAAGCAGAGCGGGATTGATGTGATCCTTCCGAGACACGAGCAGGCACTGGTGCATGAAGCGGATGCGTATGCGAGGACAACGGGGAAAGTCGGCGTCTGTCTGGTGACCAGCGGACCGGGAGCGACCAATCTGGTGACAGGACTTGCGACTGCCAATTATGACAGTGTTCCGCTGGTCTGTTTTACCGGACAGGTGGCGAGACATCTGATCGGAAATGATGCATTTCAGGAAGTGGATATTGTGGGGATCACACGGAGCATCACCAAGTATGGTGTGACGGTCACGAAGCGGGAAGATCTTGGACGGATCATCAAGGAGGCATTTTATATCGCAAGAACGGGAAGGCCGGGACCGGTTCTGATCGATCTTCCGAAAGATGTGATGGCGGAGCTTGGCAGTGCACAGTATCCGAAAGAGGTGAATATCAGAGGATATAAGCCGAATACCAGTGTACATATCGGACAGCTGAAAAGAGCGATCAAGATGCTTCACAAGGCAAAACGACCGCTGTTTCTGGCAGGCGGAGGGGTGAATATTGCGCGCGCCAGTGCATTGTTTACAGAAGTGGTGGAAAAAACACAGGTGCCGGTAGTGACAACGATCATGGGGCGAGGCGCCATTGCGACAAATCATCCGCTGTTTATCGGAAATCTGGGGATGCACGGCGCTTATGCAGCCAATATGGCAGTCAGCGGCTGTGATCTGCTGTTTTCCATCGGGACGCGCTTTAATGACCGGATCACGGGAAAACTGCATGAATTTGCGCCTCATGCACAAATTGTCCATATTGATATCGATACGGCATCGATTTCCAGAAATATTCATGTGGATATTCCAATCGTAGCAGATGCCAAAGAAGCGCTTACGAAGATGACGGAGTATGTGGAAGAGTGCGAGACAAAAAAATGGCTTGCGCAGATCGCGGCATGGAAAGAGGAGCATCCGCTTCGGATGAAACGGCATGCATTGATGAGCCCTCTGGATATTATTGAAGAGATGAACCGTCAGTTTGACGATGCAATCATCACGACAGATGTCGGTCAGCATATGATGCTGGTGTCTCAGTATGCGGAGATTACAGAAAAGAAGCAGCTTGTCATGTCCGGAGGACTGGGGACGATGGGATATGGATTCCCGGCGGCGATCGGAGCACAGATCGGTAATCCGGAGAAACGAGTGATCGCAGTTTCCGGGGATGGCGGTATGCAGATGAATATTCAGGAGTTTGCAACGGCAGTTCTGGAGGAGACACCGGTCATCGCCTGTGTATTTAACAATACATATCTGGGGATGGTGCGTCAGTGGCAGAAGCTGTTTTACGGAAAACGCTATGGGATGACCAATCTGCGCGCAGGAGCGCTTTCGAGACGGACAGATGGAGCCGAATTTCCGGAGTATACGCCGGATTTTGTAAAACTGGCAGAAAGCTATGGGGCAAAAGGAATCCGTGTGACAAAAACAGAAGAGATCTCGGCAGCATTTGAAGAGGCAAAGAAAAATACAAAAACTCCGACCCTGATTGAATTTATCATTGATCCGGAAGAGATGGTATATCCGATGATCAAGCCGGGCGGAACACTGGAAGATATGATTATGGATTGTTAGGAGGAAGACGGACGATGGCAGATAAAAGTATGAAAAAAAGATGGATTTCTCTGTATGTGGAAAATCAGGTAGGTGTTTTGTCTAAGATTTCCGGTCTGTTTTCCGGAAAATCCTACAACTTGGACAGTCTGACAGTAGGAACCACAGAAGATCCGACGGTATCCCGAATGACAATCGCCACAGTCAGTGATGATGAGACATTTGAGCAGATCAAAAAGCAGCTCAATCGAATGGTAGAAGTGATCAAGGTCATCGATTTTACAGATATTTTTGTGCGGATGAAAGAAATCCTTTATATCAAAGTCCGGAAGTGTACACTGGATCAGAAAGTGGAGCTGCATCAGATCGCAGAGACATTTAAAGGAAAAGTGATCGACTGTGACAGAGACAGCCTGCTTCTGGAATTTGTACAGACCGGGACGAAAAACGACGCAGTGGTGAAGCTGATAAAAGAAGAATTCAAAAGTATTGAAGTCGTCAGAGGCGGAAGTGTCGGGATTGAATCCATCAGTATGATGGAACGATAAAAAACAGAGCGCACTCTTGATTTTTGAGCGTGAGAGTATTATAATTGCAACAAACAAGTTGCAAATACGTTCGATTGAGGAATGGAGGAGTTTTTGATGGAGAAGAAACAGATCGATTGGGAGAATCTCGGATTTGGTTATGTACAGACTGAACAGAGATATGTTTCCAATTATAAAGACGGAAAATGGGATGAGGGAGGACTGACAGAAGACGCCGGTGTGGTACTCAATGAATGTGCCGGAGTCCTGCAGTATGCACAGACTGTATTTGAAGGAATGAAAGCTTATACGACAGAAGACGGTAAGATCGTTGTATTCAGACCGGATCTCAATGCTGCCCGGATGGCAGATTCTGCGAGACGTTTGGAGATGCCGGTATTTCCGGAAGAACGTTTTCTGGAGGCAGTCAAAGAAGTGGTAAAAGCCAATGCAGCGTATGTGCCTCCGTATGGTTCCGGGGCAACACTTTATATTCGCCCATACATGTTTGGAAGCAATCCGGTCATCGGAGTCAAGCCGGCAGATGAGTATCAGTTCCGGGTGTTTGTGACACCTGTCGGACCGTACTTTAAAGGCGGAGTAAAACCATTGACGTTATGTGTATCTGATTTTGACCGTGCGGCGCCGCATGGAACAGGACATATCAAAGCCGGACTGAATTATGCAATGAGTCTTCATGCGATCGTGACAGCACATGCGAACGGCTATGATGAAAACATGTATTTAGATTCGGCAACAAGAACGAAAGTTGAGGAGACAGGCGGGGCAAACTTTATTTTCGTGACAAAAGACAATAAAGTGGTGACACCGCATTCTGATACGATTCTGCCGTCTATCACAAGACGTTCTCTGTTATATGTGGCAGAGCATTATCTTGGTCTGGAAGTGGAAGAGCGGGATGTGTATCTGGATGAAGTGAAAGAGTTTGCAGAGTGCGGACTGTGTGGAACAGCGGCGGTCATCTCTCCGGTCGGAAAGATCGTGGATCACGGAAAAGAGATCTGCTTCCCGAGCGGAATGGAAAAGATGGGACCGACCATTCAGAAATTGTATGACACACTGACAGGAATCCAGATGGGGCAGATTGAAGCACCCAAAGGATGGATTCAGGTGATCGAGTAAGGCAGTATAAAATACGTCTTTTACAGTAAAACTGTAAGAGACGTATTTTTTGAGTTTGTTGATGGTTTCTTTTCTTATCAGATGTTGGAAGAAGATCTCCATTGTGATTATGAAGGAAAAGGGCTATAATTGAATTTATGCAGAGAAGGGAGGCTAGGGTATGGCACGAAGAGTATCAATTGGATATCAGGAATTTGAGGATATTATTATAAACGATTTGTTTTATGTAGATAAAACACAATTTATAAAAGCGTGGTGGGAGAGAAGAAATCGTGTTACTTTAATTACCCGGCCGCGCCGCTTCGGAAAAACACTGACAATGAATTAGATGAATACGATACGTCAATGCAGGAAGCATGGTTTTGCTTTTTGCGGAAAGCAGGTTCTGATAGGGAGATAACGAAAAGATGCTTTAAAAACAGGCGGAAGAATTTCTCAAATTTCTGAACTTAAGTTGATATCCGACCGAAAATAGTGGTAAGATAGAGTTAAAATCAAAAGAGGAGGTTTTGAATCATGTCAGAAAACAAATATGCAGGAACACAGACAGAGAAAAACTTAGAGGCAGCTTTTGCAGGAGAATCACAGGCAAGAAACAAGTATACATATTTTGCTTCTGTTGCCAAAAAGGAAGGATATGAGCAGATTGCAGATCTGTTTCTGAAGACGGCAAACAATGAGAAAGAACATGCAAAAAAGTGGTTTAAAGAACTTCAGGGAATCGGCGATACGGCACAGAATCTGGCAGCGGCAGCAGATGGAGAGAATTACGAGTGGACAGATATGTATGACGGATTTGCAAAAACAGCAGAGGAAGAAGGATTTCCGGAGCTGGCTGCAAGATTTCGTCTGGTAGCAGCGATTGAGAGACATCATGAGGAACGGTATCGTGCACTCTTAAAGAATGTGGAGACGGCAGAAGTATTTGCCAAAAGTGAAGTAAAGGTATGGGAATGCCGCAATTGTGGCCACATTGTAGTCGGAACAAAAGCACCGGAAATTTGTCCGACCTGCAATCACCCGCAGAGCTATTTTGAGGTTCACGCAGAAAACTACTAAAATGAAAAACGTACATCCAGAAGGAGAGTTATCCTTACAGGATGTACGTTTTTTATGCTCTTAAATAGTGCGCATAAATTCCGTTTTTTTCGATCAGTTCTTCGTGAGTCCCCCGCTCTGCGATTCCATTGTCAGCAATGACAAGAATCTCGTCTGCTCCCTGGATCGTGGAGAGTCGGTGTGCGATCGTGATGGTTGTTCTGTTTTTAGCGAGAACTTCCAGACTCTGCTGAATCCAGCGTTCACTTTCGTTGTCCAGTGCGCTGGTGGCCTCATCAAGGATCAGGATCGGCGGATTTTTCAGGAACACGCGGGCAATGGAGATCCGCTGTTTCTGACCGCCGGAAAGACGGGTTCCGCGTTCTCCCACAAAGGTGTCATAGCCATCCGGCAGACTTTCGATGAAATCGTGAATATTTGCTTTTCTGGCAGCATCGACGATCTCATCCATAGAGGCATTCGGTTTTCCGTAGGCGATATTTTCCTTGATTGTGCCGCAGAATAAATAGACATCCTGCTGTACGATTCCAATCTGGTTTCGCAGGCTCTCTAATGTCAGATCACGGATATCTTTGCCGTCGATCGTAATGCGTCCGCTGCTCACATCATAAAATCTTGGCAGAAGGGAGCAGATTGTAGTTTTTCCGCTTCCTGACGGACCGGCAAGGGCAATGGATTTTCCTGCCGGAATCTGGAAGGAAACGTTGGATAATACCAGGGTATCGTCATCACTGTAGTGGAAGGATACATCCTCGAAGGAAACCAGTCCGCGGACGTCTTTGAGTGGCTTTGCATCCGGGGAATCCTGGATTTCCGGCTCTGTCTCCATCACGGCAAGGAACCGTTTGAATCCGGAGAAGCCTTTCTGAATCATTTCCGTAAGCTCCACCAGAATCTGAATCGGGCTGATGAAAATTCCGATATACAGTGCATACATGGCAAGATCTGTCGCCTGCATTTCTCCTTTTGCGATCAGGTAGCCGCCGAATACCAGTGTGACAAGATACATCATTCCCTGGAAAAACAGGTTATAGCCCATAAAACTGCCCATGCATTTGTAGTTGGCATCCTTGGAGAGCAGAAAATTGTGATTGCTCTTGCGGAATTTTTCTTTTTCCACATCCTCGTTTGCGAAAGACTGAACCACGCGGATTCCGGCGAGGGTGTCCTGCAGACGGGAATTGACATCTCCGATTTTCTTCCGGTTTTCCATAAAGGTAGACTGCATTCGTCGGTTCTGGCTCATAGAAAATGCAAACATGCAAAACACCAGAAACAGAAGTGGAATTGCCAGCTTCCAGTTGATCAGGAAGAGGAAGATGAACGATCCGATGATCTTGATCACGGAAATAAACAGATTCTCCGGTCCATGATGCGCAAATTCTGCAATATCAAACAAGTCAGAGACAAGTTTGCTCATCATCTGTCCGGAGTTGTTCTGATCATAATAAGAAAAAGAAAGTTTTTCATAGTGGTCAAAAAGCTGCTGACGCATATCCCGTTCCATATAAGCGCCCATCATATGTCCCTGATAGCTGACATAATATTTGCACAGGCTCTGGATCAGGTACATGATCAGAAGACCGGCTGCAATGGGAAGCAGTGCGCTTAAAATAGAGGAACTGCTTTTCGTAAACAAGGTATTGGTACAGGTACGCAGGATCTGAGGATATGCCAGATCGATTAGACTGATGATCGTAGCACAGATCAGATCCAGAAAGAAAACGGCTTTATATGGACCGTAGTAATGGATAAATTTTTTCAGTGTGTGCATAAATGTCCCCTCTTTCTATCTGTATGCTGATGGACCGCTTCGATGTCCATACGAAATCATAGTATCATAATTAAAAATGAGACACAAGCCGTATCCTGGAAAAAGCAATTGACAGAAAGAAAAAGATATGCTATGCTGTCAAAGCTAAAAAAATAGGTCATGTACAAAGCCATGTGGTTTTTCTGTTTCAGAATAAACAGAAACACATGGCTTTTTTTGAGGAATGGAGGGTATTATGGAAACAAACAAGATGGAGACAAGGGACATTTTTCCGCTTTTGATGAGCATGTCTCTGCCGATGGTATTGTCCATGCTGGTGCAGTCTCTTTATAACATTATTGACAGTATTTATGTATCGTATCTGGGAACAGGGGCTCTCACGGCAGTGTCACTGGCATTCCCGCTGCAGAATATCGTGCTGTCTGTGGCAGTCGGAATTGGTGTCGGGATTGCTTCCGTCTTATCGATCAGTCTGGGAAAAAAGGATCAGAAACGGGCAAATGAGGCTGCTACAATGGGGATGGCACTTACGCTGATCCATTGTGTACTGTTTGTGATCCTGGGCCTTGTGATCACAGAACCATTTATCGGATTATTTACAAAGGAACCCGAGGTCATGAAACAGGCATGTGACTATACGTATATTGTTCTTTGCTTTTCGTTTGGTTCTCTGCTTCAGATCGCGATGGAAAAAATCTATCAGGGCATCGGAGCAATGAAAACGACAATGATACTTCTGGGAGCAGGTGCAATGATTAATATTATCCTGGATCCGATCCTGATCTTCGGCCTTCTTGGATTTCCTGAAATGGGAGTAAAAGGGGCGGCAGTGGCAACTGTGATCGGGCAGATCAGCGCATTTCTTCTATATATTGTTGTTTATCTGCGAAAAAATCCGGGTGTTACGATTCATCCCAAATATCTGCATCTGGACTGGCGGCTGATCCGTCAGATATATTCGGTCGGAATCCCGTCTTCTCTGATGATGACGATGCCGTCTGTTCTGGTGGGCGGATTAAATGGAATCCTGGCTGCATTTTCGGATACGTATGTAGCAGTACTTGGAATTTATTTCAAACTTCAGACATTTATTTATATGCCGGCGAATGGAATTGTACAGGGAATGCGGCCGATTATCGGATATAACTACGGAGCCGGATCAAAGAAACGGGTGCGGGATACGATACGCTACAGTCTGATTTCTGCGGCAGTACTGATGCTGGTGGGAACGGTTGTTTCTCTGGCAATTCCGGACATCATTCTGAGTATGTTCCAGGCAGATGCAGAGCTGATGCGTGCAGGAATGGAGGCACTGCGATTGATTTCGCTTGGATTTTTGGTGTCGTCAGCAGGTGTGATCTTTTCCGGTGTGTTTGAAGCGCTGGGACGGGGCGGAGATTCTCTGATCATTTCACTTTTGCGCCAGCTGGTCATTATCCTTCCGCTTGGATATCTTTTGTCACGAACAATGGGAGCGGCGGGAATCTGGATCAGTTTTCCGGTGGCGGAACTGGTTTCAGCCGTGATTGCCTGCCTGTTGTTAAAAAGAATGGAAGGTGGAATATACTTTCCGTTTGATAAAAAAGAGATAATCAACAGAAAATAAGTGGCTTGTTGTTAAAAATGAGTAAAATTTCTGACCAAAATTCATCTTTTTTTGCAATAGCCCAAATGGTTCTTTTTATGATACAATACACTACTATGGACAGAGTGTTTATTAAAGGAGGCTGAAGATGAAGCGCGCATTTCAGATTTTAAAAAGGGATATGAGACGGCTGGCTCACAATCCAATCGCAATGATCGTTGTGGCCGGCGTCTGTCTGCTCCCATCGCTGTACGCATGGTTTAATATTGCTGCGAATATGGATCCCTATGGAAATACGGGAGCAGTTCAGATCGCGGTGGCGAATCTGGATAAAGGAACAGAAAATGAACTTACCGGTTCGCTCAATGCAGGTGAGGAGATTGTAGATCAGTTGAAGGAGAATCATGATCTGGGCTGGAAGTTTGTGAAAAAAGAAGAGGCTGTAGACGGGGTGAAATCCGGCAAGTATTATGCTGCGATCGTGATTCCGGAAGATTTCAGTGAATCCCTGACCAGTGTACTGACGGGAACGATTGAACAGCCTAAATTTACTTATTATCTGAATGAGAAGAAAAATGCGATCGCACCGAAAATTACGGACAGTGGGGCGACAGCGGTGCAGAGTCAGGTCAATGAGGCATTTGTATCTGCTGCATCAGAAGCAGTTTCAGAAATTTTTAAAGATTCGATTGCAGATGCAGCGGGCAATCTGGATTCGCTGCAGGAAAATGTAGTTTCAGATATTCAGAAGGTATCTGACAATATCGCAAGTTATCAGCAGATACTGTCTGAGTTCCAGGCAACCTTTCAGGACAGTGATGCGCAGATCAAAGAGGTGCAGTCTGCCATGGATCAGGTGAAAAGCGCTGCTTCCTCAGGGGCTGCTGCTCTGGATGCAGGGGCTTTTGCACTTCAGGCAGGAAGAAACAGTGTCTCATCATTTTCTTCTGCACTATCTGGAACGCTGACGGATGGGGAGAATCTTCTGTCCGACATCGGGAATTCCGCAGGGGCAGATTTGGGAAGTCTGAATGAAAAGATTCAGTCAGTCAATGGAAAAGTGGACAGTGCCATGTCTTCCATCAACAGTGTGATCCAGCTGAATGAAAAGATCATTGATCTGCTTTCACAGCTGGACAGTGCCATACCAGGCAGTCCGGCATCAGATCTGATCGCACAGCTGCAGGCAGAGAACCAGAGACATCAGGAGCTTTTGAATAGTCTGCAGGCAGGAAATGCGGGAATCGGCAATGCGGCTCAGACGGCAACGGATACAGCACAGCAGATTGGCAGTCTGGTAAAGGAAAATCAGCAGCAGCTTCGTGGAATCAAAGGCAGCTTTGAGCAGAATGTACTTCCAGGGCTGAACACATCTCTGGATTCTTTCGGACAGCTTTCCGGAAAACTCTCCGGTGTGTTAAGCGGAGTGGATCCACTGGTGGATCAGACGAAAGGAATTCTTGACAATCTCAATACAAGCCTGAATGACTCCAAGACGGCACTTGAGAGTACAGGAAATGCGCTTCAGAAAGTACAGGAAAAACTCAGAAGTTCCCAGTCCTATCAGGATTTTCTGAATCTGACAGGATTGGATTCGGAAGCAGTTTCGGAGTTTATGTCTGCACCGGTAGCTCTGAAAACAGAGTCCTTTTATCCGGTGAAAAATTATGGAAGCGCCATGACTCCGTTCTATACAAACCTTGCCATCTGGGTAGGGGGGATTGTGTTGATCGCAATTTTCAAACTGGAGTCTGATAAAGATGAAGTCGTGCCGAAGTTTACAGCAGTTCAGTCTTATTTCGGAAGATGGATGCTATATGTGGTGATGGGACTGATACAGTCGCTGATCATCTGTGTGGGAGATCTGCTATTGTTAGGAGTCCAGTGCAAGTCACCTGCGGCATTTATTTTTGCAGGATTGTTCACTTCCTTTGTATATGTGAATATTATTTATGCGCTTTCTATTACATTCAAACACATTGGAAAGGCAGTCAGTGTAATTCTGGTCATCATTCAGATTCCGGGTTCTGCAGGAACCTATCCGATCGAGATGACACCGGCGTTTTTCCAGAAGCTGCATCCGCTGCTTCCTTTTACATACGGAATCAATGCGATGAGAGAAGCGGTAGCAGGAATATATGGATTCCATTATGCAGAGAATTTGTTGTGTCTTGCAGTGTATGTTCCGATTGCGCTTTTGATCGGAGTTGTCGTACGTCCATGGCTTTTGAATCTGAACCATATGTTTGACCAGAAACTGGGAGAGACTGAGCTGATGATCTGTGAGGAGGAAGGTCTGACAAAAGAGAGATTCCGTATGACAGCAGTTGTGAGTGCGCTGGCAGACAAGAAAACATTCCGGGAAGAGATGTACCAGAGGGCAGAACGGTTTGAGAGAAATTATAAGAAACGGATCCGCAGAGGATTTGCGGCGATCTTGATCATTCCGCTGATCTTTTTGATCCTGATGTTCAGTATCAGTTCCAAAATGGTATTTCTGGTGTTGTGGATCACATCGATCATTGTGATCGCGCTTTATCTGATCTGCGTGGAATATCTCCATGAAAGTCTGAAACGGAGACTGAAGGTGAGTCGGATGTCTCAGGAGGAATTGTTAGAGACACTGAGAAAACGGAAAGAACAAGAGGAGGAAGAAGCATGAAGAAGATAGGGCAAGTTTTTCTTTATGATATTTCACATATCAAAAAAAATGTGATCGCAATGATCGTAGTGCTCGGCTTGTGCGTTGTTCCGTCTCTTTATGCATGGTTCAATATTGCTGCAAGCTGGGATCCATATTCCAATACAAATGGTCTGAAGGTGGCGGTTGCAAATACGGATGAAGGGTATGAAGGAGAAATCCTTCCTCTCCAGATCAATATCGGAGATACTGTAATCTCAAGTCTCAGAGAAAATGACCAGCTGGACTGGACGTTTACAGGGAAAAAGGATGCAGTAGAAGGTGTCAAATCGGGAAAATACTATGCCGCGATCGTAATTCCGAAAAGTTTCAGTCAGGATATGATGAGCCTGTTTTCGGAGGAGATGACACATTCCGATATTATATATTATATCAATGAAAAAGAAAATGCCATTGCTCCAAAAGTGACTGACAAGGGAGCAAGTGCCGTACAGCAGCAGATCGATGAGATTTTTGTAAAAACAGCGGCGCAGGTGGGACTGGATCTTCTGGATACAATCTCAGAAGTGACCAGCAGTGACGGCGCACAGGCAGCAGCACAGAATCTGACAGAAAATATCCGGAAGATCGGAGCGGATCTGGATTCAACAGCCGGTACGGTGAAGGCGTTTTCGAACCTGACGGTTTCCATGCAGCAGATGCTGGATGCCACTGCAGATATTTTAAATAAAGCGGGGCAGAATACGGAAACAAATCTGTCACTTCTGAATGAGACCGGAAATTCTGTTGACTCATTAAGAAGCGCAGTGTCGGGAACAACAGAGAGTGTCAATCAGGTACTGGCACAGGGAAGTCAGTGCTATGATGCCATATCCGGACAGATCAACAATGCATTTTCTTCGATATCCACGGGTGCGGGAGCAACAGCAGGGGCACTCAACAGCGTGGCATCCGAAGTACAGGTTATGATTGACCGCTATACGGGATTTCGAGACAGTGTGCAGCAGCTTGCAGATTCCTTTCCGCTTGCTTCGGATCTGCTCCAGCCGATCATCGGAAACCTGAATGAATCCATTGCCCACCAGGAAGCGGTAAGGGATAAATTGAATGAAGCGGCGGCAAAGATTACGGAGACTGCAAGTGATGCGGGAAACTATCAGGTACAGCTGGATCAGCTGGTGAAGCAGGGTTCTCAGCAGATCTCGGGGATCCGTTCGGATTATGAAAACAACGTAAAAACACAGATCAATACCATGTTTGGCACACTGGGGGATACCAGCAGTGCAGTGCAGTCTTTGTTCACCAGTATGGACAATGGAGTCGAAGATATGGAAAAACTGGCGAAGGATGCAGGATCCGGTCTGGAGAAGATGAAAACAACACTGGATACATCTGCTTCCCTTTTGACAGAGACGGCAGAAAAGGTAAACCAGGCAGCAGAAAAGCTGGATACGGCAGCACAGGACGGAAATGTGGAGACATTAAAAAATGTGCTTGGAAGCAGCCCGGAAGTAATCAGCAGCTTTGTGTCTGCGCCGGTAAGAATGCAGACAAAAGCCTTGTATCCGGTAGAAAATTATGGATCAGCCATGGCGCCGTTCTATTCTACACTCTCTATCTGGGTAGGCGGGATCATCCTGGTAGCAATGATGAAAGTGACAGCTTCGGAAAATTTAAAAAGAGCGCTTGCGCCATTGAAGCCGCATCAGATCTATCTGGGCAGATACCTGCTGTTCCTCGTGCTGGGACTGATCCAGAGCGGCCTGATCTGTCTGGGAGATCTGTATTTCCTTGGAATCCAGTGTGAGCATCCGTTTTTGTTCCTTCTGGCAGGCTGGGTAAGCAGTGTGGTATATGTGAATATTATTTATACGTTCACGGTATCATTTGGAGATGTAGGAAAAGCAATCTGTGTGGTTCTTCTGGTTATGCAGGTGGCAGGATCAGGCGGTACGTTCCCGATCGAAGTGGCGCCGGAAATCTTCCAGAAGATTTATCCGTTTCTTCCATTTACGCACAGTATGACAGCTATGCGGGAATGTGTTGCCGGATTCTATCAGTATACGTACTGGGCAGAATTGGGAATCATGTGTCTGTTCCTTCTGGCATCCCTGTTTTTGGGACTGGTGCTTCGAAAACCGGTGATTCGCCTGAACGAATTGTTTATAGAAAAACTGGAAGATACAAAATTGATGTAATATTGTCAAAATGAAGCGGACTCTTCGGAGTCCGTTTTTTGACAGATGGGTGTCAAATAAAAGAATATATGCACCGAAGTCTAAAGTAGTAGTGTTGCGATGACTTTTTTTGATAAATACGACGTTTCCGTTAGATGTTTTGACCTTTTCATTAGCAAGCTCAATCATCTGCTGTGTTTTTCCGGTTC
>ENA-UERQ01001272-UERQ01001272.1-human-gut-metagenome-genome-assembly--contig:-NODE-1272-length-13085-cov-4.374077_pt1 | contig 13085 bp, 8 predicted proteins | sample MGYA00242986_ERZ507987 | MGnify/ENA primary metagenome ERZ507987 (study PRJEB26167, sample SAMN06115429) | human gut metagenome | host: Homo sapiens | place: China:Chongqing | collected 2015-04-15...
ATTCACTAATTGTGGCTAATGTGTCGATAAATAATCAGGTGAATCGGTTCAGATGAGATATTTTTTCGTTTCAATTCCGTTAAAACTACCCCGTGGTGGGTAAATTTAACATTTGTGCATAGTTACATGTTTGAAACGTTATTTCTGTAATGTTGTTAAAATATGCCCCCTTTACTGATTTCAATCAAAACCTGTATGGACAGAAGGTGAATACTTTGTTACTTTAGCGTCAAGAACATGAAATTGGTAAGACCAATTGACTCCGGGCAAATGGCTTAAGACAGGAAATCATGGCCTACAGCAAAATCCGCCAACCAAAACTCTCCGATGTGATTGAGCAGCAGCTGGAGTTTTTAATTCTTGAGGGGACACTTCGCCCCGGAGAAAAACTCCCACCGGAACGCGAGCTGGCAAAACAGTTCGACGTCTCCCGCCCCTCCTTACGCGAGGCGATCCAACGCCTTGAAGCGAAGGGGTTACTGCTTCGTCGTCAGGGCGGTGGCACTTTTGTTCAGAGCAGCCTGTGGCAGAGCTTTAGCGACCCACTGGTAGAGCTGCTCTCCGACCATCCTGAATCCCAGTTTGACCTGCTTGAGACGCGCCATGCGCTGGAAGGTATTGCAGCCTATTACGCTGCACTGCGCAGCACGGATGAAGACAAAACGCGTATCCGTGAACTCCACCATGCGATCGAGCTTGCTCAACAGTCCGGCGATCTTGACGGCGAATCTGACGCGGTACTCCAGTATCAAATTGCTGTCACCGAAGCGGCACATAATGTGGTGCTGCTCCATTTGCTAAGGTGTATGGAGCCGATGCTGGCCCAGAACGTTCGGCAAAACTTCGAATTGCTGTATGCGCGTCGCGAGATGCTGCCGCTGGTGAGCAGTCACCGTACCCGCATCTTTGAAGCAATTATCGCCGGGAAGCCTGAAGAAGCGCGTGAAGCGTCTCACCGTCACCTGGCGTTTATCGAAGAGATTCTGCTGGACAGGAGCCGTGAGGAAAGCCGTCGTGAACGCGCCTTACGCCGTCTGGAGCAACGAAAGAATTAGTGATTTTTCTGGCAGAACGTTAACCAGAAGATGTTGTAAATCAAGCGCTATCGAAAGGCGCGGCAACTAAACGCAGAACCTGTCTTATTACGCTCTCTGGTGAGAACGTAATGGGACAGGTTCCAGATAACTCAACGTATTAGATAGATAAGGAATACCCCCATGTCAGAACGTTTCCCAAATGACGTGGATCCGATCGAAACTCGCGACTGGCTACAGGCGATCGAATCGGTCATCCGTGAAGAAGGTGTTGAGCGTGCTCAGTATCTGATCGACCAACTGCTTTCAGAAGCTCGCAAAGGCGGCGTGAAAGTAGCGGCAGGTGCTGGGGCCAGCAATTATGTAAACACTATTGCCGTTGAAGATGAACCGGAATACCCGGGCAATCTGGAGCTGGAACGTCGTATTCGTTCTGCTATCCGCTGGAACGCCATCATGACCGTACTGCGCGCGTCTAAAAAGGACCTCGAGCTGGGTGGCCACATGGCATCCTTCCAGTCCTCCGCAACGGTGTATGATGTTTGCTTCAACCACTTCTTCCGTGCACGCAACGAACAGGATGGCGGCGATCTGGTTTACTTCCAGGGCCACATCTCTCCGGGCATCTACGCTCGCGCATTCCTGGAAGGTCGTCTGACTGAAGAGCAGATGAACAACTTCCGTCAGGAAGTTCACGGTAAAGGTCTGTCTTCTTACCCGCACCCTAAACTGATGCCTGAATTCTGGCAGTTCCCGACCGTATCTATGGGTCTGGGCCCAATCGGTGCGATCTACCAGGCGAAATTCCTGAAGTATCTGGAACACCGTGGTCTGAAAGACACCTCTGAGCAGACCGTATACGCCTTCCTGGGCGACGGCGAAATGGATGAGCCAGAATCTAAAGGCGCGATCACCATCGCGACCCGTGAGAAGCTGGACAACCTGTGCTTCATCATCAACTGTAACCTGCAGCGTCTGGATGGTCCGGTAACCGGTAACGGCAAGATCATCAACGAACTGGAAGGCATCTTCGCAGGTGCTGGCTGGAACGTGATCAAAGTCATGTGGGGCGGTCGTTGGGATGAGCTGCTGCGTAAAGACACCAGCGGTAAACTGATCCAGCTGATGAACGAAACCGTTGACGGTGACTACCAGACCTTCAAATCCAAAGACGGTGCCTACGTTCGTGAGCACTTCTTCGGCAAATATCCAGAAACCGCAGCCCTGGTTGCAGACTGGACTGATGAGCAGATCTGGGCCCTGAACCGCGGTGGTCACGATCCGAAGAAAATCTACGCTGCACTGAAAAAAGCGCGTGAAACCAAAGGTAAAGCGACTGTAATCCTGGCCCACACCATCAAAGGTTACGGCATGGGTGATACCGCAGAAGGTAAAAACATCGCTCACCAGGTTAAGAAAATGAACATGGACGGCGTGCGTTATATCCGCGACCGTTTCAACGTTCCAGTGACCGATGAGCAGGTAGAAAACCTGTCTTACATCACCTTCCCGGAAGGGTCTGAAGAGCACAAGTACCTGCACGAACGTCGTCAGGCGCTGAAAGGCTACCTGCCAGCTCGTCAGCCTAACTTCACCGAGAAGCTGGAACTGCCAGCGCTGGAAGACTTCTCTCAGCTGCTGGAAGAGCAGAACAAAGAGATCTCTACCACTATCGCTTTCGTTCGTGCCCTGAACGTGATGCTGAAGAACAAGTCGATCAAAGATCGTCTGGTGCCAATCATCGCCGACGAAGCGCGTACTTTCGGTATGGAAGGTCTGTTCCGTCAGATCGGTATCTACAGCCCGAACGGCCAGCAGTACACCCCGCAGGACCGTGAGCAGGTTGCTTACTATAAAGAAGACGAGAAAGGTCAGATCCTGCAGGAAGGCATCAACGAGCTGGGTGCTGGCGCATCCTGGCTGGCTGCTGCGACCTCCTACAGCACCAACGATCTGCCGATGATTCCGTTCTACATCTACTACTCCATGTTCGGGTTCCAGCGTATCGGTGACCTGTGCTGGCAGGCAGGCGACCAACAGGCTCGCGGCTTCCTGGTAGGGGGAACTTCTGGTCGTACGACGCTGAACGGCGAAGGTCTGCAGCACGAAGATGGTCACAGCCATATTCAGTCTCTGACTATCCCGAACTGTATCTCTTACGATCCGTCTTACGCGTACGAAGTTGCGGTCATCATGCACGATGGTCTGGAGCGTATGTACGGTGAGAAACAAGAGAACGTTTACTACTACATCACCACGCTGAACGAAAACTACCACATGCCGGCAATGCCAGCAGGTGCCGAGGAAGGTATCCGTAAAGGTATCTACAAACTCGAAACCATCGAAGGTAGCAAAGGTAAAGTTCAGCTGCTGGGCTCCGGTTCTATCCTGCGTCACGTTCGTGAAGCAGCGCAGATCCTGGCGAAAGACTACGGTGTCGGTTCCGACGTGTACTCTGTGACCTCCTTCACTGAACTGGCGCGTGATGGCCAGGATTGTGAGCGCTGGAACATGCTGCACCCACTGGAAACCCCACGCGTACCGTACATCGCTCAGGTGATGAACGACGCGCCAGCGGTGGCGTCTACTGACTATATGAAACTGTTCGCTGAGCAGGTTCGTACTTACGTTCCAGCTGATGATTATCGCGTTCTGGGTACTGACGGCTTCGGTCGTTCTGACAGCCGCGAAAACCTGCGTCACCACTTCGAAGTTGATGCTTCTTACGTGGTTGTAGCAGCACTGGGCGAACTGGCTAAACGTGGCGAAATCGATAAGAAAGTGGTTGCGGACGCAATCACCAAATTCAACATCGATGCAGAAAAAGTTAACCCGCGTCTGGCGTAAGAGGTAAAAGAATAATGGCTATCGAAATCAATGTACCGGACATCGGGGCTGATGAAGTTGAAATCACCGAGATCCTGGTCAAAGTGGGCGACAAAGTTGAAGCTGAACAGTCGCTGATCACCGTAGAAGGCGACAAAGCCTCTATGGAAGTCCCGTCTCCTCAGGCTGGCATCGTTAAAGAGATCAAAGTCTCTGTTGGCGATAAAACCGAGACCGGCAAACTGATCATGATTTTCGATTCCGCCGATGGTGCAGCAGCCGCTGCACCTGCTCCGGCAGAAGAGAAGAAAGAAGCAGCTCCGGCAGCAGCACCTGCTGCGGCTGCGGCGAAAGAAGTACACGTACCGGACATCGGCGGTGATGAAGTCGAAGTTACCGAGGTTATGGTTAAAGTGGGCGACACCGTTGCGGCTGAACAGTCTCTGATCACCGTTGAAGGCGATAAAGCGTCGATGGAAGTTCCGGCGCCGTTCGCGGGCACCGTTAAAGAGATCAAAATCAACACGGGCGACAAAGTGTCTACCGGTTCTCTGATTATGGTCTTCGAAGTTGCAGGCGCAGCGCCTGCTGCAGCACCGGCTCAGGCGGCAGCTCCAGCAGCAGCGGTGGCTCCGGCAGCTTCTGGCTCGAAAGAGGTTAACGTTCCGGATATCGGCGGTGACGAAGTTGAAGTCACTGAAGTGATGGTTAAAGTGGGCGATAAAATTGCCGCTGAGCAGTCACTGATTACCGTTGAAGGCGATAAAGCGTCGATGGAAGTTCCGGCACCGTTCGCGGGCACCGTGAAAGAAATCAAAATCAGCACCGGCGACAAAGTCAAAACCGGTTCTCTGATTATGATCTTCGAAGTTGAAGGCGCAGCACCTGCTGCCGCTCCAGCTGCCGCGGCTGCTCCAGCCTCTGCAGCTGCACCGGCTCAGGCTGCTAAACCAGCCGCAGCTCCGGCCGCGAAAGCGGAAGGTAAATCTGAGTTCGCTGAGAACGACGCTTACGTTCATGCAACACCGCTGATTCGTCGCCTGGCGCGCGAGTTCGGTGTAAACCTGGCGAAAGTGAAAGGTTCTGGCCGTAAAGGTCGTATCCTGCGTGAAGACGTTCAGGCTTACGTGAAAGACGCTATCAAGCGTGCTGAAGCTGCTCCGGCAGCAGCAGGCGGCGGTATTCCGGGCATGCTGCCTTGGCCGAAAGTGGACTTCAGCAAGTTTGGTGAAATCGAAGAAGTGGAACTGGGCCGTATCCAGAAAATCTCTGGTGCTAACCTGAGCCGTAACTGGGTGATGATCCCGCACGTTACGCACTTCGACAAAACCGATATCACCGATCTGGAAGCGTTCCGTAAACAGCAGAACGCCGAAGCTGAGAAGCGTAAACTGGACGTGAAATTCACCCCAGTGGTCTTCATCATGAAGGCGGTTGCTGCGGCTCTGGAACAGATGCCACGCTTCAACAGCTCCCTGTCTGAAGACGGCCAGAAGCTGACGCTGAAGAAATACATCAACATCGGTGTTGCGGTTGATACGCCAAATGGTCTGGTTGTTCCGGTCTTCAAAGACGTGAACAAGAAGAGCATCACTGAGCTGTCCCGTGAACTGACCACCATCTCCAAAAAAGCGCGTGATGGTAAGCTGACTGCCGGCGAAATGCAGGGCGGCTGCTTCACTATCTCCAGCATCGGCGGCCTGGGTACCACCCACTTCGCGCCGATTGTGAACGCGCCGGAAGTGGCTATCCTCGGTGTGTCCAAGTCCGCGATGGAGCCGGTGTGGAATGGCAAAGAGTTCGTGCCGCGTCTGATGATGCCAATCTCTCTGTCCTTCGACCACCGCGTGATCGACGGTGCTGATGGTGCGCGCTTCATCACCATCATCAACAACACCCTGAGCGACATTCGCCGCCTGGTGATGTAATCGAAAAGCCGGCCAGTCGGCCGGCTTTTTTCTGATAATCTCATGGCGTTTGTGAGGTTATTGGCGAAAGCGACAATTCGTGAGCCGTTTGTTGTTTCAAAATTGTTAACAATTTTGTAAACTGCGGGCGGATAGAACGACCCGGTGGACGACGGGTATAAATTAAGAGGTCATGATGAGCACTGAAATCAAAACTCAGGTCGTGGTACTTGGGGCAGGCCCTGCAGGTTACTCTGCTGCCTTCCGTTGCGCAGATTTAGGTCTGGAGACCGTCATCGTAGAACGTTACAGCACCCTCGGTGGTGTTTGTCTGAACGTCGGCTGTATCCCTTCTAAAGCGCTGCTGCACGTAGCAAAAGTTATCGAAGAAGCCAAAGCGCTGGCTGAACACGGTATCGTTTTTGGCGAGCCGAAAACCGATATCGACAAGATTCGTACCTGGAAAGAAAAAGTTATCACTCAACTGACCGGCGGTCTGGCTGGTATGGCCAAAGGCCGTAAAGTGAAAGTGGTTAACGGTCTGGGTAAATTTACCGGGGCAAACACCCTGGAAGTTGAAGGTGAAAACGGCAAAACCGTGATCAACTTTGACAACGCGATCATCGCGGCGGGTTCCCGTCCGATCGAACTGCCATTCATTCCGCATGAAGATCCGCGCGTGTGGGATTCCACCGATGCACTGGAACTGAAAACTGTTCCTAAGCGCCTGCTGGTAATGGGCGGCGGTATCATCGGTCTGGAAATGGGTACCGTGTACCATGCGCTGGGTTCAGAGATCGACGTGGTTGAAATGTTCGACCAGGTTATCCCGGCAGCCGACAAAGACATCGTTAAAGTCTTCACCAAACGCATCAGCAAGAAATTCAACCTGATGCTGGAAACCAAAGTGACTGCCGTTGAAGCGAAAGAAGACGGTATTTACGTTTCCATGGAAGGCAAAAAAGCCCCATCCGAACCACAGCGTTACGACGCCGTGCTGGTGGCTATCGGCCGTGTGCCGAACGGTAAAAACCTCGACGCGGGCAAAGCTGGCGTGGAAGTGGACGACCGTGGCTTCATCCGCGTTGACAAACAGCTGCGCACTAACGTGCCGCACATCTTTGCTATCGGCGATATCGTCGGTCAGCCAATGCTGGCGCACAAAGGTGTTCACGAAGGTCACGTTGCCGCTGAAGTTATCGCCGGCATGAAGCACTACTTCGATCCGAAAGTGATCCCATCTATCGCGTACACCGAGCCAGAAGTGGCATGGGTGGGTCTGACTGAGAAAGAAGCGAAAGAGAAAGGCATCAGCTACGAAACCGCCACCTTCCCGTGGGCTGCTTCTGGTCGTGCTATCGCTTCCGACTGCGCAGACGGTATGACTAAACTGATTTTCGACAAAGAATCTCACCGTGTTATCGGTGGTGCGATTGTCGGTACCAACGGCGGCGAGCTTCTGGGTGAAATCGGTCTGGCGATCGAAATGGGTTGTGATGCTGAAGACATCGCGCTGACCATCCACGCGCACCCGACTCTGCACGAGTCTGTGGGCCTGGCGGCAGAAGTGTTCGAAGGTAGCATCACCGACCTGCCAAACCCGAAAGCGAAGAAAAAGTAATCTTCCCGCTTTTGTGAAAACGCCTCTTCGGAGGCGTTTTTTTTGCCTGAAAGCTACCAGTTTTGGTAACGTTGCCGCACTGCGCCAGGGCACGTCCGGTATCAAGCTGCAAACCAGCAGCGCGCAGGGCGATCGCGCAAAATACCAGACCCGCGTCGTGTCTAATGCCAACAAAGTGAACCTGAAGTTCGAAGAAGCGAAACCGGTTCTGGAAGCGCAGCTGGCGAAATCCGTCGCTAACATCCTGTAATCTCTCGTGAGTTGGCCGGAGGGGCTTCGCTTCCCCGGTCAACTCACTATTTGACTGGCATTCAGGGCGCTACGGGCTGCCAGTTTTTATCCAGATGATATGCGGTTAACGCCTGGGCTTTCTGCTGTGCATCAGCGCCGAGATCGGCCTGATAGACTTTATCATCACCGTTAATCATAAAACTCATAACGCCAGTGTGATCGTAGCTGACGGGCCAGGCAACCATCGCAAAGCCGCTGGTTTTATCGGGAAGGATACGGAAACGATAGCCGTGATAGCCCGTGCCAGGCTCCTGCGGACTAAAGGCCGGGCCAAGAGGGCTTGGCGCTTCGCCGGGCGAAACAGGCCAGTACAGACCATCTTTTTTCCCTTCAGAACTGACAATCTTTTGCGCGTATTTTTGGTTCATCGCAAAGTAGCTTTGCTGAGCATCTACATAGGCGTGTAATGCTTCAATAGCCGCAAGTTCGTTGCGCCCAATCTCACGGGTCAGGATCTCTTCAGCCGCTTCCTTGATATCAAATTGCCAGCCGGAAGCGGTTTTAACAACCGGGATCGGCAGTTGCCAGTCGCTGTCCCCGACCACCAGGTGTGCGGTATTGCCGTCGATGACGGTATTATGGCGGACCTTCCAGTCGCGCAGGAAGCGATCAACCGCATCAGGATCGACGCCTTCCGGTGGCAGAAACTCGCGCCAGTTTTCCCCGAGCAGGTTGTTCATCGCGCTTTCATTCTGCTCGCTTATCGCGGTTGCCAGGGCATCGGTCGCCTGGTCTGGTGTGCTGAAGGATTGCTGTGCCATCGCGGTGGTCGAAACCATGAATAACACCATTCCACTGAGTAGTTTATTTTTCATGTCGGTTCCCTTAACGATGACGGAATTCACGGTGTTCAGCACGGTCGCCGGATAGCTGGCGAGATGGCTGGTTGCGGGCGACCTGCCTGCTTTGAGCCCCTCGCTGCTGCTGCGCCTGCCAACTGGCGGAGCGACTGTCGTTGCCGCTCAGCGCATTGGCCCGCGGTTGGCTGGTCCGTTGTTGAAGATTGCGCTGCTGCACGTTGCGTTGCTGCGCTGGTTGCGTGACCCGTTTCTCTTGTCGCTGAGTGGCGGCCTGGCGATGATCATGTTGCTGAGCGTTTGCCCGTTTTGCCGTTTGCGGTTTGCTATCGTAACCACGGTAGTTATTACGCTGGGAAATTTGCTTTAGTTGTTGGCTGGATGCCTGACGCTGGGCGTCTTTCGTTCCCGTACGCGCCGTCTGGGGGAAGGTTTTCCCCGTTGATTTTTCCATCTGGCTCAACGCTGCCTGACGCTGGCTATCACGGTTGACCGGTCTTTGCTGGGTTGAGCTTAGGCCAGTAGCCGTGTTAGTGGAGTGGAAGCGGTTATTGAGCTGGCTATTAGGGTACGGCACCCCTTCGCGATAGGCCGGGTTGTGCTGCCAGGTACGGTTGGCATCCGTCAGACGCTGTCCACTGATTTTATTGAAGTTATCTACGTTGATATTGATGTTGTTATCACCGTTGCGGTTATAGCCGCCATGGTTATCCCAGTCATCGTTATGATGGTGATCCCAGTCATCGTCGTCATCCCAGTCAATATTGCTGAAGATGGCATAAGTTGTGGCGACGCCGAGGCTGAAGCCTAAACCGTTAACGAAGCTGTTGCCAAACTGCTCGCCGGGCGTTGGCGGTAGATAGGTTGGCGGATAGGCGGTGTTCGGCCAGGTACCGTAAACCGTATTTGGGTTATAGGTGGGAACGTAAACTACCTGCGGGTCGGCGGATTCAATTTTGATTACCGTTGGGCTTGCTGAAGCAGCGGTCGTGGCTGTTGTGGTTGTTGACTCGCTGGTGACGGTTTTAGCCGGTGCAGCTTTGACCACGGTAGTAACGGTCTGCTGCGGTGTAGATTGCAACGCTCCGGTCTGTTGCGCCAGCGCACGTAGGCGTTGAACGGAATCCATAACTTCTTTCGGCTGCGCAAGGAATGCATCGCCCAGGCTCTGTACCCACGGCGGATTTTCACCCATCAGCGACATCAGCTGTGGAAACGCCACCAGCGATTTCACGCTGGGATCCCAGGGTTGGCTGGCAACGGCCTGAATGGCGGCATCACCCTGCATTTTGGGATTGTCTTTTGACCACTGCGCGGCCTGGATGACGTTGGCCGGGTAGGTTGAGGCCATCAAAATTTGCGACAGCAGTGAATCCGGATAGAGCGCGATAGGCGCAACCCACTGATCGATTTGTGCCGATGTGTACGTAGGGGCTGCGGTGGGCGCTGGTTGATCGGCCGGGGCAGGGGCCGCTACGGGAGCTGGAGCCGGTGTGGACGGTTGCTGTGCGACGGGGGCTGGAGCTGCTGGCTCCGTTGCGCGACTTTTAACGAACATCACGCTAGAGGCGGCAAACAGCCCGGCACTGCACAGAAGGACAAGCAGATGTGGCTTAAAGGGCAACTTCATAAAATGACTCCAACGAGACAAGCGCTGTGCCGTGAGGCGTTCTGTTGCCGCGAGTATTATTCACCCGTGTTAGATAGTTTTGACTTTTATTAGGGATTCACCCGGCAGGTCCGGAAAAAGAGTGTGAAGATTTATTACACAATTATATCTGATGGCTGAAAAATCGCTGGAATATTCAGCATGTCGCGCTTGAAAATCAACCATTTCACATCGTTTTTAGGGAACCCAAATTACGCCCCGCCTTGTCGCTACACCATTCTTAACGATTCAGCCAATTTTTTATGTTGCTTTTTTGTAAACGGATTAACACTTAATGAAAATCCTGTTATTGTGCCTTACGCGGTACCGGGCATTTACCCTACTAACTACTGTCTCACAGGAGCGTGAAGAGAATCGCCCATCTACAAAAGCGCCGCATTATGACAATGAGAGCGAGGAGATATCGTCGTGCTAGAAGAATACCGTAAGCACGTAGCTGAGCGTGCTGCCCAGGGGATTGTGCCAAAACCGTTAGACGCAACCCAAATGGCCGCACTTGTCGAGCTGCTGAAGACCCCGCCTGTGGGCGAAGAAGAATTCCTGTTAGACCTGTTGATCAACCGCGTTCCTCCTGGCGTAGATGAAGCCGCTTATGTTAAAGCGGGTTTTCTCGCTGCCGTCGCGAAAGGCGACACCACCTCCCCGCTGGTGACTCCAGAAAAAGCCATTGAACTGCTGGGCACCATGCAGGGTGGTTACAACATTCATCCGCTGATCGACGCGCTTGACGACGCAAAACTGGCGCCGATTGCCGCCAAAGCGCTCTCTTCAACGCTGCTGATGTTCGATAACTTCTACGATGTAGAAGAAAAAGCCAAAGCGGGCAACGAATATGCGAAGCAGGTAATGCAGTCCTGGGCCGATGCCGAATGGTTCCTGAACCGTCCAGCTCTGGCTGAAAAAATCACCGTTACCGTGTTTAAAGTGACGGGTGAAACTAACACCGATGACCTCTCTCCGGCACCGGACGCATGGTCTCGCCCGGATATCCCTCTGCACGCGCTGGCGATGCTGAAAAACGCCCGTGAAGGTATCGAACCGGACCAGCCGGGCGCGGTAGGCCCGATCAAACAGATTGAAGAACTGCAGAAAAAAGGCTACCCGCTGGCTTATGTGGGTGACGTTGTTGGTACCGGCTCTTCGCGTAAATCTGCAACCAACTCCGTACTGTGGTTCATGGGCGATGATATCCCTCATGTACCGAACAAGCGCGGCGGCGGTCTGTGTCTCGGCGGCAAAATTGCACCGATCTTCTTCAATACCATGGAAGATGCGGGCGCACTGCCAATCGAAGTGGACGTCTCGAACATGAACATGGGCGACGTGATTGACGTTTACCCGTTCAAAGGAGAAGTGCGTAACCACGAAACCGGCGAATTGCTGGCAAGCTTTGAGCTGAAAACTGATGTGCTGATCGACGAAGTGCGCGCTGGTGGCCGTATTCCGCTGATCATCGGTCGCGGCCTGACCACCAAAGCGCGCGAAGCGCTGGGACTGCCGCACAGCGACGTATTCCGTCAGGCGAAAGACGTGGCGGAAAGCAGCCGCGGCTTCTCTCTGGCGCAGAAAATGGTGGGCCGCGCCTGCGGTGTGAAAGGTATCCGTCCGGGCGCGTACTGCGAACCGAAGATGACCTCTGTGGGTTCTCAGGATACCACCGGCCCGATGACCCGTGATGAACTGAAAGACCTGGCGTGCCTGGGCTTCTCTGCTGACCTGGTGATGCAGTCCTTCTGTCACACTGCCGCGTATCCGAAGCCGGTTGACGTGACCACGCACCACACTCTGCCGGACTTCATCATGAACCGTGGCGGCGTGTCGCTGCGTCCGGGCGATGGCGTAATCCACTCCTGGCTGAACCGCATGCTGTTGCCGGATACCGTCGGCACCGGCGGTGACTCCCATACTCGTTTCCCGATTGGCATCTCCTTCCCGGCGGGTTCTGGCCTGGTGGCGTTTGCTGCTGCGACCGGCGTGATGCCGCTGGATATGCCGGAATCCGTTCTGGTGCGTTTCAAAGGCAAAATGCAGCCGGGGATTACCCTGCGCGATCTGGTACACGCCATTCCGCTGTACGCGATCAAACAGGGTCTGCTGACCGTTGAGAAGAAAGGTAAGAAAAACATCTTCTCTGGCCGCATCCTCGAAATCGAAGGTCTGCCGGATCTGAAAGTGGAGCAGGCGTTCGAACTGACCGATGCCTCCGCTGAACGTTCCGCTGCCGGTTGTACCATCAAACTGAACAAAGAGCCGATCGTTGAGTATCTGAACTCTAACATCGTTCTGCTGAAGTGGATGATCGCTGAAGGTTACGGCGATCGCCGTACGCTGGAGCGTCGTGTGCAGGGGATGGAAAAATGGCTGGCGGATCCGCAATTGCTGGAAGCCGACGCTGACGCAGAATACGCGGCGGTGATCGACATCGATCTGGCGGATATCAAAGAGCCAATCCTGTGTGCACCGAACGATCCGGACGACGCGCGTCTGCTGTCTGACGTGCAGGGCGAGAAGATCGATGAAGTCTTCATTGGCTCCTGCATGACTAACATCGGCCACTTCCGTGCGGCGGGTAAACTGCTGGATGCACACAAAGGCCAGTTGCCGACGCGTCTGTGGGTGGCTCCGCCAACCCGGATGGATGCGGCGCAGCTGACCGAAGAAGGCTACTACAGCGTGTTTGGTAAGAGCGGTGCGCGTATTGAGATCCCAGGCTGTTCGCTGTGCATGGGTAACCAGGCGCGTGTGGCTGACGGCGCAACGGTGGTCTCGACCTCTACCCGTAACTTCCCGAACCGTTTAGGTACCGGGGCGAACGTCTACCTGGCTTCTGCGGAGCTGGCGGCGGTTGCGGCGCTGATTGGCAAACTGCCGACGCCGGAAGAGTACCAGACCTTTGTGGCTCAGGTTGATAAGACAGCTGTTGATACCTATCGCTATCTG
>ENA-UERQ01001293-UERQ01001293.1-human-gut-metagenome-genome-assembly--contig:-NODE-1293-length-12877-cov-5.297891_pt1 | contig 12877 bp, 28 predicted proteins | sample MGYA00242986_ERZ507987 | MGnify/ENA primary metagenome ERZ507987 (study PRJEB26167, sample SAMN06115429) | human gut metagenome | host: Homo sapiens | place: China:Chongqing | collected 2015-04-15...
TCTGAAGCTTTTTCTTTTTTTCTACTAAATATATTTAATAGATTTTTAAATATTTTCATGAATGTGGTTTCCTTTTATAAGAATACGTTGTACATCACTACGCGACCGATGAGTTTCAGATTGTCGGAATTCTCGTAGCTGAATATTATGTCGGTGAAGCTGGGACAGCTGCTATCCGGTCTAAAGATGAACCGTTCATTCATGGTGTCGTTGTAATATCGTTTGACCGTATATTCACCGTCATTGCTGATTACTACGATGTCGCCATCGTGCAGGTCGGTTAGTTCTATGTCAGTCTTAACCGCGATTATGGATTCATGCTCGATGATCCGGTTCATGGATTCACCGTTGACGGTCATTAGCAGAATATTTTTATTGCCCGCATAGCGTCCGAGCATGGCATCCGGCACGCTGATCTGTGGCAGGTTGCTGATGGATTCTATTTCACTTAGCGCCCCTGCTGAGACTGAATAAGGTACCATTGTGTAGTGGTGCGATGGCAGGAAGTTTATGGAAGGTTTCTCTGGATCCTCTGTATTTTCCCATCCCATAATATATGCTGGTGATACTTCATATAGACTTGCTAATTTTTCTATATTGTCTGAAGGTATATTAACAATATCTAGTGTTTCATAGCGCTGGATTGTCACTTTTGATATACCTAATCGCTCAGCTACTTCTTGCAGTGATAGTCCTAATTCTAAGCGTTTATTTCGAAGTCTATTAGCTAATTCAACTTGTTTTTCCGTTGGTGGATTTTTTAATCTGCTAGTTATTTTTGCCATAGTACACCTCCTAATTACAAGTCCATAATACCATATTTTTCCTGCGATTGTGAATTTGTTTCCTAACGGGTATTGACATTTTCCGTCTTGAATGCTATTATTTAGTTGCCTGATAGGTAACGAAAGGAGGCGTGTATTATTGTTAGATGTCAATAAATTAAAGGCTGCAATCGTTGCTAAAGGATTGCGTCAAAAGGATGTTGCGGCAGCATTGGGTATCACTGATCGAAATTTCCGCTATAAGTTATCAAAGAAAAAATTCTATAATACGGAAATCGAGGTCTTGATTGATGTATTAAACATCGAATCCCCAATGGAAATTTTTTTTGCAAAAGATGTTTCCTAACAGGTAACAAAAGAAGGTGGATTAAATGAAGTCGTTCGATGAATGCTTGGGTGAACTTGCGTTGGAAGTTGTGAGAGCGTTCCGCCGCAACCCGGAATGGCAGACTGAATTCGAAGAGTGGAAGGCTGCGCAAGTGAAAGGAGGTGAGCTAAATGTCAGAACTCAACATTGATTTTTTCATTGCTGGAATTATTGTCGGCGCAGGAAATTTGAGAAGGAGGTGTGGGAAAAGTGGAGTCTTTAAAAGAAAAGACATATATTGAAGAATTAACTAGCAATTTGCGAAAGCAAAGGCAAGCTAATGAAGAATTAAGGGCGCTGGCTTTACTTTCGCTTGCTGTAAGCATTATGAGCGTAGCAATAGCTATCTATAAGTTTTTACTTAAATAAAGTAATCAAGATAGCAAGCACAGATGTGGCTAATGAGGCATAAGCAATCTGCCGAGTCCGCTTTTGATGATAGGAATAAAGGTGATGACATGGAATGCAGAACATATAGCGTTGAGGATGTTGCTAAGATTTTAGGAATATCAACGAAAAGGAGGTGAAAGGATGGATAGATTAGATAAAGTATTAATTGCGTTGAAAGAAGTGTATGGTTATAAATTTACAGATAAGCGAGCTAAATGGGCTAGATATTTGCTCCGTAAAAATAACAGAACCATATATGAAAAAGATATAGAGGAATGGATTTTAGTTAGAAAAGATGCTCCAACAATTCCAGACCTCTATAAGTTATCAAAATCTGTAGAGCCTAATAATTAATCTTCAGGTAGTGAAGAAAGCTCTAGGCTTGATAAAGCTAAATTTTTTGCGGCTCTAACTTTTGCTGATACAGGGTTCCAAGTCGTATCGACACTAATTGTTTGAACGTTTATCACGAATCGCAAACGCTATCAGATATTTGATAGGCAGTGCGGAGTTATCGAGGTGTGTGCATTGTGTCAAGTAAAGGCGAGGAGGTGAACAATATGAACACACAGGCAAGCGTCAAGGAGGCCGCCGGCATTCTTGGAATTAGCGAGCAAGCTGTAAGAATCGGCTTGCAACGTGGCAAGTTTGATATATTCGGTCGTGCCATTGACATGACAGGCAAGGGCAAACGGTTCAAATATGTCATATTTCGGGCGCCATTGCTTAAGTTTGTGAACGGTGATTGGACTGTTCAAGAAATCGGGAAGGAGGGGTAAAAATGGACGAAAAGAAAAGTCGTAATGATAACAACTGGGGCGCAAGGTTTGAAATTAATGTAGAAATTTCGATTAAAGCGTCGAACTCTGACGCAATTGAAAAATGGATAAAAAGATTGGCGAAAATACAAAAAGAGTACAGCTGCAACTGCACTCTTAATGTTAAGGGTTAGTCTTCTTCATCCATTAACTCAATGAGTTTTTTGTAAATAACTTCTGTATACTCAGGTAAAGTTTCAGGGGTAACAGAGTTGGAATCAGCACTTGCTTTAGCTGTTACTATTTGTGCTGATAAATCTAAAGAAGCTTTTAAAATATCGCTTTTACGTATCATATAATCACCTCCCTTCGAGATGATTATAACACGCAGAATGAGAAGGAGGTGATAAAAATGAGCGTAACGGGGTTATTAGTTAAGAGTTTCGCACTCGGTATGGCGTTTATGGCGTTATTGCTAGTTAGCTATTACTACATGAGCCTTAAGCCAAAGCCTGAAACCATGGACGAAACGCCTGAAATTAAGCCATACGCACCGCCAAAGGCGCGCGCCTATAATTGGGCTAAGGACAATCGGCACGGAGCATTTAAGGCAAAATAAAAGCCCTCAACCGGTGGCACGGTTAAAGGGCAAAGAAAATATCTCTATTAGTAGTATAACACAGGAGAATCATAAATGATATACAAAAAGGTATTTGACGCAAAAAAAGCGACAAAAGAAGATTGGTTGCGATTTAGAAAAACGGGTATTGGTGGCAGTGATATGGCGGCCATTATGGGGCTTAGTAAATGGAAATCGCCATTAGATATTTGGCTTGAAAAGACGACTGATGAAGTTGATGAAGAAGAATCACGCTTTATGTATTGGGGCAATAAATTAGAGGCCTTGGTTGCGGAAGAGTTCTCTATTCGTACCGGATATAGTGTTCGTAATAATAACTATACATTACAATCTATTGAACATCCGTTCTTACTGGCGAACATTGACCGGGATATTGTGGGTATTGATTCTGGTCTTGAATGTAAAACCGCAAATGCATTTAAACGTGATGAATGGGAAGGCGATCAAGTGCCGGATGCATATTACATCCAGTGTCAGCACTATATGGCGGTTACAGGGTATTCCTCTTGGTGGATTGCTTGCTTGTGCGGTGGTAATGAGTTCTTTTATAAGGAAATTCCAAGAAATGAAGACGTTATTACAGCCATTATTGATACGGCTCGAGAATTTTGGAATATGGTTGAACAGCGTGTTATGCCGGCGGTAGATGATTCCGAACGGTGTAATAAATTACTTAAAGAAATGCATAAGACTAGCAATGGTAAAACGATTGATTTACCGGATACAGCAACAATTTTTATTGAGCAATACAAGTCAGCCGATAAAGCGGAAAAAGAAGCAAAGGCATTAAAAACAGAAGCGCAGAGTCAATTATTTAGTCTGCTAGGGGATAATGAACAAGGCTTTGTAGATGCGTATACCGTTAATTGGACGCAAGTGGCAGGACGAAAAACCTTTGATAAAAAGCGTTTTGAGACAGACTATCCGCAATTGGCGAAAGAGTACACAGTACAAGGTGAACCTACAAGAAGATTCAGCATTAAAGGATAAAGGAGCAGAATATTATGGCATCAACAAGTGGAATCACGTTAAAAAATAACAGTCTTAAACCATCAACTAAAGAACCGGTAACATTAAGCAGTATGTTAGCATCTGAGGATGTTAAAAAACGTTTTAATGAATTACTGGGGAAAAAATCACCCGGCTTTATCACCAGTTTATTGTCAGTGGCCAACAATAACAAACTGTTAGCCAAAGCAGACCCCAAGACAATTGTTGCAGCCGGAGCCATGGCGGCTGCCTTAGATTTACCGATTAACCAAAATTTAGGATATGCCTATATTGTTCCGTATGGAGGTGAAGCACAGTTTCAAATGGGGTATAAGGGGTATATTCAGCTCGCTATGCGAACCGGCCAATATAAGACGATTAACGCTTGTGAAGTATATGAAGGCGAGATTGTTAACGAAAACCGTTTCACCGGTGAGTTTGAATTTGGTGATCGTACCGGTGATGAGATTATCGGTTATATGGCATACTTTAAGCTTATTAATGGCTTTGAAAAGTATATTTTTATGAATATGAAAGACATGCAAGCGCATGCGCGTAAGTATAGCAAAAACTATAAAGGGGGTACTGATAAATGGGGCATTGCAGACTTTCATAGTATGGCGATTAAAACGGTACTTAAACGCTTAATCAGTAAATATGGCATCTTATCAATCGAAATGCAAGCGGGATTGACAACGGCCATGGAAACAGACGGCGGAATCATTAAAGACAATGACGGTAGATTAGAAGCCGACTTTGACACGATTGAAGTAGAGGGTACCTATGTTCATTCAGAAACAGGGGAGGTTATTGAAGATGCCTATGCTTCCAATGAGTTAACAGAGGAAGAAAAAGCAGCTATTATTGCAGCTGAACAAGAAGAATCATAATAATATTTGGTATGGTATACGGTAAGTTGCTTTTATAGTGACTTACCGATATCCAAAAGGAGATTATATGAGTAGACCCAGAAAACCGGGCATTCGGTATTTTCCTTTGGATACGGATTTCTTTGAAAATAAAAAGGTAAGGAGACTTACTAGAGCATTCGGAGCAATTGCCGCCTCCGTACTAGTCAACCTGCTATGTACTATCTACAAAGATAAAGGGTATTACATGCGGTGGGATGATGAGACGCTGGCTTTTCTGGCTGATGAACTTGGTCTTAAAGTTGGCACTGTGCGAGAGATTGTCGTGAAGGCGATTCAAGTGGGATTCTTTGATGCGAATATGGCGAATCTATTTGGTACTGATGAGATGAGGTCCAAAGGAGATTACAACGGCATACTTACTTCCATTGCGATTCAAGAGCAGTACTTTAATACTTGCAAACAATCAAAAAGAAGTGAGGTATGTTACGACGCAAGATTTCTGCTCATTTCTATGAAACCGTATGAAAAAATAGTTAACTCTGGAGAAAACTCAATTAACTCCAGAGAAAATGAAGTTAACTCCGGAGGAAGTACACAAAGTAAAGTAAAGGAAAGTAAAGAATATACTACTACTTCTACTAGTGAAGATTTGAAATTATTTTTTCAAAATTATATTGAAAACGGATTCGGTGCTATATCCGGATTGTCTAAAGAGATATTGATTGATGATGCCAATACGTATGGTATAGCTTGGTGTAATGCAGCTATGGAAATTGCTGTATCACGCAATAAAAGAATGTGGGCATATGTAAGAGCAATATTAAATCGCTGGAATCGCCAATATAATTTGTCCGATAAACCTTGGGAGGTGGAAGCTGTTGAAGGACGCAAAAAATATAGTAGGCAATTTAAAGCTGATGTTGTTACAACTACAGACAAAAGCGGAGGAGCAAGCCAGATTGACTGGACAAACGATCCCGATCATTTCTAAACCAACAAATTGGGAATACTACGGAATATATAAACGATTTCAAAATGTTGAATTAGAAACTATGAATATAGCAGCTGAAAATGCAAATGCATTTGAAGTTATCAAAGAATACGCAAGTAATGTAGTCGAAAATCTCAATCAAGGATTAGGGCTTATTATTAAAGGTCCTGTTGGAACCGGAAAGACTACGGCTGCGATTGCCATTATGAAAGAAGCTATTAAGCATAAAAAAAGTCCCTATTTTATCTCTATGATTTCGCTTCTCGATAAATTGATGAGTTTTAGAGATCAAGAAGAGCGATATGAATTTGAGCAACGCATTCAAAATTGTCCGTTATTGGTCTTAGATGATTTGGGCGGCGAATATATCGGCAAAAATAAGGAAGAGAGCTGGATGCTTAAGCGCATCATGTCAATCATCGCCGAACGCCATCAGCGTTCAAAATCGATAATTATTACAACCAACTTACCAATTAAAGAATTAGCGGAACGATATGATCAACGTGCTATTGATAGAATACGTAGCACGAATCAAATCATAACATTGCTTGGTGAAAGTTTACGAAAAGAAGAATGGAGAAAATCATGAACTCAGTACAGATATTAGGAAATTTGGCTCGTGACCCTGAAGTGCGCTTTACTAAAACAGGTAGAGCTGTAGCATCATTTACAGTGGCTGCGACAAACACATATTTTGATCCCACTACCCATGAGCAGAAAGAACAAACGGCGTTCATAAACTGTGTAGCTTGGGGGAAATTAGGGGAAGCAGCTGGTAACCTACGTAAAGGGAGTCGTTGTTTTATTGAAGGTCGTTTGAATACCCGTTCTTATGAAACGCAGGATGGGCAAAAGCGCTATGTAACTGAAGTAGTAGCTAACTTTGTTGGAGTATCTTTGAATGCTCCGATAAGTGAAGCATCTAATTTTGATAGCTTTGAAAAACAAGAGGAAAATATACCGTTTTAACGAGGTGCTAAATGGGAGCGAATAAACAAATCAAATGCGAGTTGTTTCATGACAACTTTCAAAATTATAAACGATACGGAATCCCGCGGGCACAGTTAGTTATTGCTGATATTCCGTATAACTTGGGCGTGAATGCCTACGGAAGTAGCCCTCAATGGTATATTGATGGCGACAACAAGAACGGCGAGAGTGCAAAAGCCGGCAAGTCGTTTTTTAACACGGATTTTAATTTCAATATTGCCGAATATTTTCATTTCTGCAATAGGTTATTGAAGAAAGAGCCGAAAGAACGAGGGCAAGCCCCTTGCATGATTGTATTATGTAGTTTTGAACAGATGCAAATGGTGATTAAATACGCCGAAAAGCACGGATTTAATCATTATACACCGATAACGTTCATCAAAAAGCATAGCGGGCAGGCGCTAAAAGCGAATATGAAAATAGTCGGCGCCACTGAATATGCCCTCGTGCTATATCGCGATAAGTTGCCAAAATTCCGTAACGGGTGCCAACGAGATGAAAACGGCAAGGCAATCCGCGGAACCGGGAAAATGATATTTAACTGGCAGGAGTGGCAACGTGATGGGAAGGATATTCCGAAAATTCACCCAACACAAAAACCGGTTAATGTAATCAAGAAACTAATTGAAATTTACACAGACCCCGGCGACGTGGTAATCGACCCGGTGGCCGGCAGTGGTACAACGTTACGAGCAGCCCGAGAATTAGGCCGCCATAGTTATGGTTTCGAGGTTTACAAGCCATTTTATGAAGCGGCAAAAAAAGAAATGATAAACCCGAAAATCTTTGAAGATAAACAAATAGACTTATTTGAAGGGGTGATGTAAATGAGTAAATTTCCGGAGTGGTTAGAAAACACTCATCGATATAGAGAAACTGACGATTTTAATTGCTACCGGATAACCGGCGAAACGCGCGAGGTTGTTCCACCGGTGCGCATTAACTATAAGAATAGTGCGATGCCAATTAGTTGGAGCGTGGAAGAATGCGACGAATACGGCGACGAGGTAATGAACAATGATGATTATTAACGGCCGGCCGACAACTAAGAAGAACAGCGGGCGCATAGTGCGATTTGATGGCAGAACGAAATTTATTCCGTCCGCTGCATACGATGAATATGAAACGGCTGCACTATGGCAATTAAAATCGTATCGCGAACACTATGAAGGGCGCTTGGTTGTAACTTGTCATTATTATATGCCAAACCGGCGCAGTTGGCCGGATTTAATCGGGCTACTACAAGCGACGAGCGACATACTTGAAAAAGCGGAAATTATAAACAATGACCGCGACATTGTGAGTTATGGCGATAGCCGTATCATGGGCGTTGATAAGGAACGGCCACGCGTTGAAATCACAATAGAAATAGAACAGGAATAGGGGGCGAATAGGTGATGTTTGATGATGTCAAACTAGACGAGCAAACAATACAACGCATAATCGCGAGCGATTACGCTAGGCGCTCCATTCCTAGCGTGCCGAATGTGCAAATAATGAGAAAACCGTTACTAGATAGCAACGGCGTTGTACTCATGGGAAACGGATATTATGAAGCGGATTTGTTCGTTCTAAGATTAGGCGTTAACGAACGCATGACGGAGTTTGAAATTAAGATTTCAATTGAAGACTTCCGGCGTGATTTCAAAAAATACCACTACCACGACGGCGCATTCGTTGATTTGTTGTATTATGCGATGCCTGATGAAATGTTTAAAAAACACCGAGAAGAAATTATTCGGACTATACCGGATTATGTAGGGGTTGCGGTTATAGAAGGCAACACAATGCGAATCGAGAAAAAGGCCGTTAAGCAAAAAATAAATACGGATTTCACCGGTGAAATCCGTACATGTTGCGAATTAAAAAGTGAAATTCGGCGCCTTATGCGCATTGGTTGTACGCGTTGGTGCTATGGGTGCCACGCGAAATATTAACGAAATAGGGGGAATTATGAGCGTATTTGAAGTTATTAACGTTCTAGATATTGTCGATATGATTGTAGATTTTGAAGAAATTCCACTCAATGGAAGAACGGTAAAACTAAGGAATGAAATTAAATACAAAGAGTACGATTTATATCTAGGCGAACCGGGAGCATTGAAAAGATTAGAAGAAGCAGTAAAAGCATATTATCAATACGGAATCGAATGCAGAAAGAAGGCACAATATGAAACTGAAATTTAAGAAATTAAGAGATGTAAAAACGCCAACATACGGCACAACCGGCGCAGCTTGTTTCGATTTTTACGCGCCGAACGATGTTGTGGTAACTCAAATGTTATCGAATAAAATTCCGCTAGGCCTTGCCTTTGAAATTCCGCCGGGCTATGCGATGTTTATTGTGCCCCGCAGCAGTACCGGGCTTAAAACGACATTAAGACAATCAAATAGTATCGGGGTTATCGATTCCGATTACCGGGGCGAGTGCCGGCAGTATTCCACCGCAAGAATAATCATGATTGGGTTGTGGTAATGACGGCAGAGGATTGGTTTAACCTTTACCGTGAGAGCGAATTATTGAATGCTAATTATAGGAGCGATAAGGATGATACAGAATAATCTATCCAAGATTTTAGGAAAGCGTCAATTAGAAATTACTAAAGTAAATCAAGATACAGGCATATCGCGTACTACAATAACAAGCCTGTATTACAACAGGGCAAAAGGCATTAATTTTGATACATTGTCGACATTGTGCGAGTATCTTGATATAACGCCAAATGAATTGCTTAACTATACGGAGGAAAGAGAAAATAAAGCTATAGGTAAGCGGATTAAGGCGATACGGCTTAGCTTAGGTTTGACGGGAAAAGAATTCGGGCATTTGATTGACAATGCTAGCAGTGGCGTTGTTGCGAATTGGGAAAACGGCGTAAACAAGCCAAATGTTGAAAGATTGCGTCGCATTGCTGAAATTGGGCTTATGACTGTAGATGAATTAATTAGCGAGGGGAAACGTGAAATGGACAATATAACATTCAGAGGCTATCTATTGGAACACTTGCATGATAAAGGGTATAGATACATCATCAAGGACGAATTCGAAGAAATTTATGCCATCGAAAACTTGCAAAATGGTGCAGTTGGTAAATTTGTGAAGTGGTTGACAAGCTTTAGTTATTTGTTTAAAGACATTGAACCCGAAGGACATTTGAATATAGCTGTTGAACTCGGCTTATTTGATTGGTCGACTGTGCCGGATAATACGCCGGTGCTAGTGCGAAACAACGTAACAGAGCCGTGGGAATATCGGCACTTTTACAAATATAGCGCCGAATCGGATTATCCATTTATTTGTTATATCGACGGTAAGACAAGTTATACGGTTAAAAGTATTCAAAGTATTGTTAAATATGATAATTGGAAATTTTGCAAGCTAGCGGAGGTAGACGATGAAAATAAATTGTGAAAACATGAAACGGCTTAGACGTCAATGCGAAAAGCTACGGACGTGGCGCTATATCTTGCGCCGGATGCGAAGCCGGGCAACAAGTGGACAATGGTTATTACAAACGATAATACCTCATGAGATAGGGGAGGACTTCATGGACAAAATGGCCGACCGGCTAAAATTAAAAGGGTTTGAAGTGGCGGTAAGTCCGAATTATAAAGGCAAGTATTATATTTTGTCGGTATCGTGGGAGGGGTGAAATTATGGAGATTAATTTCACGCCCGGCACGCTAGAAGTTATAGTATTTGCCTTAGTGCTAGTCACTATATTAATCATGGACTATTGGAGGCGTTAAATGTACGGGAACGAGTTGATTGTAGATAGCTTCGCCGGTGGCGGCGGTGCAAGCCTTGGGATATATCAAGCGACTGGCGTAGAGGTTGACATTGCTATCAATCACGATGCGGCGGCGATTGCCATGCACGCAGCTAACCACCCGACAACTAAGCACTACACCGAGGATATATGGGAAGTTGACCCTCGTGAGGCATGTCAAGGGCGTAAGGTTGCCCTTGCGTGGTTCTCGCCGGACTGCAAGCATTTTAGTAAGGCGAAAGGCGGGAAGCCTTTGGACAAGAATATTCGAGGGCTTGCATGGGTGGCGATTCGCTGGGCTATGCTTGTGAAACCCCGTGTGATTATGTTGGAAAATGTCGAAGAATTCCAATCATGGGGTCCGCTAGACGAAGAAGGCAAACCAATCAAAGGCAAGGCCGGCATGACGTTCAAGAGTTTTATTAAAGCCCTCAACGGGCTCGGCTATGAAGTCGAATACAAGGAAATGACGGCTTGCGATTACGGCGCCCCGACGAAACGGAAACGGTTTTTCTTGATTGCTCGATGTGATGGCTTACCAATCGTATGGCCTAAACCTACCCACGGGCGAGGCTTGAAACCGTACCGGACAGCAGCCGAGTGCATCGATTGGGGTGTTCCTTGTAAATCGATATTTGGACGCAATAAACCACTCGCCGAGAACACAATGAGGCGAATTTGGAAGGGAGTAGACAAATTTATTATAAATAACCCGAACCCCTTCATAGTTGCGGTTGACGATGAAATGATAGCCCCGACTATTATTCAGTATCACACGGAAACGAACCCAAGAGAGCACCGGGGGCAGTCTATTCAAGAGCCTTTATTTACCATTGACGGCTCCCCTCGATATGGCTTAGTGGCCGCTAAATTAAGCAAAACGGCCACGAGCGAACAAGTAAAGGCGTTCCTTACTAAATATTACGGTTGGGAAGTTGGGCAAAGCCTATTCGATCCGCTCCACACCGTAACCGGTGCCAACCATTTCGGGCTTGTTGTAGTCAAGGAGGAGAATTACAACATCATCGATATAGGGCTTAGAATGCTAACGCCTCGGGAACTCGCAAGGGCTCAAGGGTTCCCCGATGATTACAAACTAGAGTTTGACTATCGGGGAAAGAAATATTCAATCAAGGAGCAAGTTAAGAGAATTGGTAATAGCGTAGTGCCGGCAATGGCTAGGGCATTAGTAACTGCTAATCTAGTCGATAGTGTGGCAGAAAGGGCAAAGGCTTAACATGGATGAACGAACTAGAATTAAATATTTAGAGCAAGCAGCCGAAAATTTAAAGCCGATTATTGAGTTAATGAGCGAGCTAAAAGGCAAACTCATCAAGTTGGATGATTTGGCTGATATATTGCGGTGGGATAGCGTAGGTCGGTTTCAGTTATACACTGATGATTTACTACTTGAATTTGACCGCGTTAAAAACCAAGCGGAAAAGCTAGAGAATCATATAGAGGTTGAACTTGAAGGGTCAAGACGATGAAAAGGCTAGAAGGGGGGATAAAAATGCATACACCTTTACTTTTAAGAGATTTAAAGCGTATAGATGATGAACTACGTTATATCATGTATCAACTCAGCGGTTGCGAGGAATGGTTGAACGGGTTAAATAAACGGCTCGATGAGTTGTTTGAGATTAGCTACGGCAACTATAGTACATCTTGTAGTATCTTAATGGCAGAATTTGAATCAGTAAAACATCAAATCGAGAACATAAGAACAAGTGTAAAGGCGGAAATCGAGTGGCAAAAGAAACGGGGCTAATTATGGACGCATATTTCAGAGTAGGGATATGGCTATGTGATGAAGTGGACACGGAAGCGCTAAGAACTCAAATAGAAAATTATGTTGAGTGCCTTGATGGTGTAGGTTTAGCTTATATCGTTTGGAGGGGTTAATATGGACTTAAACAAAATTAAAGATGAGGCAGAGTGGTATTTATCTCATTATCAGCAAATTAATAATTTAGTAGTGCAGTTGCCAAAAGATAACTGTTTTAAATCGATAAAGGTTTGTGGCAAAGTGATTGTTAATCCTAAAGTAGTGCTTAATGCTATTGATGTAGCTTTAGACAGTGTTGATAGTGATTGTCGCAGGATAGCTATTAAGCGTTATGTTGATGGTGAGTACTGGCGAGTAACAGCTGATGATGAGTGTATTAGTCATCAGACATACTATAGACGTATTGACAGCGTTATTATGAGTATGGCATTACAATTGGTGGCAAAAAATATAATAAACATTTATTAAGTAGAGGGCGTAGCTAATTAAAGTTGCGCCCTATTTCTCATGATGAGAATGGTAACGCTTGATTACT
>ENA-UERQ01001301-UERQ01001301.1-human-gut-metagenome-genome-assembly--contig:-NODE-1301-length-12799-cov-3.712388_pt1 | contig 12799 bp, 10 predicted proteins | sample MGYA00242986_ERZ507987 | MGnify/ENA primary metagenome ERZ507987 (study PRJEB26167, sample SAMN06115429) | human gut metagenome | host: Homo sapiens | place: China:Chongqing | collected 2015-04-15...
CAGTTTTCTTTCCGACGGTTTCGTCCATTCCTGATGAAACTTCTTCTACAAGTGTTATTGTACAATACCGGGAATCATTGCAAGAGAACCAAATGCTGAAGACACCATGTCGCTCATCACATCACCGTCATAGTTCTTACATGCCCAGATAAATCCGCCCTCTGATTTCATCACACGCGCTACGGCATCATCAATCAATGTATAGAAATATTCGATTCCCGCTGCTTTAAACTTCTCATCATATTCTGCATCGTAGATTTCCTGGAAAATATCTTTAAATGTATGGTCATATTTCTTGGAAATTGTATCCTTTGTTGCAAACCAGAGATCCTGTTTTGTGTCCAGTGCATAATTGAAACAGCTTCTTGCAAAACTTTCAATCGACTCATTGACATTATGCATTCCCTGTACGATTCCTGCGCCTGTAAACTCATGAACCAGCTCTCTTGTCTGCGTTCCGTCTTCTGCTGTGTAGACCAGCTCCACTTTTCCAGCACCCGGAATCTTCATCTCGGATCCTTTATACACATCCCCATATGCATGTCTTGCGATCGTAATTGGCTTCTTCCAGCTTTTTACACAAGGCTCAATTCCTTTTACAACAATCGGAGCACGGAAAACTGTTCCGTCTAAAATAGCGCGGATCGTACCATTTGGACTCTTCCACATCTCTTTGAGATCATACTCTTCCATACGCGCCGCATTTGGAGTGATCGTCGCACATTTGACTGCCACTTTATATTTTTTCGTCGCATTTGCAGAATCTACTGTCACCTGATCGTTCGTCTCATTGCGGTGCTCCAGCCCCAGATCATAATATTCTGTATTCAGGTCAATGTATGGCTCCAGAAGATCTTCTTTGATCATCTTCCAGAGAATTCTTGTCATCTCGTCCCCGTCCATTTCCACGATTGGTGTGGTCATCTTAATTTTTTCCATGTTCCGTATCCTCCTAAATTTCTTCGTATCCCTGTTTTTTCAAATTCTGCATCACATGCAGGATGTGTTCGTTTGCAAGCTGCTCTGCCAGATCTGCATCGTTGTCTCGAATCGCACGAAGGATCTGCTTGTGCTCTCTGATCGACTTTCTGGCTCTCTCCTCTGAAACGACAGAGTTTCTTCTTGCCTGCTGCACATATTTATGAAAATCCATCAGGACATGGCTTAAAATCCGGCTGTCCGATGCTTCATACAAAATCTTATGGAATTTGCCATCCAGATCTGTCACCTGGTCTGCATTATTTCCACTTACTTTTTTCATATGGAATTCTGATAGAAGAATCACTTCTTCCAGCTCATCCAGCTGTTCCTCCGTAATATGCTCTGTTGCCCATCTGGCACACAACCCTTCCAGCATAGAACGCAGGATATAGATATCTCTGATATCCTTGGATGAAATTCCGGTCACATACGCTCCTTTGTTCGGTATGATCGTGACCAGTCCTTCCAGCTCCAGCTGCCTGAGTGCCTCTCTGACCGGTGTCCGGCTTACCCCCAGCTCTTTTCCGAGTGTATTCTCCCGCAGTTCATCATGCTCTTTATATTTTCCGCTCAGTATGTCTTCGCGGAGTCTCTGGAACACACGGCTTCCCAGAGAATTATCCTGATATTCGCCCATTTTCTATCTGTCAGCCTCCCAGCTACAATTTTATATGCAGTTCCTTACATATACTATCTATTTTGGCAATTAATTCGTCATCTGTCAAGACTGTAACGCGACCTTCTTCATACTCCTTATCTACCCACTCTTTCAATCGGCTGACCAGTTCTGAATTTTTATCCACCTGACTGCCCTGCGGAAGTTTATAGTAGGCATTGATCCAGTAGGCGATTCCCGCCGCTCCGGATGTATTGGAAACAGAAACCAGCGCTGGGCGGTTCAGGAATTTGTCTGTATCAAATATATTATAGATCTCTTCATTTTTGAGCATTCCATCCGCATGGATTCCAGCTCTTGTGACATTAAAATTCTTTCCGACAAACGGTGTCCTCGATGGCACTCTGTATCCGATTTCCTTCTCATAATATTCAGCCAGCTCTGTAATAACCGTTGTATCCATTCCATCCAGTGTTCCTCGAAGCTGTGCATACTCAAATACCATTGCCTCTAAAGGTGTATTACCCGTACGCTCTCCGATACCAAACAAGGAACAGTTCACTCCGCAGGCTCCGTAAAGCCACGCTGTCGTCGAATTATTGACTGCTTTATAGAAATCGTTGTGTCCGTGGAATTCGATCAGTTCACTTGGCACGCCCGCATGTGTCATCAGACCATAGATGATTCCCGGAATAGAACGCGGAATCACTGCACCCGGGAAATTCACCCCATATCCCATCGTATCACAGACACGGATCTTGACCGGGATCTGATACTCTTCCATCAGCTTCATCAGTTCCAGACAAAACGGAATCACAAAACCGTAAATATCAGAACGTGTGATATCTTCCAGATGACATCTCGGCCGAACTCCGGTTTCCATGCACTCACGCACAACAGATAAATAATGTTCCATCGCTTCCCGCCTCGTCATCTTCAGCTTGTAAAAAATATGATAATCGGAACAGCTGACCAAAATCCCTGTCTCCTTGAGACCGATATCTTTTACCAGCTGAAAATCCTTTTTACTGGCACGGATCCAGCTTGTCACTTCCGGAAACTGATATCCTCTCTCCAGACATTTGTAGACCGCATCCCGATCTTTCTTGCTGTACAGGAAAAACTCACTCTGACGAATCTTTCCGTTAGGACCTCCCAGACGATGGAAATAATCATAAATCGTCACAATCTGCTCTGTTGTATAAGGAGCTCTGGACTGCTGTCCGTCTCTAAATGTCGTATCTGTGATCCAGATTTCATCCGGCATATTATGCGGCACAATACGGTCATTGAATGCAATCTTTGGGATTTCATCATAATGGAACAGATTCCGGAACACATTCGGCGTATCTACATCCACCAGTGGATACATGTGTTCTTCCAGTTCCAGAAGATTTGTGTGCTGATTCAAACGTACTTTTCTATTTTCCATGATTTTCTCCTCCGTCCACTCTTTAACACTCTACTTAGCAAAAGTTCTTGTATAATTGTATACACTCATACATGTATTGTCAATAGTAATTTTTCTTACTATAACTGCAAAAGGCAGATGCCCTGATCCTTTCAATCAGATAACATCTGCCTTTTTCTCACACGATCACTCTTACTTTCAGAACACCTTCTACTGCTTCCAGTGCTTTCGCAATCTGTCCGGAAACCTCGGATTCTACGTCGATCATCGTATAAGCATATTCCTTCTTACTCTTATTTGCCATCAGGGAAATATTCATTCCCTCGCCTGCCAGAAGTGCTGTAAACTGTCCCAGCATATTCGGGATGTTGCGGTGCAGGATTGTAATTCTTGCTCCGCTTCCTTTCACTCCCATATCGCAGTCCGGATAATTTACAGAATGTGTAATATTTCCGTTCTGCAGATAATCCATCACTTCTGCAACTGCCATTTTGGCGCAATTATCCTCAGACTCTTCTGTGGAAGCTCCCAAATGCGGAATCACGATCGCGCCTCTGACACCTACGATCTCTTTTGTCGGGAAGTCCGTCACATAACTGCGCACTTTCTCAGATACTAAAGCATCCACGATATCTTCCTGATTGACCAGTACATCTCTCGCAAAATTCAGGATCACTACCCCGTCTTTCATCAGACTGATGGCGTCTTTGTTGATCATTCCTTTTGTATCGTCCAGTGCCGGAACATGAACGGTCAGATAATCGCACTCTTTGTACAATTCATCCACGGATTTTGCATGATGAATATTTCTGGAAAGCTTCCATGCCGCATCTACGGATACGTACGGGTCATATCCATATACTTCCATTCCCAGATGTGTCGCTGCATTCGCCACCAGAACTCCGATCGCTCCCAGACCGATCACTCCTAATTTTTTTCCTTCCAGCTCCGTTCCTGCAAAAGCTTTCTTCTTCTTTTCTGTGATTTTTGCGATATCTCCGTCTTCTTCGTACTCCTGCACCCAGTTGATACCTCCGATAATGTCACGGGCTGCCAGAAGCATTCCTGCAATTACGAGTTCTTTCACACCATTTGCATTGGCTCCGGGTGTATTGAATACTACGATCCCTTTCTCCGCACAACGATCCAGAGGAATATTGTTCACACCTGCACCTGCTCTTGCCACAACTTTCAGGTTCTCCGGCAGTTCCATCTCATGCATAGATGCACTTCTGACCAAAATTGCGTCTGCCGCCTCTGCAGCCTCTGTTTTTTGATAGTTCTCTGTAAATTTATCGAGTCCAATCTGAGAGATTGGATTCAGGCAATGATACTGATACATACTACGCATTTTCCTCCTCAAACGTCTTCATAAACGCAACGAGAGCTTCTACTCCTTCATACGGCATTGCGTTGTAAATACTTGCACGCATTCCGCCTACAGTACGGTGTCCCTTCAGATTTTCCAGTCCGGCTTCTTTTGCTTCTTTCACAAATTTGGCATCCAGATCTTTGTCTCCTGTCACAAATGGAACATTCATCAGAGAACGGTCTTTTTTCTCCACGGTTCCTTTGAACAACTTACTTTCGTCCAGAAAATCGTACAACAGTTTAGCTTTCTTTTCAATTTTCTCTTTCACCGCAGACAGGCCGCCCATCTTCTTCAGCCACTTAAACACTTTTCCGCAAATATAGATTCCGTATGCAGGCGGAGTGTTGTAGAGAGAATCCGCATCTGCATGCGTTTTGTATTTCAGCATCGTCGGTGTGCCTGGAAGCACATCTTCTGTGATCAGGTCTTCCCGGATAATCACGATCACAACACCTGCCGGTCCGATATTTTTCTGTACGCCTCCATAGATCACTCCATATTTTGTGACATCTACAGGCTCAGAGAGGAAACAGGAAGAAACGTCTGCAACCAGCGTCTTTCCTTTTGTATTCGGCAGTTCTTTAAATTTTGTTCCGTAAATCGTATTATTCTCACAGATGTATACATAATCTGCATCTTCTGAAACCGGAAGATCCGAACAGTCCGGAATATAAGAAAAAGTCTTGTCTGCAGAAGATGCGATCCGGTTTACGGTTCCATACTTTTCTGCCTCATCCGCTGCTTTTTTTGCCCACTGACCGGTCACAATGTAATCTGCCACCCGGTTCTTCATCAGATTCATCGGAATCATCGCAAACTGCTGAGATGCTCCGCCCTGCAAAAATAAAACCTTGTAATTGTCCGGAATATCCATCAGCTCTCTGAGATCTGCCTCTGCTTCCTGAATAATCGTCTCGAAGGCTTTCGAGCGATGACTCATTTCCATAACCGACATTCCGGTTCCTCTGTAATCTAACATTTCATCTGCTGCTTCTTTTAGCACTTCTTCCGGCAGCACTGCCGGTCCGGCTGAAAAATTGTACACTCTACTCATCTTCTTTTCCTCCTGAATTTCATTTTTATATTGAAACAAAGAAAATTTATTCTTCGTTCAAATCCATCTCATCAAACACTTCGCTGATCGCAGCTCCCGGCGCAACCATCGGCCACACCTTGTCATCCTGGTCGATCTGGCAGTCCAGCACAACAGGACGCTGCATCTTTACTGCTTTTGCAAAAGCGTCTGCAAACTCTTCTTTTGTTGTCACACGGATTCCTTCTGCTCCAAGCGCCTGTGCCAGCTTTACAAAATCCACCGCATCATCCAGGATTGTCTGGGAATAATGCTGATTGTAAAAGAGATTCTGCCACTGGCGTACCATACCAAGCACATGATTGTTCACCACGACCTGTACGATCGGAATCTGATATCTCGCAGCTGTTGCGATCTCATTCATGTTCATACGGAAACATCCGTCTCCGGCGATATTGACTACGGTCTTTTCCGGACAGCCCATTTTGGCTCCGATGGATGCGCCAAGTCCATATCCCATTGTTCCAAGTCCTCCGGATGACAAGAGCGTCCTTGGCTCTTTATATTTATAATACTGTGCAGCCCACATCTGATGCTGTCCTACTTCTGTCGTAATGATTGCATCTCCTTTTGTCTGCCTGTAAATCTCTTCTACGATATACGGACCGGTCAGCTTTCCATCCTCATACTGAAGCGGATATTCTTTCTGATACGCTGCAATCTGTTCCATCCACTCCGGATGTGACTGTTCCTCAAGTCTTGCATTCAACCGCATTAAAACTTCTTTCAAATCTCCGACGATTCCATGATCGATCAACACGTTTTTGTTCATCTCTGCCGGATCGATATCAATCTGCAAAATCTGTGCATTCTTCGCAAACTTTTCTGTATCGCTCGTTACACGGTCATCAAATCTGGCTCCTACCGCGATCAACAGATCGCACTCACTGACTCCATAGTTGGATGTCTTGGTTCCATGCATTCCGACCATCCCTGTGTAACGCGGATCTGTTCCCGGAAATGCTCCCTTTCCCATCAGAGTATCTGTCACCGGAGCATCCACCTTTTCTGCGAATTCACGCAATTCTCTGCTCGCCCCCGAAAGGACAACGCCGCCCCCTGCATAAATAAACGGCTTTTGGGATGCTTCGATCATCTCCACAGCACGTGAAAGTGCCTCCTCTGTGATGGTTTCCGTCTTTCTCGGCGGGAACTCTGCTTCCCGGGGAAGATATTCTGTCACGTTTGCTGTAATATCTTTCGGGATATCGATCAGAACCGGCCCGGGTCTGCCGCTGCGCGCGATCCGGAATGCCTTGCGGATTGTCTCTGCCAGTTTTTCCACATCCTTGACAATAAAGTTATGTTTGGTGATCGGCATGGTGATCCCTGCAATATCGATTTCCTGAAAGCTGTCTTTTCCAAGCAGGGAAACCCCTACATTACAGGTAATCGCTACGACCGGAATGGAATCCATATAGGCCGTTGCGATTCCTGTCACCAGATTCGTTGCCCCCGGGCCGCTGGTAGCCAGACACACTCCCACCCTGCCGGTTGCTCTTGCATACCCGTCTGCCGCATGCGCCGCACCCTGTTCATGGGAAGTCAGGATATGCCTGATTTCATTACTATGCTCATAGAGAGCGTCGTATACATTTAAAATTGCTCCCCCCGGATATCCGAATACAGTATCTACACCCTGTTCTTTCAGACATTCGATCACAATCTCTGCTCCATTTAACTGCATGATGCTCTCCTCCTAATTATTTTTCGGGATGTCCAGAATTGCGCCTCTGTTTCCGGAGGTAACCATAGACGCATATCTTGCCAGATATCCTGTCTTGACCTTTGGCTCCCTTGGCTGCCATGCAGCACGACGTCTTTCCAGTTCTTCCTCTGATACATCCAGCTCCAGTTTTAATTCCGGAATATTGATCTTGATGATATCCCCTTCTTCGACAAGCGCGATCGGTCCTCCAACTGCCGCTTCCGGTGACACATGTCCGATAGATGCACCTCTGGATGCTCCGCTGAAGCGACCGTCCGTGATCAGCGCAACCGAAGATCCAAGCCCATATCCTGCGATCGCAGAAGTCGGATTCAGCATCTCACGCATTCCCGGACCTCCTTTTGGTCCCTCGTACCGGATCACGATCACATCTCCCGGGTTGATCTTTCCGGATTTGATTGCTTCTGTAGCTTCTTCGTCACTCTCAAAAATCCTTGCAGGTCCTTCATGCACCAGCATCTCTGCACAGACTGCAGAACGTTTTACCACACTTCCGTCCGGCGCCAGATTTCCTTTGAGTACTGCCAGACCGCCTGTCTCACTGTACGGATTGTCAATTGGGCGGATTACCTCCGGATTTTTATTGACACATCCTTCGATGTTCTCTCCCAGTGTCTTTCCGGTCACAGTCATACATTCTGTATGAAGAAGTCCTTTCTTGTTCAGCTCATTCATCACCGCATAAACTCCGCCGGCCTCGTTGAGATCTTCCATGTATGTATGTCCTGCCGGAGCAAGATGGCACAGATTCGGAGTTTTCTCGCTGATCGGATTGGCAAAATCAATCTCAAAATCCATTCCGATCTCATGTGCGATCGCAGGAATGTGCAGCATACTGTTTGTGGAACATCCCAGTGCCATGTCCACTGTCAATGCATTTAAAATCGCTTCTTTTGTCATAATATCTCTTGGACGGATATTTTTTCTCACCAGCTCCATCACCTGCATTCCCGCATGTTTTGCAAGCTGCAGTCTTGCAGAATACACTGCCGGAATGGTTCCGTTTCCTTTCAGTCCCATACCAAGAGCCTCTGTCAGGCAGTTCATACTGTTTGCCGTATACATACCGGAACAGGAACCACAGGTCGGACATGCCTTTTCTTCAAACTCGCACACATCTTCTTCTGAAAATTTTCCTGCCGCATAAGAACCGACTGCCTCAAACATGCTGGAAAGACTGGTCTTGCTTCCCTTCACATGACCCGCCAGCATCGGTCCCCCGCTGACAAAAATCGTCGGAATATTCACACGGGCTGCTGCCATCAGAAGTCCCGGAACGTTCTTATCACAGTTCGGTATCATAACAAGTCCGTCAAACTGATGTGCCATAGCCAGTGCTTCTGTAGAATCCGCGATCAGATCTCTTGTCACAAGCGAATATTTCATCCCAATATGTCCCATGGCAATTCCGTCACAGACTGCAATCGCAGGAACCATGATCGGTGTTCCTCCTGCCATAGCAACTCCCATTTTAACAGCCTGTGTAATCTTATCCAGGTTCATATGCCCCGGCACGATCTCATTATAAGAACTCACAATTCCGATCAACGGCCGGTCCAGTTCTTCTTGTGTCATTCCCAGCGCATTGAACAGGGAACGGTGCGGCGCCTGCTGCATCCCCTTTGTTACAGTATCACTTCTCATCTTCTATCATCCTCTTTCCTTTTTTGAATTTCTGTTTTTTCTACTGAATATATGCACAGATCCTGTCACCCATCTCGCGGGTATTGATCTGTATACTTCCCTCTGACATAATATCGATCGTGCGGTAACCGTCTCTTAATACACGCTGTACCGCTTCCTCAATGGCATCTGCTTCCCTGTCAAGATCAAATGTAAACCGAAGCATCATAGCTGCTGACAGAATCGTCGCGATCGGATTGGCAATTCCTTTTCCCGCAATGTCCGGAGCAGAACCGCCGCTTGGCTCGTAAAGTCCGAATTTTGTCTCATTGAGACTTGCAGAAGAAAGCATTCCAATCGAGCCAGTCACCATACTTGCCTCATCTGAAAGGATATCCCCAAACATATTCTCAGTCAGGATCACATCAAACTGTGCCGGATCCTTCACGAGCTGCATGGCACAATTATCCACCAGCATATGCTCCAGAGTCACTTCCGGATATTCCTTAGCCACCTCTTCCACAACGCTTCTCCAAAGTCTGGAGGAATCCAGCACATTTGCCTTATCCACACTGGTCACTTTTTTTCTACGCTTCGCAGCGATGTCAAATCCCCGTTTCGCAATTCTTCGAATTTCTTCTTCATTATATGTAAGTGTATCGCAGGCAGTCATCACCCCGTCTATTTCTCTGGTGCTGCGCTCCCCAAAATACAGGCCGCCCGTGAGCTCCCGCATGATCATCAGATCAAATCCGTCTTTGATGATCTCCTCCTTCAGCGGACACGCTTCTTTAAGTTCTTCATACAATACTGCCGGTCTTAAATTTGCAAATAAATTCAGTTCTTTTCTGATTTTTAACAGTCCTGCTTCGGGACGTTTTGAAGGCTCCAGTTGATACCATGGAGAAGTCCTCGTATCTCCGCCGATCGAGCCCATCAAAACTGCATCACACAGCTTCGCTTTGCTGATCGTCTCATCTGTCAGTGGAACACCATGTACGTCAATGGATGCTCCGCCCATCAAAAGCTGTGTATACACACATTCATGTCCATAAACTTCTGCGATTCGATCCAGTACTTTCATCGCTTCTGTCACAATTTCCGGTCCGATTCCGTCTCCTTTGATCACTCCGATATTCAACTTCATAATACTCATCCTTCCAATTTTCAAAGTGTTATTCTAAATAATACCTCATTTCTTTTCTCATTTCAACCCTTTACCACACAAAAGTGCCAAAAAACAGAGCGAACTCTGTGAATTCCATAAACTTCTGTTTAAAAAAAGCTGTTCTACAGCCTCCGGCCATAAAACAGCTTCTCTTTTTTCTTATTCTGCGTTTGGTTTTTCAATCTGCGCGATTGCAGCTTTCTGCATCGGAATACGGCAGTTCTTATTGTTTCCAAACTCTACGATCACATCGTCATCTGTGATATCAATGATCACACCGTAAAATCCGCTTGTTGTCAATGCAGTATCTCCAACTTCCATAGAAGCCAGCATCGCCTGGATTCTCTTCTGCTCCTTTTTCTGAGGACGCATCATGAACCACCAGAGACCTCCGAATAATACTACATAAATTACAATAACACCTAACATCTTACCAGCACACCTCCACTTACCGTGATATACTCTTCATTTTGTCTCACACGCTTTCCTGCGTCCGACAATATTACCATTGTACACAAAAAATCATGATACTTCAAGTAAATTTTCTATAAACATTTGGAAAAGTGTCTATTTTCCGGACGTCATTCCTTCGATTTTTTTCTTTTTGTATACCTGATACTCTCCCGCTTCGATTGCTGCACGGATTTCTTCCATCATCGTGTTGTAGAAATACAGGTTGTGCAGTACACATAAGCGCATCCCCAGCATCTCTTTTGCTTTCAGAAGATGACGGATGTATCCCCTGCTGTAGCTTCTGCATGCCGGACACTGACATCCTTCCTCAATCGGTCTGTCATCCAGTTCATATTTTGCATTGAACAGGTTCAGCTTTCCATGGTTGGTATATACATGTCCATGGCGTCCGTTTCTGCTCGGGTAAACACAGTCAAAGAAATCGACTCCCCTGTCTACTGCCTCTAAAATATTGATCGGTGTTCCAACTCCCATCAGATAGGTCGGTTTCTGCTCCGGCAGATATGGAACAACCGCGTCCAGGATCCGGTACATCTCCTCATGACTCTCTCCGACTGCAAGCCCTCCGACTGCATAACCGTCCAGATCCAGATCCACGATCTGTTTTGCATGTTCGATCCGGATGTCTTCGTAAATTCCGCCCTGATTGATTCCAAACAGCATCTGGTGTGGGTTGATCGTATCCTGCAGAGTATTGAGCCGATCCATTTCTGCTTTACACCGTTTCAGCCAGCGTGTCGTTCTTGCCACAGAATCCCGCATATACACTCTGTCTGCCACACTGGATGGACATTCATCAAATGCCATGGCAATGGTGGATGCCAGATTGGACTGGATCTGCATACTCTCTTCCGGTCCCATAAAAATCTTTCGCCCGTCAATATGTGAATTAAAATGCACACCTTCTTCTTTGATCTTGCGAAGGCCTGCCAGAGAAAACACCTGAAATCCGCCCGAATCTGTCAGAATCGGCTTGTCCCAGTTCATAAATTTGTGAAGTCCTCCCATTTTTTTCACCACTTCATCTCCCGGACGGACATGCAGGTGATACGTGTTTGAAAGCTCCACCTGGGTCTTGATTCCCCGGAGATCATCTGTCGATACCGCTCCTTTGATTGCTGCAGCAGTACCTACATTCATAAATACCGGCGTTTCAATCGTTCCGTGAACGGTATGAAAACGCCCCCGTTTTGCCCGTCCGTCTTTTTTGATCAACTCATACATAATTTCTTCTCCTTTATCTTCGTGAAAAAGGGGACCGCGCTCTCTCACGCTGCCCCTTTTTGTCTTTTTTCTATATCTGTTATGATTAGTAATGAATCACAACCGGTGTTCCCACACTGATCATTCCAAACAGAGCTGCTGCCTGATCCAGCGGCATATTGATACAGCCGTGAGACCCTGCTCCGTCCTTATAGCGCGTTCCGCCAAATGCAGCCTGCCAGGTTGCATCATGAAAACCAATTCCTGTCCAGGTCACGCGCATCCAATAGTTGACCGGTGTCTCATAAATCGGCTTTCCTGTACTTGGATCGGTCTCTCCGATCAGCACCTCATCTCTGGTCATCTCCAGAATGTCATACACCCCTTCCGGTGTGATCCTCTCCGGAACCGGAACACCTGTCACCACATCTGTTTCCATTGCCACGCTTCCGTCTTTGATATACCACATGTGCTGGGTACTTAGATCAACCTCGATAAATGTAGTGCCCCAGTCCTGTTCTCCATGAGATTTTGCTGCACCTCCGGTATAGTATGCCGGCTCTCTTGTGACTACTTCACCGTTTTTGATGCTGTTCTGCAGATTGACAAGCTCTGTATCTTCATCAATCGACCATCCATATGTACCGCCTGTTACAGTCGTTGCCTTGCCGGTCGGTGTTGTCAGATTTCTCGTAGTCCCTACCGTATCGTATTTGTCACCAAACTCTGTAAACCATGCTTTCATGGCATCATTATCAAAAACCACATTCATATTGTCATCTACGCCGATCCATGTGGAAATCAGAGTCTTATCCACAACAACAGATTCTGACATGGTATAGGTAATGCTTGCCTTCAGATATTTGTTCATCGTATCACAGGCAGCCTGCACTTCCTTGGAATCTTTTGTGTATTTCGGACGTGCATAGCATCCTTCCTTCTCCATATCCAGTTCTGATCGAAATTCGGAAATATACTGGTTCACTTTTTCCTTCAGTACATCCATATCTACTGCCGTTCCATATACTTCCTCTTTGATCACATAAGTATCGCCCTGAAGCTCCGGTTTTGCGTTTTCTGCCGGAATCTGCTCTGCTGTCACTGCCTGCAGGTTCTGAATCTTTTCATT
>ENA-UERQ01001330-UERQ01001330.1-human-gut-metagenome-genome-assembly--contig:-NODE-1330-length-12555-cov-3.779532_pt1 | contig 12555 bp, 8 predicted proteins | sample MGYA00242986_ERZ507987 | MGnify/ENA primary metagenome ERZ507987 (study PRJEB26167, sample SAMN06115429) | human gut metagenome | host: Homo sapiens | place: China:Chongqing | collected 2015-04-15...
AAAGCCCTCTGTAAAAAGAGGGCTTTTACATACTACCGGTTCAGAAACCGCTAAACGGGAGGAATATTATTCCCACTCAATCGTAGCTGGCGGCTTACCGCTGATGTCATACACCACGCGGGAAATACCGTTAACTTCGTTGATAATGCGGTTAGAGACGCGGCCTAAGAAGTCATACGGCAGGTGCGCCCAGTGCGCGGTCATAAAGTCGATGGTTTCAACAGCACGCAGGGAAACAACCCAGTCGTACTTACGGCCATCGCCCATGACGCCAACGGAACGTACGGGCAGGAACACGGTGAACGCCTGGCTAACTTTGTTGTACAGGTCAGCGTTGTGCAGTTCCTCAATGAAGATAGCATCCGCACGGCGCAGCAGGTCGCAGTACTCTTTCTTCACTTCGCCCAGGACGCGTACACCCAGACCCGGCCCCGGGAATGGGTGACGGTACAGCATGTCGTACGGCAGACCCAGCTCCAGACCAATCTTACGCACTTCGTCTTTGAACAGCTCACGCAGCGGTTCAACCAGACCCATCTTCATCTCTTTCGGCAAACCGCCCACGTTGTGGTGAGATTTGATGACGTGCGCTTTACCGGTGGCAGAAGCCGCGGATTCGATCACGTCCGGATAGATGGTTCCCTGCGCCAGCCACTTAACGTCTTCCAGCTTCAGCGCTTCTTCGTCGAAGACTTCCACGAACACGCGGCCAATGATTTTACGTTTAGCTTCCGGATCGTTCTCGCCTTTCAGCGCGTCCAGGAAACGCTTTTCACCTTCAACATGAATGATGTTCAGGCCGAAATGGTCGCCGAACATATCCATCACCTGCTGAGCTTCGTTGAGACGCAGCAGACCGTTGTCGACGAACACACAGGTCAGGTTTTTGCCAATTGCACGGTGCAGCAGCATCGCGGTGACGGAGGAGTCAACGCCGCCGGAGAGGCCGAGGATCACTTTATCAGTGCCAACCTGCTCACGAATGCGGGCAACGGCGTCATCGATAATTTTTGCCGGGGTCCACAGCGCTTCACACTGGCAGATGTCGCGCACAAAACGCTCCAGCATGCGCATCCCCTGACGGGTGTGGGTAACTTCCGGATGGAACTGCACACCGTAGAAACGTTTTTCCTCGTGCGCCATGATGGCAAACGGGCAGTTGTCGGTGCTGGCAACGGTCACGAAACCTTCCGGAATAGCGGTCACTTTGTCGCCGTGGCTCATCCACACGTCCAGCAGTGGTTTGCCGTCTGCGGTCAGAGAGTCTTCAATACCGCGGATCAGCGCGCTGTCGGTCTGAACTTCAACCTGCGCATAGCCGAATTCACGTTCGTTAGAACCTTCAACATGACCACCGAGCTGCATTGCCATAGTCTGCATGCCGTAGCACACGCCGAACACAGGCACGCCCGCTGTGAAAACGTATTCCGGCGCACGCGGGCTGTTTTCTTCAGTGGTGCTTTCCGGACCACCGGAAAGAATGATACCGCTTGGGTTGAATTCGCGAATTTGTGCTTCCGTAACATCCCACGCCCACAGTTCACAATAGACGCCCAGTTCACGTACGCGACGAGCAACCAGCTGAGTGTACTGAGATCCGAAATCAAGGATGAGAATGCGATGTTTATGAATATTGTCTGTCATTGACGCTAATTCCGAGGCAAGTGAAACAAATTCGCCCGGCATATAGCCGGGCGCGGAAACTTATCAGGAGCCCATGCGGTAGTTAGGGGACTCTTTGGTGATGGTCACATCGTGGACGTGACTTTCCTGAATACCCGCACCGCTGATACGTACAAACTCTGCTTTTGTTCGCAGCGCGTCGATAGTACCACAGCCGGTCAGACCCATACAGGAGCGCAGGCCACCCATCTGCTGGTGAATGATCTCTTTCAGGCGACCTTTATACGCAACGCGACCTTCGATACCTTCCGGGACCAGTTTGTCAGCGGCGTTATCGCTCTGGAAATAACGGTCGGAAGAACCTTTGGACATCGCGCCCAAAGAGCCCATACCACGGTATGATTTGTAAGAACGGCCCTGATACAGTTCGATTTCGCCCGGAGATTCTTCAGTCCCCGCCAGCATAGAGCCAACCATCACTGCAGAAGCACCCGCAGCGATCGCTTTTGCGATGTCGCCGGAAAAACGAATACCGCCATCGGCAATAACCGGGATACCAGTGCCTTCCAGCGCTTCAACAGCGTCAGAAACGGCGGTGATCTGCGGTACACCGACGCCGGTAACGATACGGGTAGTACAGATGGAGCCTGGGCCGATACCGACTTTAACAGCGCTGCAGCCGGCTTCCGCCAGCGCGCGAGCGCCTGCACCAGTCGCAACGTTCCCCCCGATGATCTGCAGATCCGGGTATTTAGCACGAGTTTCACGGATACGCTGCAGTACGCCTTCTGAGTGACCGTGAGAGGAGTCAATCAGCAGAACATCAACGCCAGCGGCAACCAGCGCGTCAACACGCTCTTCGTTACCCGCACCTGCGCCTACAGCAGCCCCAACGCGCAGACGACCATGCTCGTCTTTACAGGCGTTAGGTTTACGTTCCGCTTTCTGGAAATCTTTAACGGTGATCATGCCGAGCAGATGGAAGCTGTCGTCAACAACCAGCGCTTTCTCGACGCGTTTTTCGTGCATTTTGGCAAAGACAACATCGCGTGCTTCGCCTTCACGAACGGTCACCAGACGCTCTTTCGGCGTCATGTAGACGCTAACCGGCTGATTCAGATCAGTCACAAACCGTACGTCACGACCGGTGATGATGCCGACCAGTTCGTTATCTTCAGTCACTACCGGGTAGCCTGCGAAACCGTTACGCTCGGTCAGTTCTTTCACTTCGCGCAGAGTGGTGGTTGGCAGTACGGTTTGTGGGTCGGTCACGACGCCAGATTCATGTTTCTTCACGCGACGAACTTCTTCCGCCTGGCGCTCAATAGACATGTTTTTGTGGATAAAACCGATGCCGCCTTCCTGAGCCAGGGCAATTGCCAGGCGCGCTTCCGTCACGGTGTCCATTGCTGCGGAGAGCATAGGAATGTTCAGGCGAATGGTTTTCGTCAACTGGGTGCTGAGGTCAGCAGTATTCGGCAGAACGGTAGAATGAGCGGGAACGAGGAGGACGTCGTCAAACGTCAGGGCTTCTTTAGCGATACGTAGCATGGGCAATATCTCACCTGGGAGGTTATTAAATATTGCCGCGGCATTATACAGAGCGTAACCGATTGCATCCACACTTTTTTGCAAAAAAACCTTGCGCTCCTCTGTGAGCATGTTACTTTCGACTGAATAACTTGCTGATTTAGAATTTGATCCCGCTCACATGTTATCCTCTCAGACCACCTCAATTTTTACCGTAAGCCGCCTGAATCAGACGGTTCGTTTGCTGCTTGAGCAGGAAATGGGACAAGTGTGGATCAGCGGTGAAATTTCGAATTTCACGCAGCCGTCCTCCGGTCACTGGTATTTCACGCTCAAAGATGACACCGCTCAGGTACGCTGCGCGATGTTTCGCAACAGCAATCGCCGGGTAACGTTCCGACCACAGCACGGTCAGCAGGTACTGGTACGCGCCAACATTACATTGTACGAGCCGCGCGGCGACTATCAGATAATTGTTGAGAGCATGCAGCCAGCGGGCGAAGGTTTGCTGCAGCAAAAATATGAGCAACTCAAGGCCAAACTGCAGGGTGAAGGGCTATTCGATCAGCAGTTCAAAAAAACGCTGCCCTCACCGGCCCACTGCGTCGGGGTAATCACCTCTAAAACCGGCGCCGCGCTGCACGATATTCTCCACGTCCTGAAGCGTCGCGACCCTTCCCTGCCCGTTATTATCTACCCGACCGCAGTCCAGGGCGATGATGCGCCAGGGCAGATCGTTCGGGCCATTGAACTGGCGAACGCGCGGGGCGAGTGCGATGTGCTGATCGTCGGGCGCGGCGGCGGCTCGCTGGAAGATTTGTGGAGCTTTAACGACGAACGTGTTGCACGGGCGATCTTTGCCAGCCGCATTCCAGTTGTCAGCGCCGTCGGCCATGAAACCGATGTCACTATTGCCGATTTTATTGCAGATTTACGGGCACCTACGCCGTCGGCGGCAGCAGAAATTGTCAGCCGTAATCAGCTTGAACTGCTGCGTCAAATACAGCATGGTCAGCAGCGTCTGGAGATGGCGATGGACTACTACCTCGTCAATCGTACTCGTCGATTTACCCAGCTTCATCACCGCTTGCAACAGCAGCATCCGCAACTGCGTCTGGCCCGTCAACAGACCGTGCTGGAACGACTGCGTCAGAGAATGAACTTCGCACTTGAGAATAAGATTAAACAGGCAAATCAGCGTCAGCAGCGCATGCTGCAGCGTCTGAATCAGCAAAACCCGCAGCCGCGTATTTACCGTGCGCAAACACGCATTCAGCAACTGGAATACCGACTGGCGGAAAATATCCGTGCGCGTTTAAGCGATCAGCGCGAGCGTTTTGGCAACGCGGTTACCCATCTTGAGGCAGTCAGCCCACTGGCCACGCTGGCCCGCGGTTATAGCGTGACGACCGCAAAAGAGGGTGAAGTGCTGAAACAGACTAAACAGGTTACAGCAGGTGATGTGCTCACCACCCGCCTGTCTGACGGATGGGTGGAAAGCGAAGTGAGAGCTGTCACGAAGACAAAGAAAACGCGCAGGAAAAAACAGGATTAAAGCGGCACAAACGCCACGCGTTTCTTCGAGATAAGGCCATGACCGTTCTGGCAGAAATAATCCACCGCGCCACAGGCTTTAAGCACCTGCAGCGGCTGATTGCACTCCGGGCAGTGCGCTTCTAACTGAATATCTTTATTACAGTTATCACAGTGCGCCATACCGTTTTGCGGCTCCAGCTCTGCATGACAATCCGGGCAAATAATAGACATAGCGACTCCAGTACAGGGATCCATTACTGCGCTGAGTTTAACACGATGCGTTTAATGCCGCCCGCGTAACTGCTGCTGTAACGTTAACAGGCACTCCACTTCCTCCAGCCTGCGCTGCGTCGTGCGGCTCACTTCCTGTGGACTGCGTTCAAACAGACTTTGCGCGCCCAGAATATGCTCCACCAGACAATGGGCATATACACTACCAGGCAGACTCCAGCGTTGTACAACATCACCGTCAATCAATTCGAGCACATCCTCGACACCACGGCGATCATGGCTAATGACACGACCATCGCGCAGACAAAGGCGCAAGCCTTTTTGTCCGCCAGCCGGCCCCGCGTATTTATTCAGCCAGATGTCCAGCGGAATGCCGCTAATCTGTCCCTGCAGATGCGCCTCTCCTTCTGCTGTGGTCAGGTCGCCCTCTACAATATTTCGTCCCAGACGGTCTTTAGCGCTCTTCACCTGCAAGGTCATACTGTCATTACCGCCCAGGTAACGCACTGTTTCACGCAGCATTGCCAGTACATGTGTGCCAATGTCCAGAATCACACCGTCCGGATGACGAAGCTCACGGGTATCCGGCTCACCGGTGGCAAAGTTAAGCGCAATGGGTTCTCCAACAGCGTTAAACCCGCTCGGTTCCTGCAAAAAACCGTCGATTTTAACAATGTGTGAAAAATGAGAGACAAGTGCCTGTTGCGGATTATCGCCCTGCCACTGCGCTCCGAGTTTGCCCAACGCCAGCTGCATTGCACCATTGCGTGCCATCCAATGGTCGAGTGCCAGCACGCGGTTGGCAGCATCCGGTTGAGTCAGCAGCGTTTTCAGTTTTTCAATTTGGGAAAGCGTGGCGACAAGAGGCTTTTCGACCACAATACGAGCGATGGGAGCCGCCAGCGCCTGTTCAAGCACATCGAGGTGATGCAGGGATGCGGTGGTAATAAACAGGGTATCAAGCGGCATTGCAAGAAGTTCAGCGAGCGACGCACAGCGTGTCACGTCTGCGGGCTGCTTTGCGGATTGAACATCAAATCCCACACAGCGTAGTGCATCACCGAACATATTACGTAATGCGGGCAAGTATGCCGTTTCAACGACTGCACCAAGCCCAACAAATCCTAACAGCATGCTCTTACCTCGTTAATTGAATAGCCGGGACATAACGTCTGCCCCGGCACAATCGAGGTGTTATCAGGCGCTAGTTGCCGGTTTAGTTTGCGTATTCTCCAGCATGCGACGAATCGGAACAATGAGGATGATCAGTACCGCAGCGCAGATCAGCAGCGCAATCGAGCAGCGTGCGAAGAGATCCGGCAGCATATCCAGTTGGTCAGCCTTCACATGACCGCCAATCAAACCTGCGGCCAGGTTGCCCAGCGCACTGGCGCAGAACCACAGGCCCATCATCTGCCCGCGCATTCTTTCCGGCGCCAGCAGCGTCATTGTCGCCAGACCGATCGGACTCAGGCACAGCTCGCCAAGCGTCAGCATCAGGATACTGCCCACCAGCCAGAATGGAGAAACGCCTGCCCCGCCGTTACTGAGAACGTTTTGCGCCGCCAGCATCATCAGACCGAAGCCTGCCGCCGCAAAGAGGATACCGATAACAAACTTGGTGATGCTACTCGGGCGAATATTCATGCTTGCCAGCTTCGGCCATGCCCAACTGAATACCGGTGCCAGCAGGATAATAAACAGCGCGTTTATCGACTGGAACCAGACCGCCGGGATTTCAAAATCACCGATCATACGGTTAGTGTAGTCGTTAGCGAACAGGTTGAACGAGGTTGGCTTCTGCTCAAACGCGGACCAGAAGAACGCGGCGGAAACCAGCAGGATAAAGCAGACCAGCAGTCTGGCGCGCTCTTTACGGTTCAGACCGGCAAAGATGAACAGGTAGATAAAGTAGAGCGCAACGGAGGCTGCAATCACGTACACCAGCATGCTGGCAACCGCGACCGGATTAATTACAATCACGCCCTGCGCTATCAGCGTAACGATAACCGCCGCACCGACGGCCAGCGCCAGCAGCCACGCGCCCACGCCGTTACGTTTCACTACCGGGCTATTCCAGGTGGAGTCGAGCCCCACTTCGCTGTCGTAGCGTTTCATTGATGGAACGGCAAATACACGGAAAATGATCAACGCCACCAACATCCCGATACCACCGATGCCAAAGCCCCAGTGCCAGCCGTGGGTTTTAATCAGCCAGCCGGAAATCAGCGGCGCGATAAACGACCCCATGTTGATGCCCATGTAGAACAGCGAGAAGCCGCCGTCGCGACGCGCATCGCCTTTTTTGTACAGCGTGCCAACCATGACCGAAATACAGGTCTTAAACAGACCGGAGCCGAGCACGATAAACATCAGACCAATAAAGAACAGGTTGTTCCCCATAATGGCGGAGAGCGCAATTGACAGATGGCCGAGGGCAATCAGGATGGAACCGTACCACACCGCTTTCTGTTGGCCGAGCCAGTTATCCGCCAGCCAGCCACCCGGCAGCGCAGCGAGGTACATCGTACCGGCAAAGATACCCACAATCGCCGAGGCATTTTCACGTGCCAGCCCCATGCCGCCGTCATAAACGGTAGCAGCCATAAACAGGATCAGTAACGGGCGAATGCCATAAAACGAGAAGCGCTCCCACATCTCTGTGAAGAACAGCGAGCCGAGCGGATAAGGATGGCCGAAGAAAGTTCGGCTTTCTTTTTGATTAACAGAGGATTGCATATTTCTCCCGAAAGTTATGTCGTCGTGTGTGTAAACACCGCGATGTACGCCAGCCAGTTACGTATCTGACCGATTTTTTACATGCAGCGAAAATTTATTTAACCATTTGATAACCTAAGGCTAGTTTTGTCTAGTACCAGCCCCCGGACTTTAAGACGAAAACTCGACAAATGTCTACTTTCTTAGATTTAAACTTGGTAAAAAATGAATAGTGATTGACATCGCACGGGCTGAGGCTGGCGATGGAACGTCGAAAAAAAACCCGCGACAAGCACGGGTTTTTATCAGCATCAGCAACGGTTACTTGCTTTTTTTGATGTGTTTTATCAAACGCTTACGTTTACGCATCTGCGTCGGCGTCAGCGTATTACGCTTGTTCGCAAACGGGTTTTCCCCTTCTTTGAACTGAATGCGGATCGGCGTCCCCATCACATCCAAAGACTTACGGAAATAGTTCATCAGATAGCGCTTGTAGGAATCCGGCAGGTCTTTGACCTGGTTGCCGTGAATCACCACGATTGGTGGGTTATAACCACCGGCGTGGGCATATTTCAGCTTCACACGACGACCACGCACCAGCGGCGGCTGATGATCTTCTGCCGCCATAGTCATAATGCGCGTCAGCATCGCGGTGCTGACGCGACGGGTGGAGCTGTCATACGCTTCGCGGACCGATTCAAACAGATTACCCACGCCGCTGCCGTGCAGCGCAGAGATGAAGTGTACACGCGCAAAATCAATAAAGCCCAGACGGAAGTCCAAAGTCTCTTTGACCTGCTCTTTCACTTCCTGCGTCAGGCCATCCCACTTGTTGACCACAATAACAAGTGAACGCCCACTATTGAGGATAAAGCCCAGCAGCGACAGGTCCTGATCGGAAATACCTTCGCGCGCGTCAATCACCAGCATCACCACGTTGGCATCTTCAATCGCCTGCAGCGTTTTGATAACTGAGAATTTTTCTACTGCTTCGGTAATTTTGCCGCGCTTACGCACGCCCGCGGTATCGATGAGCACATATTCGCGCTCATCGCGTTGCATCGGGATATAAATACTGTCACGCGTGGTCCCCGGCATGTCGTAAACCACTACGCGGTCTTCGCCGAGAATACGGTTAGTAAGCGTGGACTTACCTACGTTCGGGCGACCAACAATCGCCAGTTTGATCGGCAGGTCCTGCGGATTGAAGTCGTCTTCAGGCTCTTCTTCGCCGTTCTCTTCGGCTTCCAGTTGCGCCCAATATTCTGCATCTTCATCCACTTCTTCCTGAGGAGCAACGTCATCCATCCACGGCAGCAGAACATGCTCCAGCAGGCTGAGAACGCCACGACCATGGGATGCCGCGATCGGATAAATTTCACCCAGACCCAGCGAGTAGAAATCGACGACCGCCTGATCAGGATCGAGCCCGTCAGTTTTGTTGGCTACCAGGAACGTCGGTTTCTGGCGCGAACGCAGATGTTTCGCAATGGCTTCATCCGCAGGCATCAGGCCAGCACGCGCATCTACCATGAACAGCACAACGTCCGCTTCTTCGATCGCCAACAGCGACTGTTCCGCCATGCGGGTTTCTACACCGTCTTCTGTGCCATCAATCCCGCCGGTATCAATACAGATAAACTCACGGCCTTCAATTTCCGCACGACCGTACTTACGGTCACGAGTCAGACCCGGGAAATCCGCAACCAGCGCATCTCGGGTGCGAGTTAGACGGTTAAATAACGTGGATTTGCCAACGTTAGGGCGCCCGACAAGCGCGACCACAGGTACCATGTTTAAAGCCTCATTTAATAAATCATCAGACAACGGGCACATTTTTTGCTCCGTTGTTAAAAACAGTAAAACGGCCCCTGCACCAGGAGCCGTTTTTCAAAGCGAGCGGCCGGGACGATTAACGCGTAATAGAGTACAGCGTACCGTCTTTCGCCTGGATCAGCAGTTTACCATCAGCAGAGACCGGCTCGGTCAGGAAACCAGAGCTGTCAACTTTCTGCTGGGCGACAAAGCGGCCATCATCAACGTTAATCCAGTGCAGGTAGCCTTCGCTATCACCCACGACCAGATTGCCGTTATACAATACCGGGGACGTCAGCAGACGGTGCAGCAGATCGCTTTGCGTCCACAGCGTCACACCGCCGTCGGTGGTCAGCGCCAGTACACGGTCGTTCTGGTCTACCAGGTAGATACGGTTACCGTCGACGATGAAATCATTCACTGAGCCCAGTTCACGTTTCCACATGATCTGACCGCTGCGCAGATCCAGCGCCGTCAGGTTACCATTATAAGCCAGCGCGTAGACAACGCCATTGACGATAACCGGCGTGGTATCAACGTCGCTCAGACGATCGATTTCCGTTGGACCTGTCGCCTGAGAAATACGCTGCTGCCAAATCATCTGGCCCTGCTGCATCAGCACGGCGCTTACGCGGCCGTTATCACCGCCAACGATAGCTGCGCCAAAGGCGGTCGCTGGGGCAGATTCGCCGCGCAGAGACAGAGAAGGCATGTCGAGGTTAACGGTCCATTTGATAGCGCCGTCAGCTTCGTTCAAGGCCTGCAACTGACCGTTACTGGTGTGGATTAATACCACGCCATCGCTCACAACAGGACGAGACAGCGCTTCACCGGCAACTTTCGTCTGCCATGCGGTGGTACCATCGCTGGTGTTCAGCGCATAAACCTGCGCTTTTTCGCTGCCAATGTAAACATGGCCACCGGACACGGTTACACCGCCAGAAAGCTGTGCAGATGCGCGGGAGAACCAGCCGTCTTTCTCACCCAGATTAACAGACCAGACTTCTTTGCCGTCGTCCGCATTCAACGCCTTAACGACGCCGGCGCGATCGGCTGCATAGACAACGTTATCCGCCAGCGCAGGATGAAGATTGGAATAGAAATCACCAATACCGTTACCTACAGAGGTGCTCCAGTCCGTAGACGGAGTAAACTGGTTTTCAACCACCGGTAATGGGGACATCTTAACGACATCTTCTTCGCCACTAAACAGTGAACAGCCGCTCAATAGGGTAACGGAAAGCAGCCCTGGCAGAAGTAATTTACGCAATTGCATCGGGTCCCTCTCAGATGGACAAATTATTGATTTTCATCTGCATCATTTCGCTCAGAGCAGGAGAGGCATCGCTTTTCACGCCCGCTTCCCATGCGCTACGCGCACCTTGTTTATCGCCTTTGCTCAGCAATGCTTCACCGCGCAGGTCGGCAACAATGGCCGTCCACCCTTCACCTTTAATGGTGTCGAGTGTTTTCAGCGCGGTATCAGCCTGTTTAAGCTGAACCTGAACACGAGCCAGACGCAGGTTAATCACCGCTTTGAGATTCTCATCGCTGGTCGCTGCTAAGCCTTGTTGCAGCTGGCTTGCGGCTTTCTCAAGTTCATTTTGGTCAACAAACTGCTGCGCCAGTTCCAGTGAAGCTAACGCGCCGTAGGTATTTTTGTTTTCTGCGGCAAATTTCTCTGCAGCAGGAAGGCTATCCGGTTTACCCGCGCTAACCGCAGTCACCGTATTTTGATATGCCAGAGAAGCAGAGCGTGCGGACTCAGTCTGATGGCTGGTCCAGTAACGCCAGCCAACCAGCGCGCCAACCCCTAAAATGACCCCAACAGCCAGCGCTTTGCCATTTTCAGCAAAGAAGCGTTTTACTGCATCAATCTGGTCGTTTTCGTTCTCGTAAATTTCCACGCTGTCCTTCTCCTTAGCCCAGTAGAGTGCGCAAATGCGCGGCAACGCTATCCTGCGCTACTGCCGTTTGCTCACCAGAGCGCAAATCCTTCACTACAACAGTACCGTCAGCCACTTCGGACTCGCCCAGTACCAGTGCAACGCGGGCGCCCCACTTGTCGGCGCGGGCGAACTGTTTCTTAAAGTTGCCGCCACCGTGGTTTGTCATCAGTTTCACACCTGGAACTTCATCGCGCAGACGTTCTGCAAGCCGCATTGCAACCGACTGCGTATCCGCCCCCGAAGCGACCAGGTATATATCGACAACAGGATCTGCGTTAAATTCCGGATTAACTGCCTGAACCAACAAAACAAGTCGTTCCAGACCCATGGCAAAACCCACGGCCGGCGTTGCGCGACCGCCAAGTTGCTCTACCAGACCGTCGTAACGCCCACCGGCACACACGGTACCCTGAGAGCCCAGGCTGCTGGTAACCCACTCAAATACGGTGCGGTTGTAATAATCAAGACCACGAACCAGACGCTGATTGACGGTGTAGGCAATACCTGCGGATTCCAGCAGTTTGCACAGGCCCGCAAAGTGCTCGCGAGAGTCGTCATCAAGATAGTCGCCCAGTGCAGGTGCGTCGTTGAGCAGCGCCTGTACTTCCGGGTTTTTGGAGTCGAGAACGCGCAGCGGGTTAGTGTACATACGGCGCTTGCAATCTTCGTCCAGTTTCTCTTTGTGCTGTTCCAGGTAGGCGACCAGCGCATCACGGTAGTTAGCGCGGGCTTCAAGCGAACCAATTGAGTTCAGCTCAAGGCTGACATGCTGAGAAATACCCAGCGCGCGCCACCAGCGAGCGGTCAGCATAATCAGTTCAGCATCGATGTCCGGGCCTTGCAGGCCAAACACTTCGACACCCAGCTGATGGAATTGACGATAGCGCCCTTTTTGCGGACGTTCGTGGCGGAACATCGGCCCGATATACCACAGACGCTGTTCCTGATTGTACAGGAGACCATGTTCGATGCCGGCGCGTACGCAGCCCGCAGTCCCTTCAGGACGCAACGTCAGGCTGTCGCCATTACGGTCCTCAAAGGTATACATCTCTTTTTCAACCACGTCGGTGACTTCACCGATCGCGCGTTTGAATAACGGGGTCTGCTCTACAATCGGCAAACGGATTTCGCTGTAACCGTAGCTGCCGAGCAC
>ENA-UERQ01001332-UERQ01001332.1-human-gut-metagenome-genome-assembly--contig:-NODE-1332-length-12544-cov-2.299190_pt1 | contig 12544 bp, 21 predicted proteins | sample MGYA00242986_ERZ507987 | MGnify/ENA primary metagenome ERZ507987 (study PRJEB26167, sample SAMN06115429) | human gut metagenome | host: Homo sapiens | place: China:Chongqing | collected 2015-04-15...
ATTATTATTATTTTTGTTACCTTCTGACATAATTCTTCCCCCTAGAATTTGTTTCTATAAATGATATCACAAAATCCGACAAAAGAAAAGCACCCATCTCTCGACAGGCGCTTTTCATGGGGGATATTATGTATTTAAGGCAAGGCATCTGACCTCAAACCTACGGATTACATTCCGCATCCGGGGAGATGCCCTGCATACCTGGAATGTCTGGGTGGAGAATCCCGAAACCAGGTATTTCAGATGTACTGGATCGCTCCAGCATATAATTTATCCGCTATCTGATATCACGGATTCAGGCATATCGCCGAAAAGGCAACCGCCAACATTGCGGAGACTGGATTTGAACCAGTGACCTTCGGGGTATGAACCCGACGAGCTTCCAGGCTGCTCTACTCCGCGAACCAAGACGGAAGGATTTGCACCCTCGACACGCTGATTAAGTATCAGCTGCTCTGCCATCTAAGCTATGTTCCAATACCGGCAGCCGTTCCCGGCTACCGCCTGCAGCTAAAGGAAGGTATTGTGACCAAATGGAGCGTTTCCGTCTGCCCTTTGGCTATAAAACGAACTTTCCGAACTTTCCGAACTATTTTTATTTGATTTGCATTTTTTTAAGATATCGGTCACGGATCACCAGCCTCGGATAGTCTGGATTTCCCGCATATCCAATTTTCATCGCAATCTTTTCCCATGTCAGTCCATCAATGTAGTACATTTTGAAAACGCAGCGTGTTGTCGTATCCTCAATTGCATTAATCCAATTTTCAATTGCTTTGCATTTCTCACGCTTGCCCTCAAGAATCTTTCTTCTCCGGTCATATAGTTCTCCATCAAAACCAGTAACTCCCTGAGGCTGAGGATATCCTTTTCTATAGTCCATCACAACACTGCTGCCAATCCCATGATCTCCCCGCAGCATGTCCTCCAGCTCTTTCTCTAACAAATTGATTTCTCGAAGCAGTTTTCGATAGCTGTCCAGTAACGCCCGCGTCATTTTGATCGTCTCCATTGGCATCACCTCCCCCTCTGTTGATCAATAAAGTCCTCTTGCAATAATAATCATCCATGTACACCAGAATATCGTATCTGCAATCTTATGTTCATTCTTGCTCTTATAAGCGCAATGAAAACCTATTGCAAGAAGAATAATTCCCATTGCATACCTAAAGCTCCAAAGCATGATCCATTTCATCTCTCTTTCCCTCCTCTATATCTCGGATCCGGACAAAGGCTTGTCCCCATGTACGCCGGATGTGCCGCCGACCAACTGTGTCTGCCCTTATCCTCGCTCATAGCAGCATACTCTGCATCCTAATTTTTCTTCTCCAATGCCTTCGCAACTTTTTCATCCCACTGGGTTCTCATCCTCATTTCACCTCATACTTCACGCCATACAGTTCATATGTTTCATCCCGGTATTTCCGGATATCTGCATTCTCATCACCACAGATCCGGTTCACTTCCTCCACAATTGCCTCAGAGAACTGAAGGAGCTTTGACCGATGATCATTCTCATCCCTGACACCTTTCCAGTGGAACTTCTCACACAGGATCCGTGCAGGAACTGACATCAGAAGCGCCAGAACTTTCTCGATTCGTTCTTGCTCATTTTCTCCGGACATTTCCTGTTCTCGCTGTTTCCATTCTTCTTGGATGTGCTCATCGATCTCCTTCGCGATCTCCTCTTTCATTTTTTCCTTGGCATCCAGAACCGCCTGACGCTTCATGGCTTCGATCTGCTCCAGCGTGAACTGGTATGTAGTCCTGCTGCCTGATTCCCGCTCCATCCGCCGTCTCTCCGCCCTGGTCATCATCACCATCGCCGTCCCCTTTCATCGATCAGCGTCACCTTGCCGAGCACCCTCACATGGAGGATTACGCCAATCGCCTTGATCATCTTTCGGAACATGATCACATTCTCCGGCGGCTGGTCTGCATTCCTCACCGCTCTGGCCGCCGTCGGATCCGGATAGCCTTCAGCATTCTTCATCTTCATCCTTTATCCTCCTTGTATGGTTTCGGCAACGGCATCCATGCATTCACAAAAAAACCTGCAGAAAGATATGTGTAGTCCTCATCTCCCGGGTAAAATGCCCTGCTCCCGTCATCATCAACTCTATAAGTCGCAATATCCGGGAGTGTAAAATTATCAAACGAAACCAATATATAGGCTTCTGGTTCCGGCAGTTTCTCTGCAACCGGGATCCACTGCTGCCGTTCTACACCTTTCATTCGCTCAATTTCATCCGAGAGCCTCGCAACCCGTTCCAGCATCTGGCGGGCCTGTTCCTGCGTCTCATCCTGTAATTCGGACACCTGATCCGGTGACAAGCCTGTCTTTTCATAGTCCTTCAGCTTCCAGAGCGCCCCATAGAGCTTTTCCCAAGTTTTCTTAGTAATTACTGCGCCCGGAGCAATCTGCTTCCAGTCCACGCCTTTCAGCTTCCATGATCCGTTATCTCTCTTTTCTGTCAGTCCCATCTGATTTTCCTCCTCTCATCTGCTCTTCCAGTCCATTCAACATACACGCGCTGCAATAACTGGATATGTTCACATCAATCCAGCTGCACTTACGACAATGCAAATCCATGTCTCCAGATCTTAATCTTCTCTGACATTCCAAGTACTCTCTCTCCATCTCCTCCGACATATGGATCCGGATTTCTACATGTGGTGCCGGAAATAATTTAATCTTCTTCATGGCTATTCTCCTCCTTTTTCTCGTATAATCCACAGCTAGATACAGGATGATGGATCCAGCCTGATCCGCATACTTTTCGCTCCTTCCACGGTTCAAGATAGACAAGATTTCCGCCCATGCCGCAGATTCCATACCTTACGCCATGTTTCATCCCTTCCTTCACCTTGCATTTTGGGCACTCCGTACAATCTAAAAATTCTCTACTCCCGATAAACAACGACATTGCTTATTCCGTCCTCCTGCCCTCATACATTCGTAGTGGATATGCAGCGTAGTATGACGCCTCGTCTGGATGATCACATGATCTCCGGAGATCTCTTTTCCGCACACGCTGCAGATAAACTGCTCCTTCGGTATATCGTTATTCTTCTTCATCGTCATCCTCCGTATTGCTGTTCATGATATCTGTCCAGAGAACACTTTCACACACACCACTCTGAAGGCGGACATGAACAAAGTTGCGGGAAATGCCGATCACGGTTCCTTTTCTCCAGACACCAGATTTGCCGCTCATGCCCTCATCGACACTGCAGCATTTATTTGTTTTCACATTGATCGTATCGCCGATCTGATCTTTACCTGTCTCTGGATGCCTACAAGCTGATCCGCTATAATCGCATCCTGATCTTTCTGCTCCAAGGTACCTTTTAATGCAACTCTGACATAGAATCTGTTTCCCATTCTGCTAACTCCTTTATCTGGGAGACCGATGATAATCCCCCGGTTTATTTCCCCGCCCTCTGGCCCGTTCGATCAGTTCCGCCAGCATTCGGTTTATTACTTCCTCGAACAGCGGATATTTTCTTTTCAGGACCACCGATATGGTGTGCATCCGCTGCCATTCCGGAGTATCTTCTCTTGGTTGCCGATCTTTGTAACGGTTCCAAAAGCTGTTATAGATTTCACTGAACCCGTTTCTTACCTGCTCATTCGTCATAACTCTTCGATCCTCACGTAAATTCCCGGAATATCTGACCAAAACTTCTCGACAATTTCAGACGCAACCAGCGCATCGTCTTTCCAGAATTTACAGGTCGTCATGCAGTCCTTCAAAAGTTTCTGGAGATTGTCTGTGTCCGGTTTTGTGATCCGGTACTCACCGTTCCGATGAGTAGCTCCGGCCGGAAAACACCATTTGACCATCAGACGAATTCCTGCGCAAAATGGTTTTTCCGGTTTATGCCCTGCAAGGTGATCAATCAGCTTTTGTCTCGCTGCTTTTAATTCCGCCGGTTCGTAGAAAACCGGTTTAACAGTCACGATGTGGATCTGCTTTTCCTGGTGTGTTACGGTCGGCGGGATCATTGCCATAAAAAATTCCATTGTTCTCCTTTCCGGGTGATCCAGGTATGGTGCCCTCTGTGTCTGCGGGTGGGTGAGTCGTCGTGCGTGAGCTATCGCACGACTTACCTACCCCCGCATAGAGGGGGTGCGCCACACCTATATATTTATATATAGGGTCCGGCGCACCCTTTTGGCGCACCTATGTGACATTTTTAACAAGGGTGCGTTTCTCTGCGCTTGACCATGGTTCAGCGCACCTGCGCCGGACTGCGCCAGATCATGATTCGGCGCACCCTACACGTCTTTTCTTTTTATGTACATTTTCCCATCAGCCCCCTGATATTTTTCATATCGTTCAGCCAGATCTTTCTTTCGTTTGTTGCTGTCTCCCAGCCATGAAAGCAGCGTTCTGGAGGTCGTTTCCAGCTTATCTGACAGCTCCTGTGCCAGCACCTCACGCCCCTCCATTTCGATGTTTGCAAACTCGATCTCAAAGGCACTGAGCTTCTTTTCTTTTTCTTTTTTTGCATGTTCTTTTCGCCGTTCCGCTGCTTTCTGCCATGTCGGTTTTTCTGTTTCTGGTTCAATGTCCCCCAACGCTCCTGAAGCGTCTGTAACGTGGATTGGATAGTCAAACCATAAGTTCACTGGATCGAATTTCGGGAACTCTCGGAGCGTCCCCTCAATGCGCCAGGCGGTCTTTTGCCGCACTCTTGCCCTGGTCTCATTTATGATTTTTTCGAGAGTTTCAAACTGCCATTTATCAAGCTTATTTTCGCAGTAATTCATCATCTGGTAACTGCTGCATAAATCGTCTAAAGACAGATCTTTTCTCCATCCATTTATGTGAGCGTCCAGGTATTTTTTACATGCGATACATACCGCATTATTATCTTCCTGTTTTAATAGATTCTCATTTAATTCCAGCTCAATTAAGTCTAATAGGGCGTCAGGATCACGGGCAAAAACACCGGAGCCGGATGCACGGTCCATGGACTTTTTTCCGCCCTGGCTGCCTTTTGAATGGTGATGGCAATAGATCACGGCACAGCCTAATTCCGTGCATACTTTATCGAACTGATTACAGAAATTTGCCATTTGATCCGCACTGTTTTCATCACCGGTTATGACCTTATAGATCGGGTCGATGATAATGGCGATATAATCCTTTTTCGCCGCTCTCCGGATCAGCTTCGGGGCCAGTTTATCCATCGGTACGGATTTTCCTCGCAGGTTCCAGATATCGATATTATCCAGGTGCTCCGGGGCCCATCCAAGCGCGGTATAAACGTCCCGGAAGCGGTGCAGGCAGCTTGCACGATCTAATTCCAGGTTCACATACATCACTCTGCCCCTCGTACACTGCCAGGAAAGCCATTTGCGACCTTCCGCGATGGCAATGGACAGTTCGATCAGCCCAAACGATTTTCCTGCCTTAGACGGCCCTGCAATAAGCATCTTATGGCCCTGACGCAGCACTCCGTCAATGAGTGGTGCTGACAGCTCCGGAAGATGGTCCCAGGCCTCTGCCATGCTCTCCGGCTCCGGAAGATCATCGTTGATCCCCTCGATCCATTCATACCATTCCTGCCAGTTCTCTTTTCCGATGTTGGTATCAACTAAAAACTGTTTTTTTCCGTTCCGGATCACGCCGGGCATTCTGGACAGTCTGGAAGGATTCCGGTTCTGTGAATCGATCTTAAAGCCGTTTTTTTCACAAATACTATATAAATAATCGACCCTCTTGCGATACTCATGGTAGTCTGCTGCATCTACACGCACAACGGCATGTAAGCTCTTGCCTCCACTATGGACTAAGCATGCTACTGGCAACTCCAGTTCTCTGATGACAGCATTCTGTTTTTCAATTTCCATCGTATCCGATTCGATTAAAGCATATCTGTAATCCGTGACATTATCGTTTTTGCAGCCCCGGCCATCCAATGGGTTAAATCGGATCCATGCGCCTGCTTCCGGATTATAATCTCCGATGACATCCAGCATATCTTTTGCCTGATTTAACTGCTGGATCAGCTTACCAGCTGTACGATCCCATACACCTTTGGATGGCATATATTTTCCATCTTTCTCAAAGGAATGGGTAACATATCCTACGTTTTCGGTAGAATCAAATAAGGTTTCCAGGTATGTGATCAATTCATGTTTGGGATCCCAGTTTTCCGGTTCTTTGATCTCCCGGTTTTCGATCCAGTTTTTATCAATAATGACGCCTTCTTCTTTTGAGATTGTATCATCCCAACTAAGTTCGTGCCCGTGCTCCGGAAGCCACCCGGCATCCTTGGCCATCTGTACGATCGTGCCGCCGGTTACCGGTGAGGAAGATCCGTGAAAGGTTCTCCACTTTCTCTCACATTCGCCGTGGTGATGCCGGGCAGAATCCCTTGCACTCCAGTTGTCCCACACATTCACGCTGTATCCCTCATGCTGCAACGCCATGCCGACATTCACCCAGGATTGATAATCCAGTTCCGCAGGATTGATATATTCGATTACTTCCAGTAAATCAAACTGTCTGTCCATCCATTATGCTCCTTAACCCCGATACTCCTGCCGGTTAATATCCGCCGGAACCTTCCAGCCGTTGGCTGCGATCCGGTCGATCAGCTTCTTTGCAGAATCAAACTGCCAGGTCCCGACATGCTGGAACCCGTATCTTTCCAGACAGCGGATCTGTCTTGGTGTGGTAAGTCCCTCTTCACTGCGTTTATGCAGACGATCCAGGAGTTTTGTTGCCTTTCCCTGATTATCGATATCATCCGGAAGAATCCCGAGTTTTTCTAATGTTGCCTTTTGGCTGTCTGTCGGCGGTGACATCTCCCATCCGAAGCTGGGCGTATATCCGGACAGATCTTCCGCCTGAATGCTCATTTCAAACTGCAGCGGATCCACTAACTTCTTCTTCCGACGTTTCATCTCTGCAAGCTTCTGGGCCAGTGCCTCTTCACGCTGTGCCACAACATCTTCCGCGGCTGTTTTTTCCGCCTCCTCGATGTCGATCGGGCAGCCTGCCGCTTCTTCCAGGTTCTCAGTCATCTTCCTGGCTACTTCTTCCGACTCACAGATCAGATTTGCCGGATGGCAAAGCTCGTGCCGTTCCGTGTGCCATAAGAAATCCAAAAGAAGCAGATCTTCTTTTCCGGGATACAGACGTGTCCCGCGTCCTACCATCTGGCTGTAAAGGCTCCGCACCTTCGTCGGCCGGAGTACTACCACACAGTCAACAGACGGACAGTCCCATCCTTCTGTGAGAAGCATGGAATTGCAGAGAACGTTGTACTCATCTTTGTCAAACGCTTCCAGAATCTCTGCCCGGTCCCGGCTCTCTCCGTTTACTTCCGCTGCCTTAAATCCTTTTTCATTCAGGATATCCCGGAATTTCTGGCTCGTCTTTACCAAAGGCAGGAACACAACAATTTTTCTGTCCTGGCAGTATTTCGCCATTTCATCCGCGATCTGGTACAGGTACGGATCCAGGGCTGTCGCAATCTCTCCGGCTTTAAAATCTCTGGACTGCATGGAAACTCCCGTAAGATCCAGTTTAAGCGGAATTGTTAATGCCTTGATCGGTGATAAATACCCTTCACGAATCGCTTTCGGAAAGGTATATTCGTATGCCAGGCTCTCAAAATATTCTCCAAGGTTTCTCATGTCTCCCCGGTCCGGTGTCGCTGTTACCCCAAGGACCTTTGCATCTGAGAAGTACTGAAGGATCTTCTGGTATCCATCTGTGATGCAGTGATGTGCCTCATCAATGATGATCGTTCCGAAATAATCCTTGTCAAACTGTGCCAGACGTTTCTCCCGCTGAAGGGACTGGACCGAACCAACCGTGATCCGGTACCAGCTTCCCAGACAGGTGGCTTCCGCTTTTTCAAGTGCACAGCGGAGACCTGTCGTTTTTGCGACCTTGTCAGATGCCTGATCCAGCAGCTCTCCGCGGTGTGCCAAGATCAGGACCCGCTTACCCCGTCTCACGCATTCTTCTGTCACCTTTGCGAAAACGATGGTCTTACCGCAGCCGGTTGGCAGCACGACAAGGGTTTTATTCACTTTTTCCCACTGTTCAAAAACGCTGTCCTTTGCTTCCTGCTGATACGGACGCAGCTCCATCTTGTCTTTCATGGTTTAAAAGCTCCCTGCCTGATATTTTGGTCCTTCATACGGATAGAATCTCTTTACATCGTTGCTGGTGCGTTCCTGTCCGTCTTTATTGATGTACTTGTGGACACCCAGTTTTAACTTTCCCTTCGATCCGGGAACTCTCTGCCAGTTCATGCGGAGCGGTTCTCCCTTTTTCTTCTGCCCGATGCTCTCGAAGAATGCGGATAACATTCCTTCAGTTCTTGTGTGCAGGAACAGGTTGTGTGTGACTGTAACCTCGCGGCCGTCTGTGCCTTTTACACACAGTTTTAAGATTGCCTTATTGCACGGCGGCAGCTTCTCACTGCCATTGTGACGTCCACGCTCAAAACTCTCGACCGTAAACTCGTAATCCCCCTCCGGAAGCGGTTCAAACTCCGGTGCATCTTTCTGGATGGTATCCTCCCATCCTAACTCACGCTCTTCAATTGTATTTTCGTTCATATCAGCTTCCTCCTTTAATTAAATGGAATTGCTTCCTTCTCATTCATTTCTTTGATCATTGCATATACCTGGTCCCATGCTCCTACCAGAACGCCCTCAATGAAGTCTTTTGGATAATCGTAGACCGGCATGTCTCCCGGGAAATATCCCCTCGCTTCTACAACTCTCTGGACATCCCATTCGTTTACATTGTTGCTGATCATCAGATCACGCAGCGCTTTTGGAATGCGGGTATCCGGCTCGAAGTCGCTCATCTTTCCTGTGAATGCTTCTCCTACGGAACCTTCATTCGCCGGCGGTGTAAGATCCATCGTCTGCTGGACCGGCTGTTCTGGAATCTTTTCAGCAGGCGGCGGAGTCGGGGGCTGAACCGGCGGAGCGGATGGAGAAATGATAACCGGTTCTGTGGGCTGTTCCATTTTAACTGCAGTCTGGTCCCCACCTTCAATAATGAAACGGATTGATTCATACTCGAATGGCATTTCCTCCGGAAGTCCATAGCGGTTTTTCGCATCCCAGCACGGGTGATGACTGGTATACATGACTCTTGCACCGCCCTGTGCCTTGCGTTTCCTGCCTTTATCGTCGACGGCCACTGACCACGTTTTGTAATTTGCAAACAGGACCATGTCTGCCCACTCTTTTGCAAGCGGAGCTGTCTGAGAGGATGTTTTCTTTCCCAGCTTCAATTCCCACCGATCATACGATCCCAGCTCATCCGGCTGTTCAAACTTTCTCATCTGTGCATGGGCAGTCAGGACAACATTGACGCCAGCCTCCACAACTTCCTCCAGGGAATTTAAGAACCGGCCGAACTCTTCCTTGGCATATACATAGCCGTTTCCATAACCGAAATCTTCAACTCCCTTTTTTCCGTATCTGGCGCACAGATCGGCAACACACATCTGCTCCGCCCAGTCCGCAGTATCGATGACCAGTGTTCTGCACACCGATGGATTCATCTTCGCATAACGGACCTGTTCCATTAACATCGTCCAGCTGCTGGCCTTTTCAAACCGTGCCACATCCATGTCCTTCGTACTGCCTTCCGTATCGATAAAGACCGGATCCGGAAAGTGTGACGCAAACGTAGATTTTCCGATTCCTTCCGGACCATAGATGAGAACCTTTTTTGCACAGTGGATCTTCCCTCTGATAATCTGCATAACTGATACCTCCTAAAATACTCCCGGCTGCCATCCGGATTTCTTTTCTTCCTGGATCGGATAGTCCTGACCTTCTACATAACCGTCGCTGATGATCACCGAGCACTCGTCTCCGGTGCTGACTCTCGTTGCGATCGCCTGTAGTCCTTCAGCCTCCAGCCATCTGCCGAACTCCTGCAGCGTATCCAGATCCATCTGCTCCAGCTTGTCCAAAAGCACGAAACCACACTTCGGATTCAGTTTCCGGACAATAGCTGTTGCAACCTTTAACTGATCCGATCCGGACATGCAGTCCCACTTTGCTCCGTTGTAGATCAGTTCTCCAGCATCCACCGAAAGTCCTGGAAGCGGAAGTTCTGCAGAATTAAGCAGCGCCGCTTTCTCATTTCGGATATTTTCAATATCTGTGGTCAGTTTCTGATACTGGCTCCGATAATTCCTTGCATCCTCTTCCGCCTTATCTTTATCAAGATTTGCGCGGACCTTCCGGTTGATCTCGTCGATATCTGCCAGGTTCTTTTCCAATTCTGCTGTCGATTCGTCATGGAGATCTTTGGTCGATAATTTCGCGACACGGAGTTTTTCTTCTACCTCCGTCTGTCTGCGTAAGAGCTCCGCAAGCTGGTCGTTGATATCCTGATGTTCCTGTTCCAGTTTATGAAGATTTTCTCTCAACCTCTGATTCTCCCCGTTCTTCGCAAGGATCTTCTGCTGTTGACTAATCAGCTCGGAAGCCGCGATCGGCGCTTCCGGAGCATCCGGATAATATGGCTGCTCATTCGCATACTTCTCTTTCTGGTCTGCGATCCGTCCAAGTGCCTGTCTGGAATTGAACAGCTCCGTTTCCTGTTTTTCCAGATCTGCGAGTTTTGCGTCGACTCCGATGATATGTAACAGCGTATTTGCCTTCTCTTTTCCGTTTGCGCTCATAAAACGCGGAAGATCCAGTGCAAGCTGTTCAATAAATTCATTTAAGAGCTGCTGTCCTGCTTTCTTTCCTGATGGATCGGTAACTTTCAGATCGCTGTTTTTCCCTTTCCTTTCTACGATCAGACCGTTATCCATCACGATCTTTAAATTCGGAGGAATCACGGATCCTTCTCTCTGTGCCTGCGACGGCCGGAAACGCTCACCGCCAAGCGCCCAGGCAATGGAATCCAGCACGGATGTCTTTCCCTGATTGTTTTTTCCTCCGATGATCGTGAGACCATCTTTCGTTGGCTCGATTTTTACGGCCTTAATACGTTTTACGTTCTCGATCTCCAGTTTATTGATCTTCATTCCTTTTCCCCCTTCAGTTCTTCCATTGTTTCATCTGTGATCGCACACGCACTCTCCTTAAGCGCCTGGTTGACCGCAGCATCCATATGCTTGGCAAGCTCCGCCATTGCCGTCACATAGCCAGACTTGGTTTTATACACCGATCCAAAGGTACTGACAATCAATTTCGCAAAATTATTCGGGAGATCCTGCACGCATGTATTGCCTGTTCTGATCGCCCATATTTTATAAGTTGTGCCGTCCTCATTTTTCTCTTCTTCGGTAATCATAAGCCCCATGAAGAACTCGCCTGTAATCTCATTCTTGCATCTGTCATCCTCAATCGTTACTTTTACCATCTTGATTTTCTCCTCTTTCTCCTCTAAAATAGAGGTGTAAACTTTTTACATGATCCCCTCGGAGTTGCAGCTCCGCTATGGGGATCTTTTAGTTCCTGTATATATGCTTTGTTAAGATGTCATACAGCAGATCAAACAGTTCTTTCATTTCTGCTGTTGTGTATGTTTTCTCTGGCTCCAGTTTCGCTTCTGTTTCAGTCCATCCGCTTAAAAATGCGATGATATAACCAATGTTTTCACCACGTTCTACAAGCTCTTTTACATGTCCCAGAATTGTCTCCATGAACTCCCCTTCCCTTAGACCGGAATGATCCCGGCCATACGAGCTATCATGTATACCATTCCCGCACAGGCACCGCCCTCGATCAACGCTCCGACCGCATACGCGAGGCGCGTTGCCGGTCCCGGTCCTTTTTCTTCAACTGTGATCGGCATACAGGACACACATATCCGCCCTGCCCGATCCGTATGTACTTCGATACGCCCCATTGTCTCATGCACAGCGCGCATAGTTCTTTTCTCATGCATCTTATTCACTTCTTCCTTTATTGCTTGTCCACGCTGCATTCCGCCATTAGGCGGTTTTTTCTTCAGCGTAATTATCCTTGTGAATTTCGTAAGATACTTTTACATTTTCTTGGTCCGCAAGTAACGCTGCTAATATTGCAATCACTTTTTCTGTACTCATGTAAAGCACCTCCTTCTTCATCATATGCGTCATCGTTTGTCCTTGGTTCCATGTCTCTATTGCGATATATTTTACGTAATCATAGAATTTGTTACGTTAGCAAAATAAAATGACAGAAAAGCTGAAACAGTAATGTAGTGATGGATATTACAAGTGCAATATCTGAAATATCTGGTTTCTTCATTTTTCTCATTCCTATTCATCATTCAAGATTAATCCAAGTCCCCAATATATCAATGCAGATGCTACAATACTAATCCCAAGAAAAGAAAAAACATTTAATATTCCGTATCTGCAAATATATGGCACTAATACCGCGGTACCTACAGACAAAAGACAACCAAAACCTACCGTTTTTTTGAAAATCAGTTTTCTTGAGATAGTACTTGCTATGATTTTTACCGGAATCGGGTCTGCCAGCACACTTCCCTTATTCTCTTTGGATAAGTAATATTTCTTTTTCAGAATACCTTCCACA
>ENA-UERQ01001337-UERQ01001337.1-human-gut-metagenome-genome-assembly--contig:-NODE-1337-length-12482-cov-3.835550_pt1 | contig 12482 bp, 10 predicted proteins | sample MGYA00242986_ERZ507987 | MGnify/ENA primary metagenome ERZ507987 (study PRJEB26167, sample SAMN06115429) | human gut metagenome | host: Homo sapiens | place: China:Chongqing | collected 2015-04-15...
TCCTCTCTTGATTTAACTGCCATATTCAAATCTGCACCTCCATTCTGAACAACGTTCATTATAGAATTTCCCAGCTTTGATTGTCAAGTTACTTTTCTGATTTTTTTCCATTTCTGCCTTTTCTTTCTTCCTCTCAGGAATTATAATAAACACAGATCATTATAACAAAACAGGAGAGATTTATTTATGAGAGCTTATGAACGACTTTTAAAATACGTAACTGTACGCACCCCAAGTGATGAGACAAGCACTACCGTACCGTCTTCTGCCTGCCAGTTTGACCTGGCACAGGATCTGATCCGGGAGTTCATCAATTTGGGACTACCAAAGGCACGGACGGATGAAAAATGCTATGTCTACGCACAGATTCCTGCCACGCCGGGATATGAAAATTGTCCGAAGATCGGATTTATTGCACATCTGGATACTGTTTCTGACTTCTGTGACAAGAAGATCGTTCCGGTTGTAACTGAAAACTATGACGGACGCGACCTTCCTCTTGGCGGTTCTGACGGACGGGTTCTTTCTGTCTCCATGTTCCCGCATTTAAAGGATCTCAAAGGTCGTACTTTGATCACCAGCAACGGAGATACCATCCTCGGTGCAGACGACAAGGCCGGAGTTGCAGAGATCATGACCATGGCAGAACGGGTTTTGACTGAAAATATCCCACATGGTCAGATTTCGATCGGATTTACTCCGGATGAGGAAGTTGGCAGAGGAGCGGATCATTTTGATGTCGAAAAATTTGATGCGGATTTTGCCTACACCATGGACGGAGACACCGAAGGTGAGATTCAGTATGAGAACTTCAATGCCGCAGATGCGATCTTTGAGATCAAAGGCGTGAATGTACACCCGGGATCTGCAAAAGATGTGATGGTCAATGCCGCCCTGGTGGCAATGGAGATCAACGCTGCCCTCCCTGAGGGAGAAACTCCAGCGGATACCGAGGACTATGAGGGATTCTATCATCTTGTAAGCATGTCCGGCGATGTAGCCTGCGCAAAACTGCATTACATTGTCCGAGATCACGATACCGACAAGTTTGCCGCACGTCTGGAAACCTTAAAAGAAATTTCCAAACAGATGAATCTGAAATGGGGATTGGGCACCGTAAAACTGACCATTGATGAACAGTACCGTAATATGGCAGAGATCATAAAAGATGGAAACATGCATCTGATCGAAAATGCGAAAAAAGCCTGCCTTGCAGCAGATGTCACACCTCTGATCCTTCCGATCCGCGGCGGTACAGATGGCGCTCGCTTAAGCTTTATGGGGCTGCCTTGTCCAAACCTTGGAACCGGTGGACATGGATATCACGGACCATTTGAGCACATTACCGCTGAGGGCATGGATAAATCCGTAGAGGTGATGATCGAACTGGTCAAACTGTATGCGGAAATGAAATGATAAAAAAGAATATCCAGACAAAAGGCACAGACGGGATGTTTCCCGCTGTGCCACTTTTTATCCGCAATCTTTTTCTTACAATCTCTCACCGTTTTCATGCATAAATTTGTATTCTGCAACAGAACGGTCAAATGTCTTAATGTGGTTGTACAGCCATTCCACCACATTTTTATTCACTGCTTCTACAAATGCAGCAGACGGCCCTTCTTCCTCTTCCAGCATATTGTAGAGATCTCTTACGACCTGTCTTAATTTTTCATGCTCTTCTTTGTGCTTTTCCACACCCGGATATGTAATCTCTTCCTGCAGTTTTTCTTCTTCTCCAAAATGGAATTCTGTGTAATCTGCGAGATAATCCAGTGTTTTTACAGACACCACCTTATCTTTACTTGTCTCACAGCTGTCCAGTAATTTGTTAATCTTATCAATCAGTTCCTTGTGCTGGGAATCAATCATTTCGTTTCCTGTTACCAGACTTTCATCAAATTCTGCTCTCATTGTGCTACCTCCTAAACTTCACCTTGTTTAAATTTTATGATCATTTCATTGGTTAAACTGTCTCTGGACGGCTCTACCGGAATCTCGTCTCTTTCAAACCATTCCGCCAGTGCCAGTTCCTCTTCATCCAGTGTCACTTCTGCGTCACCGTCCAGATCACAGTAAAATCCCATCAACAGGGTATCACTAAATGCCCATGGCTGACTTTTATAGTATCGGATATTCTTTACCTTCAATCCGACTTCTTCCATCACTTCTCGCGCCACTGTTTCTTCCACGGTTTCTCCGATTTCTGTAAATCCGGCAAGAAGTGCATATTTTTTATAACTTCGCCCTGCATACTTGGACATCAGGATCCGGTTACCGTCTGTCACTCCAACAATGACAGCCGGACAGATCTTCGGAAATTCCATATTTCTGCAGTGTTCACAGAAAAGCATCCTCTCTTTTGTATCATGACGCATCTTATGTCCACAGCGTCCACAATATCTGCGTGTCTGATACCATTGATACAGCTGATATCCCGTGATCCCCGCAAATGCGCTGTACTGAGGATCTGCTGTCCTGAAAATCTCCGTATTCTCCATTGTAAACTCAGAGTGCGGCTCCCGGTTCAGATTATCAACCAGATAATACTGCTTCTCATCAATTGTAAACAGATAAATACTGTTCTCATAAATCTCTTCGTTCAACCGTTCCAGTTCTCCAAATGTTGGAAACTCTATTCCCGTCTGTGTCCGCCTCATCAATGCTGTGTGTTCTTCATAATACAATGCAATGCTGTCCTTTTGCGGCGAAACCGGCCTGTATTCGTTCTTAAACTGATGCGGTGCTATGTCCTGGATCATTTTACTCACTTCCTTTCCTGAAATTATGCAAAAATTCACTGAGTAAAATCAGAATACTTCCTGCCGCAAGAAAAAAATCTCCCAGATTGTATGTGATCTTTGTCAGCTTCTCGTCAGATGTCTGAAACCCGATATAATCCACCACATATCCCCGCATCCAGCGATCCAGTGTGTTGCTCCACGCACCTGCCACACCAAGTGAAAGCCCTGCTTTTTTCAAATAACTGCCTTTTTTTCGCAGACACAAGATATCCCAGACGGTCAGAATTGCAGCCATAACAAGAGATGTGTACTTTACAAACTGAGGATACTCTTTCAAAAGACTCATACACATCCCCTTATTATGCACTTTTCTAAGGACGATCTTTTTGCTGTCCGCAAACGGTTTTTCTTCCTCGTCCGGCCACTTTTCCACTTCTGATTTGACTGCCATATCCAGACACGTCAGAAATGCCGTTGCCCCTGCTCCAAACAGATTTTTCATATTCTGCCTCTATTCTTCTGTAAATTCTTTAATTTTTTCTGCTGCGTCCTCTGCTTTTTCCTTCACTGCCTCTTAAAGGTCTTTGACATGCTCACAGGCAGCCTCTGCTGCGTCCTCTGTTTTTTCCACAACTACCTCTGCTGCATCTTCTGTCTTCTCTGTAACTGTATCCATTGCCTGTGTTGTTTTTTCTTTTACAAATTCAACCGCCTGATCGGCCTTTTCCCTGAGCACATCCTCCGTTTCATCCCAAATGTCTTCTTCTTTTTTCGCTCCGCAGTACGGACAGTATGCCATCTCTTTTGCTACCTGTTTTCCACATTCTGCACAAGTACTCGTTCCTTTGATCTCCTTGATCTTTGCCTGATGTCTCTCGATACTTTCTGTTCTGTTATCGATTTTTTCACACAGCATCTGTACCTGTTCGTCCATCGCCTCTCCCGCCTGGTACTTCTCGTACAGAAAGCGCCCCATCTCCAGCATATCCGCCTCATTGCCGCGCTCCAGAGTTCGGATCTGTCCTCTCAATCGCTGTATTTCCATCATCTCGCCTGCTTTACTTGTCACAGTTTCTGTTGTCTCACCGATTTTTTTACCTAAGTCTTCAAAAAAAGATTTCATCTTTCTTCTCCTTTCTGTCACATATCTGTTATTTTCAACAGAATTTCTCGTGCATATATACATTATACCCCAAACGTTCATAACTTCAACCAGATTTCTTCTGTTTTCTTCTTTCCGCTTCTTATTTTGAAGCTTTCGGCATATACTTTCAAAAACATCCAGGAGATCATTTCATGCCATACTCTGACTTATGCCGGGAAAAAATTCTTTCTGAAGATTATCATGATTTTATTGTCTCCGACATCCGAATGCCCTTTCTTCAAGATATGCTTGAAAAAGACTGCTGTCTTCAAAACCCCGGCTTTTTTTATCAATGTGCTTACCTTTCAAAATCTGTAATAAAACCTGTATCGCTGGAAAACTATTCTTATTTTTCGATTCCGAAATGCTACTCCCTGCTCAGTATGCAGGCGCTAAATCAGGTCGGAATCCTTCCGATCCAGAACCACTCCACCATTCAATTAAGCGGAAAACAGGTTATGATCGGATTTCTGGATACCGGAATCGACTATCAAAATCCGGTATTTCAACATCTGGATAAAACCACTCGAATCGCAGGCATCTGGGATCAGACGATCCAAAGCGGCACCCCTCCGGAATCCTTTGACTATGGCTCTCATTATACACCCGATATGATCAATGAAGCGCTTGCCTCGGAAGATCCGTATTCCCTTGTCCCAAGTGTGGACAATAATGGACACGGAACATTTCTCGCAAGTATCGCTGCCGGTTCCGGAGATCCCGATGCGCAGTTTATCGGTGCTGCGCCGGAATCTGTAATTGCCGTTGTAAAGTTAAAGCAGGCAAAACAATATCTGAGAGACTACTATTTTATTCCCAATACAGCCCCTGCTTTTCAGGAAAATGATATCATGCTTGGTATGCGCTATCTCCACCTGCTTGCCGAAAAACTGGGACTTCCTCTGATCTTCTGCCTGGCACTTGGCAGCAATCTGGGCGGACACTCCGGCTCTCTCCCACTCTCGATCATTGCCCAGCAGTATACCTTGTTGTCTAATCGGATTCCTGTTATCGGGGTCGGAAATGAAGCAGATCAGAGACATCACTTTTACAGCGAGATCATGAATACTTCTGATACAAAGACCGTAGAAATCCGTGTCGGAGAAAATACTAGCGGTTTTGTGATGGAGCTATGGACCGAACTCCCCAATATCCTCTCCATCAGCCTGACCTCTCCGTCTGGGGAGAGTACGTCCCGCATTCCCATTCGTGCGGGAACAAGCACAACTTTCAATTTTCTTTTTGAAAATACAACAGTCTACATCGACTACCGTCTGTTTGTAGAAAGTACAGCCTCGGAACTGATTCATTTTCGTTTTTCCGATGCTGCTCCCGGAATCTGGAAGCTTGTGGTAGAACCCGTCCAGATTATTGACGGGCGATTCCACATCTGGCTTCCTGTGCGGGAATTTTTAAGCGGAGAAGTTTATTTTTTAAACTCCAATCCATACTATACACTGACTGCCCCTTCTGATTCCGTACAGCCGATCTCCGTCTCCTATTACGATTCTTCCAACAACGGTCTTGCACTTTCCTCCGGAAGAGGGTTTACTCGTACGGAGCAGGTCAAACCGGATTTTACAGCCCCGGGAATCAGCATTACCGGTGCTCTTCCCGGCGGACAGTTTGAGAGCAGGAGCGGTTCCAGTACCTCGGTCGGCATCACTGCAGGCGCAGCCGCTTTGCTTGTGGAATGGCACCTTCAGCAGAAAAAGATCCCATCCGTGAGTACCGCTTTGATCAAAAGTCTGCTGACGTTAGGCGCCACCAGAAACCCGGATATGAAATATCCGAACCGAGAGTGGGGATATGGCCAGTTAAACCTTTACAATACATTCGAAGCTATGCGTCAGTTATAACAAAAAGGGACGCCTTCTCGCGTCCCTCAAAAAAATCATTCTCTCTTTTTGGATTCGTAAATTGTCTTTACACGCTCTGATTCCGGTACGATCTGTTCCGGTACCGGAGCCGTGCCCGGTGCAAATACCACCTTCAAAAAGACTGGTGTAATAATTGTCGTGATCACGACAACAATAATGATCGGCCCTAAAAATGCAGAACCTAACAGCCCCAGTGCTGCGCCCTTGCTGGCTACGATCAATGCTACTTCTCCACGCGAGATCATACCGATTCCGATTCGTTTTGCCTGATAATTCTTATAGTGACAGATTTTTGCACCAAACCCACATCCAACAACCTTCGTCAATACTGCAACAATCGTCAGCGCTACTGCAAATCCAACAATCGCCGCAGACATCTTCGGCAGCTCTACTTTCAGCCCGATACTTGCAAAAAATACCGGTGATAAAAGCAGATAAGACAATGTATCAAATTTTGTCTCCAGATAAGTAGAACGCTGTACGTTTGAAATGATCAGACCGGCAATAAACGCACCTGTAATATCTGCAACTCCAAAAACATCCTCTGCAATGTATGCCATCAGAAGACAGAACACAAATGCCACGATCGTGTGTCGATGTTTCTCCTTATTGGCTTTGTCCACCCAGTTCTTGTACAATTTGTAGAAGATAAATCCTACAACTGCTGCAAATACAAAGAATCCAACAATCTTCAGCATGACCATTCCAATTTTCACGCTTGGGTCTGAAATGCTTGTCACGATTGTCAACGCCACAATTCCCAGAATATCATCAATGATCGCTGCTCCCAGGATTGCATTGCCGGAACGGGTTTTGAGCTTTCCAAGCTCTTTTAATGTCTCCACCGTGATACTGACTGAAGTTGCTGTCAGAATTACTCCGATAAAGATATTCTGCAGGAAAATACTTGCTGATGCATCTGACTCGATCATCCCCGGCCGATTGAAGAAATATGCCGTAGCAAATCCACCCGCAAGCGGTACCAGTACTCCACAAAGTGCAATGATAAAGGATGCCTTTCCGCATGCTTTCAGTTCTTTGATATCTGTCTCCATACCTGCACAGAACATCAGAACGATCACACCAATCTCCGCTACAGACTGCAGAAATGATGTCTCTGTCAGAATGCCGACTCCGGCAGGTCCCAACAGTAATCCGGCCAGAAGCGCGCCAACGACCTGCGGCATCTGTACCCTTCTTGTCAAAAGCCCCAGCGCTTTTGTACAAAGTAAAATAATTGCGAGATCTAGTAAATACTTGTAGTCCATAATGTGCCCCCTTTTTGTCAAACATCTATAAGGATACACCTTTAAATGCCTTTTTTCAATACATTTTCCACATTTTATGACGTTTTTACATAATTTTTACCATAATTCTGCACAAATCCGCAATAAAAGAGAGTCTGTTTCCAGACTCTCTCATACTCTTTCTTTTCCTACGGCAATCTCGGCACTTCCTGTCCCCGAAGACTGATCAGAGGACCGCCGGTTCCTTCTATGTAAGATCTTGTGATCGTCACCTCTCCGATGTTCTCATCGTTTGGAATCTCATACATGATATCCTACATAAACTCTTCGATAATGTCCCGCAGTGCTCTTGCTCCGGTCTCTTTCTTCATTGCCTTCTCCGCAATCGCCTCCAGCGCTCCATCATCAAAATCCAGCTTGACTTCATCCAGTGCAAGCAGCTTCTGATACTGCTTTAAGATGGCATTCTTTGGTTCTTTTAAGATCTTTACATACATATCCTTGTCCAGACCTTTCAGTGTAAAGATGATCGGAAGACGTCCGATAAATTCCGGAATCATACCGAAATTGCGCAAATCTTCCACCGTTACTTTAGACAGGATATCCTTGTCATTGTCATACTGATCTTTTAGCTCTGCATTAAATCCCATGGATGTCTTATGCATCAGCCGTTCCTTGATGATGCCTTCCAGATCCGGGAATGCACCCCCGCAGATAAACAGAATATTCTTCGTATTTACTGTCGTCAGAGGAACCATGGCATTCTTGCTGTTGGCTCCTACCGGAACCTCTACCTCACTGCCTTCCAACAGCTTTAAGAGTCCCTGCTGTACGGATTCTCCGCTTACATCTCTCTGGCTGGAATTTCTCTTCTTCGCGATCTTGTCAATCTCATCGATAAAGATGATTCCCTGCTCGGCTTTCTCTACATCATTATCTGCTGCTGCCAGTAATTTAGATACGACGCTCTCAATGTCATCCCCGATATAACCAGCCTCGGTCAGGGAAGTGGCATCTGTGATCGCAAGCGGTACATCCAACAGTCTCGCAAGTGTCTTTACAAGGTATGTCTTACCACTTCCTGTCGGTCCGATCATCAGCATATTGGACTTTTCAATCTCAATATCATCGACCGAATCTGTCGCTACCCTCTTATAGTGGTTGTAAACAGCAACAGCCATCGCTTTCTTGGCATACTCCTGTCCTACCACATACTCATCCAGCTTTCCTTTGATCTTGTGCGGCGCCGGAATATTCTTAATATCCAGTTTTTGGAACTCTTTTGGCTTTTCTTTTTTCTTTTTGATCTTCTGTGTCTTTGGCGGAGCCATATTCTCCAGATCTGACAGATTTAAGAACTGTACACCCGGCATATTCATCAGTCTGCTGTAATCAATCGAGCCGTTTGTCATGGCATCAAAACTTTTCTGCATACAATCCGGACACACCGTAATATGGTTCGGCAGATCGATCATCTTTCCTGTCACGCTCTCCGGACGATGGCAGATAAAGCAGATCTTCTCATACTCATCCTCGTGTTCCTCTTTTGCGGAAGTCTGAAAGACTTCCTTTTTCTCTGTATCGGAAGACTCTTTTCCTTCTGTGGTGACCGGAGTCTCCTTTTCTTCATCTATGATAATAAAATCGTTATCTGACATGTTCTTTCCCTTCTTTCCAGTTACTTGCCCTTTGTACATTCACCGAGGGTATGTCCACATTATAATACAGAATACCGGCAGTTACAAATTAACTTTTTCTAAACCGTCCCTGTTTCCAGCATTTCCAGAAACTGTGATTCAGAAATAATCGGAACGTTCAGTTCTTTCGCCTTTTTATTCTTGGAAGAAGCAGACTGCACATCATTATTGATCAGATAATTCGTCTTTCCGGTCACGCTTCCTGTCACTTTACCCCCTCTGGATTCAATGATTTCTTTCACTTCCCGGCGGTTTGCAAAGTGTTCTACGCTTCCTGTAATCACAAAATTCATATTTTCAAAAATCTGTGCGCTTTCCTCTCCTTCTTCTTTCTGGAGCTTAACCTCCTGTAAGAGGCGTTTGAAAAGATCTCTGTGTGTTTCATCTGAAAAATAATCCACAAACGTTCTGGCGATCACTTCGCCTACTCCCTGGATATCGACCAGTTCTTCCACGGTTGCCTGCATCATCCTCTGGGGATCATTGTCAAATGCCCGGCAGATCATTTTTGCATTGGAAAGTCCGATATTTGCGATTCCAAGGCTGTAGATTACTTTCGGCATAGTCGTACTTCTGGAGTTTTCCACACTTGTGATCAGTTTTGCATAGGATTTTTCTCCGAACCCCTCCAGTGTTTTGATGGTTTCTTCATATCTGTCCAGATGATAAATATCTGTAAAATCCCGGATAAATCCTTCTCCAATGAACTTTTCCAGAGTTCCCTCCGAGAGCCCTTCAATATTCATGGCATCCCTGCTGACAAACAATGCAAAAGATTTCAAATGCTTTGCCTGACACTCCGGATTCGTACAGTACAATGTCTTTGTCTCATTTTCCATCTTTATCTTTGTCGCACCGCCACAGACCGGACAGACTTGCGGGATATCTTTTACACCGCTTCTGGTCAGATTTTCTGCAATCTGCGGAATGATCATGTTGGCTTTATACACCTGAATGACATCTCCTACGCCAAGCTCCAGATCTTCCATAATGCTGATATTATGCACACTGGCACGGCTTACCGTAGTTCCTTCCAGCTCTACCGGTTCAAAGATCGCTACCGGATTGATCAGGCCTGTCCTTGACGGACTCCACTCAATCTCCAGAAGTGTCGTCTCTCTGATCTCATCCGCCCATTTAAAGGCATAGGAATCCCGCGGGAATTTAGCCGTTGTTCCAAGAGACTGACCATAGGCAATATCATCATATACCAATACCAGTCCGTCAGACGGGAAATCATTGTGCACAATCTGCTCCGAAAACCATGCAACTTCCTCTTCGATGGATGCACGGTCAGCCAGATGATGCTCGACCACCTCAAATCCTTGTTTTTCCAGCCAGCTTAACTGCTGCATTCTCGAATTTTCAAACTCTGCACCATCTGCTTTTACCAGTGTAAATGCAAAAAACTTCACATTTCTTCTCGCTGTGATCTCATTGTTCAGCTGACGCACCGAACCACTGCACAGATTCCTCGGATTCTTATATCTTGCATCTACATCCTCGATCTGCTCGTTGATACGCTCAAAATCCTTATATCCAATCACGGCTTCCCCACGCAGGATCAGTTCTCCCTGATACGGGATCTGAAGAGGAAGATTGCGAAATACCTTCGCATTGTTGGTGATGACTTCTCCCACCTCTCCATTTCCTCTTGTGACCGCTTTTTGAAGCCGCCCGTTCTGATATGTCAGAACGATCGTCAGTCCGTCCATCTTCCAGGAGATCACGACCTTTTGCTCTCCTAAAAATGATTTCAGCTGTTCCACGTCTTTTGTCTTATCCAGTGAGAGCATCGGTTTTTCATGCCGCTCCTTCGGCAGCTCACTGAGCACCTCATATCCCACATTAACCGTAGGACTGGATGCAAGAGTCGTCCCCAGCTCCCGCTCCAGTCCTTCCAGTTCGTCATATAATCTGTCATACTCATAGTTGCTCATGATCTCCGTGTCTTCCTGCTCATATGCACGTCTGGCACGGTTCAGAAGTTCTACGAGTTCCTGCATTCTTTTCTTTTTTGCTTCCATATTTAGAGTCCCTTTACTTTTTATATCACAGTTTCATTGGAAGAATCCTTAATCTGATCATACAATTCATTCAATTCTGCATCTGTCAGCTTCCGGTATTCTCCCTCTTTCAGACGCCCCAGATGGATATTCATGATCCTCACCCGGATCAGCTCTCTCACCTGATATCCAAGTGCCTCACACATTCTGCGTATCTGGCGGTTCAGCCCCTGTGTCAAAATGATCGAAAATGTATATTTTCCGATTTTTTCTACTTTACACGGACGTGTCACCGTATCTAAAATCGGTACACCGGATGCCATTTTTTCCAGAAACTCCTGCGTGATTTCTTTATCCACCGTCACCTTATATTCTTTCTCATGCCGGTTTCCCGCACGCATCATCTTATTGATGATATCACCGTTGTTGGTCATCAGAAGCAGTCCTTTAGAGTCCTTATCCAGACGCCCTACATACGTGATCCGGATCGGGTAATCCAGAAAACGCACAATACTGTTTCTTTCCCTGCGCTCTTCTGTACAGACGATTCCCGCCGGTTTGTTCACTGCCAGCACGACCATCTCATCCTGCTTTGAAACTACTTTCTTTCCGACTTTTACGACCTGCCCCGGAACAATCTTCATTCCGGTCTGTGCACGCTTTCCGTCCACACTCACCCGGCCGCTCTCGATCAGCCTGTCCGCTTCTCTGCGGGAACATACCCCCGCTTCGCTTAAATATTTATTCAGGCGAACCTCTTCCTTCGTCTTTTGATATTCCTGCAAAATCCGATTATTCACTGCTCAATACCCCGCTTATATTATTGTCCTGTAGAAATATGTTGGCACTGTATAAAAACAATGTATCTGTAATTTCATACGTATCCATAATATCCCCGATCGTACCGGAATAATACCTCGGATCTACCATCACGATCTCCCGGAAATACGGTGTAAGAAACGGAACAAATGAATTCGCATAAGAATCTTTGATCAGTAAAAGTCTTCGATTGCTCTCCGATACCGTGCGGATATCCACTACAGAAAAGTTGCCTCCCAGGTACACTGCATATTTATCTCTGCTGTTTAATTTCGATGAATCATACAAAGACGCTGTTTTCTTCTGCTCATCCACATAGTTGACGACAACATCATTGTCTTCTGTCTTTGGTACATAAATATCAATCTGCTCTTTCTCATTCAGACGGCATCCGCTCTTAGATGCCAATGAACCATTAAAATCCGTTGTGATCGGATAAGAAGCATATTCTGTCTCCTGTTCTTCCAGGTTCAATGTCCTGGCTGCTTCCTGAAAAACGTAGTATGCCCCTTTTGCCGTCCAGTGATGGTCTGTTTTATAATAAATCTTCTCATCACTGTGTCTGGTCAATGGCTTTACCGCATCGATCCACTGTACACTGTCCCCCAGTTCTTTTTTCACCTGTGCGATATACTGGCTCTGATCGGCAACTGTAGCGGTAAACGGAAGCCTGTCGCTTAAAATATTCGCCGCATCCGGAACTAACAGCATATTCACCGGAATATCAGAATATTTCTGACTAAAACTCTGGATGGCTTTCATATTTGCTTTCAATACATCCTGATCGGGAACTGCAATGTCTTCCAAAAGCTGTCCTTTTTTCCCGATAAAAACACCATTTTCCTCTTTACTTCCTGCCAGTCTGCTGAATCCGACTTTCAGACTGCGCCACATATTTCTTCCCATAAACTGATCGGCCTGATACTTCTCATACTGATCCATATA
>ENA-UERQ01001342-UERQ01001342.1-human-gut-metagenome-genome-assembly--contig:-NODE-1342-length-12409-cov-2.342118_pt1 | contig 12409 bp, 10 predicted proteins | sample MGYA00242986_ERZ507987 | MGnify/ENA primary metagenome ERZ507987 (study PRJEB26167, sample SAMN06115429) | human gut metagenome | host: Homo sapiens | place: China:Chongqing | collected 2015-04-15...
ATTTTTACTAGTCGCTGTACGAGTCTTGATGGACATATTCACTCGATGAATTAACTCAGGAGAATACTTGTGACGACGTTAAAACCTTTGCTGGCCCGCAACCGCAGCTGGGCGCTGCAGAAGTGTCAGCATGACCCGGACTATTTCGAAAAATGGGTCGACGGGCAGCGGCCCCACTCGCTGTGGATCGGCTGCTCCGACAGCCGCGTTCCCGCCGAGGTGCTCACCGGCAGCCAGCCCGGCGAGCTCTTTGTCCACCGCAATATCGCCAACATGCTCGACCCCGCCGACGATAACGTCATGAGCGTCCTGCAGTATGCCCTCCACTACCTTGAGGTGGAGCGGGTGGTGCTCTGCGGCCACTACGGCTGCGGCGGCGTGCAGGCGGCGCTCTCCCTGCCCACCCTGCCGCTGGCGCAGGAATCCTCGGCGCTGGCTCGCCGCATCGGCCAGCTGCGCCACACCCTGCATCACGAAATTGCGCAGATCGCCGATGGGTGTTGTGTTGCGGCCTCCCCCGGCGCCAGCGCCGACGCGGAGCGCTCTCGTCATGCGCTGGACGCCCTGGTGGAAGCCAACGTTCGCGCCCAGTTCGCCCGTCTGCTGGAGAGTGAGCCGGTGCAGACGGTGCTCGCCAGCGGGCGGCCGCTCAGCCTGCACGGCTGCGTCTACGACCTGGCTTCCGGCCATTTAACCACCCTCGTCGAACACCTCTCACCGCAGGAGCACGCCCCATGAATACGTTTCGTCAGGACTCTCTCGCCGGCATCGTCGTCTTCCTTGTCGCCCTGCCGCTGTGCCTCGGCATCGCCCAGGCCAGCGGCTTATCGCCCTTCGTCGGCCTGCTGACCGGCATCATCGGCGGCCTGGTCGTCACCGCCCTCAGCCCCTCCCGCTTCGCCGTCAGCGGCCCCGCCGCCGGACTGGTCACCATCGTCGTCGCCGCCATTGAATCCCTGGGTTCCTTCTCCCTCTTCCTGATGGCGCTGGTGCTGGCCGGCGTGCTGCAGCTGCTGTTCGGCATCCTGCGGGCCGGGCGCTTTATCTCGCTGGTTCCCGCCAGCGTCATCAACGGCATGCTGGCGGCGATCGGCATCCTGCTGATTATGCAGCAGATCCCCGTCGCGCTCGGCACGGCGGAAGAGACCGGGCTTGCCGAAGTGGTTCAGGGCAATGCCGCTTTCTCCGTCACTGCGATTGCCGTCGCCACGGGCGGCCTGCTGGTGCTCTGGCTGTGGGGCTCGCCGCTTATCCGCCGGGTGAAGAGCCTGCGCTGGATCCCCGGGCCGCTGATCGCCGTCCTGCTCGGCTGCGTGACCACCCTGCTGCTGACCCATTTTGCGCCGCAGCAGCTGGCCGCCCTGCCGCGTATTACCCTGCCGGCGTTCGGCAGCCTCGGCGATCTGCTGGGCGAGCTGGAGTCCCCCGCATGGAGCGCCTGGCGTAATCCGTCGGTGTGGGTGGTGGCGGTGACCCTGGCGCTGGTCGCCAGCCTCGAAACCCTGCTCAGCTAGGAGGCGCTGAAAAAGCTGCGTCCGCAAAATCCGCCGCCTTCGCCGAACCGCGAAATGGTCGCCCAGGGCGTCGGCAATCTGCTCTCCGGCGTGCTGGGGGCGATGCCGATCACCGCGGTGATCGTCCGCAGCTCGGTGAACGTCAGCAATGGCGCGCAGAGCAAGCTGTCGATCTTTATCCACGGCGTCCTGCTGTTAATCTGCGGCCTGTGGTTCAGCGGCCTGCTGACCTTAATCCCGCTCGCCAGCCTCGCCGCCGTGCTGCTGTATACCGGCTATAAGCTGGCGACGCCGCGGCTGTTCATCGAGCAGTTCCGCCAGGGTGCGGCGCAGTACGTTCCGTTCCTCGCCACCATCGGCGGGATTATCGCCTGCGGCATGCTGGCGGGGATCGGGATTGGTCTTGCCACCCAGATGGCGTTCAGCCTCTGGCGCAGCCATCGCCACTCGCTGCAGCTGGCGCGCTACGATGACCACTACGTGCTGCGCATCCAGCAGAATCTGACCTTTATGCACAATCCGCATCTGCTGGCCCTGCTGGCGAAAATTCCGGAAAAGAGCGTGGTGATCGTCGAGCACGACAGCGTCGGCTACCTCGACCCGGACGTGCAGGCGGTGCTGGATGATTTTGCCGAGAACGCCCCGCAGCGCGGCATCCGCCTTAATCAGTGGCCGCTGGCCAGCCGCTGACCTTAACGGGCGGCTGGTCCGCCCGCTTCGCGACCCCTCCGATTGCCAAGCGCCGTGAAAAACCATGCTCTACACTTTCTGGGTTATCACGCCAACCCCAAGGAAATGAACATGAGCATCATTAAAAGCTACGCCGCCAAAGAAGCGGGCGCCGATCTGTCGCTGTGGGAATACGATGCCGGCGAGCTGCAGCCGGAAGATGTCGAAGTTGAAGTGGAATACTGCGGGATCTGCCATTCGGACCTGTCGATGATCGACAACGAATGGGGCATGTCGAGCTACCCGCTGGTCGCCGGACACGAGGTGATTGGCCGGGTGGCGGCGCTGGGCAGCGCGGCGCAGGATAAAGGGCTGAAGATTGGCCAGAAGGTCGGCATCGGCTGGACGGCGCGCAGCTGCGGCCATTGCGACGCCTGCATCAGCGGCAACCAGATCAACTGTCTGGAAGGCTCGGTGCCGACCATTCTTAACCGCGGCGGCTTCGCCAATAAGTTGCGCGCTGACTGGCAGTGGGTGATCCCCCTGCCGGAGAGCATCGATCTGGCGTCCGCCGGCCCGATGCTGTGCGGCGGCATCACCGTCTTTAAACCGCTGCTGACCCACCACGTCACCGCCACCAGCCGCGTCGGGGTGATCGGCATCGGCGGCCTCGGCCATATCGCCATTAAGCTGCTGCGGGCGAGGGGCGCGGAAGTGACCGCCTTCAGCTCTAACCCGGCCAAAGAGCAGGAAGTGCTGGCGATGGGCGCCGATCGCGTAGTCAACAGCCGCGATCCGGAAGTCTTAAAAGCGCTGGCCGGTCAGTTTGACCTGATCATCAACACCGTGGCGGTGGATCTCGACTGGCAGCCGTACTTCGAAGCCCTGGCTTACGGCGGCAACTTCCATACCGTCGGCGCGGTGATGAAGCCGTTCCCGGTACCGGCCTTTACCCTGATCGGCGGCGACCGCAGCATCTCCGGCTCGGCGACCGGTAACCCGTCCGAACTGCGCACGCTGATGAAGTTTGCCGGGCGCAGCAAAGTGGCTCCGACCACCGAGCTGTTCCCGATGTCGCAGATTAACGAAGCGCTGAAGCACGTTCGTGAAGGCAAAGCCCGCTACCGCGCGGTGCTGAAAGCCGACTTCTGATCCTTCTCTCCCGCCGGGCGGCCCGCTCGCCCGGCGTTTTCCCCGTCGCTTCATCAAACCGTCATCTCCCCGCCATGCCTCTGTAGTCATTGCTTCCCACAATCCGGGCTTCGATAAATGGCTGAACGAGATGCGCGTCACCATGAGAAAGACCTGGCTTCCCTGGCTGATCCTGTCGCCTTCCCTGCTGTTTTTACTGCTGTTTACCTGGTTCCCGCTGGGGCGTTCGGTGTATGACAGCCTGTTTGATACCCGCATGGCCAGCGACGGCGCACAGTACGTCGGGCTGGATAACTTCGCCCGCCTGTTTGCCGACGGCGTTTTCTGGCAGTCGCTGGGCAATAACCTGCTCTATATCCTGCTGACGGTAGTGCCCGGGGTGACCCTCGCCCTGCTGCTGGCGGTCGCCCTGAGCGAGAACCATCGCGTCAACCGCTGGCTGCGCACCGCCTTTTTCTTCCCGATGATTATCCCGATGGTCAGCGCCGCCGCGCTGTGGCTGTTTATCTTTATGCCCGGCCTCGGCCTGCTCGACCACTATCTGGCGAAGCTGTTCGGGCCGATGAACAACAACTGGCTGGGGCGCAGCAACAGCGCGCTGTTGGCCCTGGCGCTGATCGGCGTGTGGAAGTTCGCCGGCTACTACATGCTGTTTTTCCTCGCCGGGCTGCAGAGCATTCCGGCCTCGACGCGGGAAGCGGCGCTGATGGAGGGGGCTACCCGCACGCAGGTCTTTTTTAAGGTCACGCTACCGCTGCTGCGCCCGACGCTGAGCTTTGTGATCACCACCGCGCTGATCTACTCCATCACCCAGATCGACCACGTGGCGGTGATGACCCGCGGCGGGCCGGACAACGCCACCACCGTGCTGCTCTATTACATCCAGAATCTCGCCTGGGATACCCACGACCTCGGCAAAGCCTCCGCCGCCACCTTCCTGACCCTGGCCGGGCTGTTCGCCTTCTCGCTGATTAACCTGAAACTGCTGGAGAAAGGAGCCCACTATGAGCGCTGAAATCTCGCCGCTGCTGGTCCGCACGCCCGCCGCCGCCCGTCCGCTGTGGCTGCGCCTGCGCCGCTCGTCGCCCTTTACGCTCACAGTATTAATGTGCTGCCTGGCGCTGCTGTGGGTCAGCCCGTTTATCTGGATGCTGGCGACCTCGTTCAGCGCCACCACCTTCGGCGACGATATGGCGTCGCTGCTGCCGCGCCTGCCGCTGACCCTCGATAACTTCCGCGACGCCTGGAACAGCGCCGACTGGCTGAGCCTGTACGCCAACACCCTTATCTTCACCTTCGGCACCTTCTGCGTGCAGCTGTTGACCATCACCACCGCCGGGTACGTCTTCGCCTGCCACGAATTTCGCGGCAAGCAGACGCTGTTTCTCCTGTTCCTGGTGCAGCTGATGATCATGCCGGTGGTGATGATGGTGCCGAACATGCTGACCCTGCAAACCTTCGGCCTGCTCAACACCCTCACCGGGGTGATGATGCCCTACTTCACCTCGGCGTTCGGCGTGTTCCTGATGCGTCAGGCGTTCCTCGCCATTCCGAAAGAGCTGGAGGAGGCCGCGCTGATGGAGGGCTGCCGCTGGTGGCAGGTGCTGTTCCGCGTGCTGCTGCCGATGTCCTGGCCGTCGGTGCTGGCCTTCGCCACCGTCAGCATTACCTACCACTGGAACGAGTACCTGTGGCCGCTGATGATGCTCAACGATCCCGATAAGCAGGTGCTGACCGTCGGGCTGGTCTCCTTCGCCATGGGCGCCGAATCCGGCGGCCAGTGGGGCACCATCGGCGCCGGGACGCTGATGGTCTGCCTGCCGCTGATGCTGGCGTTCATCCTTTTTCAGAAACAGTTCCTGCGGAGCTTCGGCTTCTCCGGGATCAAATAAGGAGTGATTCATGCTGTTAGCGCACATTTCCGATACCCATTTCCGCAGCCGCGGGCAGAAGCTGTACGGCTTTATCGACGTCAATGCCGCCAACGCCGACGTGGTCTCCCAGCTTAACGCGCTGCGCGAGCGCCCGGACGCGGTGGTGGTGAGCGGGGATATCGTCAACTGCGGCCGCCCGGAGGAGTATCAGGTGGCCCGCCAGATCCTCGGCAGCCTGAACTATCCGCTGTATCTGATCCCCGGCAACCACGACGACAAAGCCCATTTTCTGGAGCATCTTCACCCGCTGTGCCCGCAGCTGGGCAACGATCCGCAAAATATGCGCTATGCGGTGGATGACTTCGCCACCCGCCTGCTCTTTATCGATTCCAGTCGCGCCGGCACCTCAAAAGGCTGGCTGACCGACGAGACCATCGGCTGGCTGGAAGCCCAGCTGTTCGAGGGCGGCGACAAACCGGCAACGATCTTTATGCACCACCCGCCGCTGCCGCTGGGCAATGCGCAGATGGACCCGATCGCCTGCGAAAACGGCCACCGTCTGCTGGCGCTGGTGGAGCGTTTCCCGTCGCTGACGCGCATCTTCTGCGGCCACAACCACAGCCTGACCATGACCCAGTATCGCCAGGCGCTGATCTCCACTATCCCTGGCACCGTCCATCAGGTGCCGTACTGCCACGAAGACACCCGGCCCTATTACGACCTCTCCCCGGCCTCGTGCCTGATGCACCGTCAGGTCGGCGATCAGTGGGTAAGCTATCAGCACTCGCTGGCCCACTACGCCGGGCCGTGGCTGTATGACGAAAACATCAGTTGCCCAACGGAAGAGCGCTAACCGCCATGCTCAGTCTGCAAAACATCAGTAAACGTTTCGACGGCAAACCGGCGCTCAGCGCCCTGTCGCTGGATATTCACGAAGGCGAATTCGTGGTGCTGGTCGGCCCGTCGGGCTGCGGGAAAAGCACCCTGCTGCGCCTGCTCGCCGGGCTGGAGCCGGTCAGCGAAGGCCAAATCTGGCTGCATGATGAGAACATTACCGCCACCACGCCGCGCGAGCGCAACTTCGCGATGATCTTCCAGAACTATGCCCTGTTTCCGCATCTGTCGGTGCGCGACAACATCACCTTCGGCATGAAGGTGCGCAAGGAAGAGAAAAGCAGCTGGCAGCCGCGGGTGGACAAAGTGGCGCAGATGCTGCAGCTGGAGGCGCTGCTCGACCGCAAACCGGCGAAGCTCTCCGGCGGCCAGCGCCAGCGGGTGGCGATGGCCCGGGCGATTGTGCGCAATCCGCGGCTGTTCCTGATGGACGAGCCGCTCTCCAACCTCGACGCCCGCCTGCGCAGCGAAGTGCGCGACAGCATTATGGCCCTCCACCAGCAGCTGAAAACCAGCACCATCTATGTGACCCACGACCAGACCGAGGCGATGTCGATGGCCGACCGCATCGTGGTGATGAACGGCGGCCACGTACAGCAGGTCGGGCGCCCGGAGTATCTGTACGCCAACCCGGCCAATCTGTTCGTCGCCGGATTTATCGGTTCGCCGGCGATGAACCTCCTGTCGCTGCCCTGCGCCAACGGTGAAGTACTGTTGGGAGAACAGCGCCATCCGCTGCCGCCGCGCCACCGGGATCAGACCCGCGTCTGGCTGGGCGTTCGCCCGGAACATATTACCGACCGCGTGGAGGAGGGCCATCTGCGCCTGCCGGCCACCGTTCTGCAACGAGAACTGATGGGGGCCGATTACCTGCTCCACGTCAGCACCCCGATCGGCACCCTGCGCTTTAGCCGCCGCCACCGCGGCACGGTGCCGGAGAAAGGCGAGTCGCTACTGGTCGGCTTCTCACCTGCCGATGTGCATCTTTTTCATGCTGAGACCCAGCATAATTTGTTGATGGAGTGTAATCATGTTTAAACCTTTTACGCTAGTCGCGGTTGGCCTCAGTCTTGCCCTGAGCGGCGCGGCGCTGGCAAAAGAGAAAATAGACTTCATGTTCCCGGCGCCGGTGGACGGCAAGCTGACCATGGAGATGACCCGCGTCATTAAGCAATTCAACGACTCGCAGCAGGATGTTGAAGTGCGCGGGATCTTCACCGGCAACTACGACACCACCAAGATCAAAGCCGAATCGGCGCAGAAGGCCGGCCAGCCGCCGGCGCTGGTGATCATGTCCGCCAACTTCACCACCGATCTGGCGCTGAAGGATGAAATCCTGCCGATGGATGAGCTGTTTAAATATGGCGATCAAAAGGCCGGCGATTTTCTGCAAAAGGAATTCTGGCCCGCGATGCATAAGAACGCCCAGGTGATGGGCACCACCTATGCGATCCCGTTCCATAACTCGACGCCGATCCTCTACTACAACAAGACGATGTTCGATCAGGCCGGGATCAAACAGCCGCCGCAGACCTGGGCCGAGCTGCTGGCCGATGCCAAAAAGCTGACCGACGAGAGCACAGGCCAGTGGGGGATCATGCTGCCGTCGACCAACGACGACTACGGCGGCTGGATCTTCTCGGCACTGGTGCGCGCCAACGGCGGAAAATACTTTAACGAAGACTATCCGGGCGAGGTCTATTACAACTCGCCGACCGCCATCGGCGCCCTGCGCTTCTGGCAGGATCTGATCTACAAGGACAAGGTGATGCCGTCCGGGGTGCTGAACTCGAAGCAGATCAGCGCCGCGTTCTTCTCCGGCAAGCTCGGGATGGCGATGCTCAGCACCGGCGCGCTGGGCTTTATGCGCGAGAACAGCAAAGACTTTGAGCTTGGGGTGGCGATGCTGCCGGCCAAAGAGCAGCGCGCGGTGCCGATCGGCGGCGCCAGCCTGGTGAGCTTTAAAGGCATCAGCGATGCGCAGAAGAAAGCGGCGTATCAGTTCCTGACCTATCTGGTGAGCCCCGAGGTGAACGGCGCGTGGAGCCGCTTCACCGGCTACTTCTCGCCGCGCAAGGCGTCATATGATACGCCGGAGATGAAGGCCTATCTGCAGCAGGATCCGCGGGCGGCGATCGCGCTTGAGCAGCTTAAGTACGCCCATCCGTGGTACTCCACCTGGGAGACCGTGGCGGTGCGTAAGGCGATGGAGAACCAGCTGGCGGCGGTGGTCAATGATGCCAAAGTGACGCCGGAAGCGGCGGTGCAGGCGGCGCAGAAGGAAGCCGACGCGCTGATGAAACCGTATGTGGATAAGACCGCGCTGGCGGAAGTGAAGTGACGCGTTACCCGTCATCGTCACCCTCACCCCGGCCCTCTCCCTGAGGGAGAGGGAACTGTCCGGCGCTGTGGTTAAGCCCTGGGTCCGGTTGAGAAAGGAAAAAAGCAGGCCATACCCGGTATGGCCTGAAAATGTCACAACGATTAGATCCCTGCCGTTTCGCGGATATATTTGCGCGCTTTGACGGCGTATTCGAAAGGATTGGCCAGAGCAGGATCCTGCTCTGCTTCCACCACCATCCAGCCTTTATAGCCAAAGTCGTCCAGCAGCTTGAACACCGGACGGAAATCGATCACCCCGTCGCCCGGGACGGTGAAGGTGCCTTTTTTCACGCCGTCGAGGAACGACAGGCCGTCGCGGCGCACCTGGTCGATCACCGGCGGGCGGACGTCCTTCAGATGGACGTGGTTGATGCGCGGCAGATACTTTTTGAGGATCGCCAGCATCGGCGCTTCGCCGCCTTCGGAATACCAGGCGTGGCCGGTGTCGAACAGCAGGAAGACGCGCTCGTCCACCAGCGACATAAATTTGTCGATTTCCGCGGTGGTCTGAATGCCGGTGCCCATATGGTGATGCAGACAGACCTGCATCCCCTTCTCCGCCGCCAGGCGGCCGAGGGTGTTATAGCCTTCCGCTACCCGCTGCCACTCTTCGTCGCTGAAGCACGGCTTCGCATCGCCGAGGATCGGTTTATCCAGCCCCTGGATGCTGCCGCTCTGCTCGGAGCAGCCAATCACTTTCGCGCCCATCGCATGAAGGAAGTTCATGTGATTGACGAATTCATCAATGGTTTTTTCCCGCTGGCCGTTGGCGAAAAAGGTGCTGAACCAGGCGTTGCAGATCTGAATGCCGCGGATATCCAGCATCGGCTTGAGAACCGCCGGGTCGCGCGGATATTTGCTGCCGACTTCGCTGCCGGTAAAGCCGGCCAGCGCCATTTCGCTGACGATCTGCTGGAAGGTGTTTTCGCTGCCGAGCTCCGGCATATCATCGTTAGTCCAGCCGATCGGGGCGATAGCCAGTTTGACGTTATCTTTGTTCATAGTAGGGCTCCTGCCGCTGCGCCTTAGCGGCGCAGCAATTCACGTTCAATAAGTTCACGGGTTTCCACTGCCTGGTATTTCATTTTTTCCGGGTAGCCAAACAGCGAGGTGGCGACAATCGGCTCCCCGCCGACCTTGAAGGTCTGCTCGGCGAATTTCATTTCGCGCAGGGTGCGGAACAGCGCGTCGAAATCCACATCCCCTTCCCCGACGCCTACGTGCTGGTGCACCACGGCATCCACGCCCGGCGGGTTAACGATATAGCGGCAATGTTTCGTATGATTGCGGGTGTCCGCAATCAGGACATGGGAGAGATCGCTCCCGGCATAGCGCAGCATGCTCGCCACGTCGCCGACACCTTTGTCGTAGAAAAAGGTGTGCGGCACGCTGTAGACGTACTTCACGTTATCGCTGCGGAACGACTTCACGATATCGACGGTTTCATTGTTCTCTTCGCAGAAATCCCAGGGATGCGCCTGGATCTCCACGCGGATGCCTTCCCGCTCAAAAATCGGCAACAGCTCTTCCATTGAGCGATAGAACATTTCATCGCAGATTTCGGGCTGATTCGGATCACCGGAGAACTCGGTGTTGATCACCTGAACGCCCATCTCCACCGCAATTTCCACCAGCCGTTTCCAGTTTTTCACCGCCGCCTGACGGCGCAGTTCGTCCGGGCCGGACCAGCGGTAGACGCAGATAAACGACGACAGCTCAAGGCCGGTATCGCGCAGCGCCTGCTTGTACTCCGCCATGATCTCCCGGCTGGCGCGCGGGTGCTTGTAGAACGGGTTAATCTGCGGGTGCGGCGACTGTTCAATGTACTTGTAGCCCCACTCCGCTACCTGATGGACCATGCGGGTGATCCCGAGGTCCTTAATGACATCCACATCAAAGGCAATTTTCATCGTCGTTACCTGTGCAAAGAAGTTCCGTCAGCAAAACGCGCTTAACGTTTGTAGAATGCCGGGCACTCAGGCAGCGTCACTTCAACCGGCTCGCTGGTTCCCTGCGCTTTAATGCAGGCGTCCGCCGCCACCGACGCCGCGTAGCCGTCCCAGGCCGACGGGCCGTGCAGCTGGCCAGTTTTGACGTCGTTGATAAAGGCCTGCAGCTCGACGTCGTAGGCTTTGATAAAGCGGTCTTTCCAGTCGGTGAGAATGGCGGTCGACAGGCTGGCGGACTTGCGCATCTGGACGGCCGACGGCTCCGGCAGACGGGCAATCCCGGTTTCGCCGACCACTTCGCACTGGATGTCATACCCGTACTGGCAGTTCACGAACACTTCGACGTCGATCAGGGTGCCTTTTTTGGTTTCAAAGGAGACGATCTGCGGATCTTTCAGGCGCGCATGGGTGTGCGAGGTGGAGCGCGGGAAGCGCACCTGCACGGAACGGTAGTCATCGTTCAGCAGCCAGCGCAGCACGTCCAGCTCGTGGATCAGGGTGTTGGTGATCGCCATATCGGTGGTGTAGTTCTCGCCGACTGACTGGTTGCGGTGGGCGCAGCGCAGCATCAGCGGCGCGCCGATATCGCCATCGTCGATCACTTTTTTCAGCGCCAGATAGCCTTCGTCGTACGGGCGCATAAAGCCAACCTGCACCAGACGACGGCCGGCCTTCATTTCGGCATCGACGATGCGGCGGCAGCCTTCCGCGGTCATCGCCAGCGGTTTTTCGCAGAATACCGGCTTACCGGCGGCGATGGCGGCCAGAGTGTACTCTTCGTGGGTCGGGTCCCAGGAGGTGACCAGGATGGCATCGACATCGCTGGCGTTAATCACGTCGTGGCCGTCGGCGTAGACTTCCGCCTGCACGCCCGGCAGCGCGACCGCCGCGCGGGCGTTGTCGGCATTGATATCAGACACCGCCACAACGGTGGCGCCCTGCAGAACCTGGGTGCAGCGACGGATGTGTTCTTTACCGATAGCGCCAGCGCCGATGACACCTAATTTGAGCGACATAATGGTTTTCTCCGTAAGTCTGTAGGATTCAGGGTAGAGGTTCGTTTTAGTAATCACGCGCCTGGGCGCGCTTTTCATTAATCATTTGCGCCACCTTGCGGATCCGCTCTGAGAGCGCCGTCTGGGCGACTCCGACGTTCCACCAGCTGCCGTATTTGTGCACCATGGTCTTCGGCAGCACTTTAATATCAATCAGAGTGCTGACCGTTTCACGACGGGCGGCGTCCAGCGCATGGCGCAGTTCGTCCAGGGTGGTGACGCGCCAGGTTTTGCAGCCGTAGCCGGCGGCGATGGTGGCGAAGTCCACCGGCACCAGGCCGCCCTGCAGCTGGCCGGTTTCCGGCTGACGGTAGCGGAACTCGGTGCCGAAGCTGTCCATCCCGTGCTCCATCTGCAGGTTGTTGATGCAGCCGTTGGCCATGTTGTCGAACAGCACGACGTTGATCTTCGCCCGCTCCTGCAGGGAGGTGACCAGCTCAGAGTGCAGCATCATGAAGGAGCCATCGCCGACCAGGGAGTAGACTTCGCTCTGCGGCTGCGCCAGCTTCACGCCCAGCGCCGCGTTGACTTCGTATCCCATGCAGGAGTAGCCGTACTCCACGTGGTAGGTGTTTTCCGCGCGGTTGCGCCAGACGCGCTGCAAATCGCCTGGCAGGCTGCCCGCCGCCGCGACGATCACCGCCTCGGCCGGCAGCGTTTCATTCAGTACCCCAAGAACGCTGCTCTGGGTCAGGGTGGAGTCGGTGATCTGGCGGAACTCGCGATACACCGATTCGCGATCGAGATGATCGTCGATCTCCGGCACAAAGGATTTCTCCTGCCACACCGCCTGGTAGACGCGCTGGGTCTCTTTTAACTGACGGCTCTGCACGCTCTCGATTTGCGCGCCCCAACCGGCCTGCCAGCCGCTGTCCGCCAGCCCCGCGTCGAGGGCGGTCATCGCTTCCCGGGCGTCCGCC
>ENA-UERQ01001358-UERQ01001358.1-human-gut-metagenome-genome-assembly--contig:-NODE-1358-length-12196-cov-42.072613_pt1 | contig 12196 bp, 9 predicted proteins | sample MGYA00242986_ERZ507987 | MGnify/ENA primary metagenome ERZ507987 (study PRJEB26167, sample SAMN06115429) | human gut metagenome | host: Homo sapiens | place: China:Chongqing | collected 2015-04-15...
CTGAAATTCTTCATGTTCAGACTGGCTAGGCTATACGCTTAAAAGAAAGCTTGCCAACCGGGGAAATCCGCTGACCCGCTTTCACCCGTTAGACAATGCTCGTTCCAAGCGTGCCCAAAAGAAAATCCCTCTCAGAAATAATCTGAGAGGGATTATTGAGGTTCCTGGCGGATTCGAACCGCCGTACACGGTTTTGCAGACCGCTGACTAAGCCACTCATCCAAGGAACCAATCTTTCTCGTTTGCGGTTGCAAAGGTAGTCATTTTTTTGAAACTACCAACTATCAACAGCATTTTTTCTTTATTTCTTTTTTACCGTCACTGCATTCCAAGCGTTTCTTTTCGTACAATTGCTTTAATTCACAGCCTGTTGCACAATTCTCGCAAGGATTACGTTTTTCTTTTACTTTCATGAAAAAAGCATAAACACGCTGTCCGATACGGACGATACACAACAATAAAATGAGAGCTACCGCCCAATTTTGCCAATTACTCATCCAAACAGCCCCCCTATCTGATAAATTGCAAAGGACACCACCCATGCAAGGACAGTAGTGTACACCGCTGCAAACAAAGCCCATTTCCAACTGCCCGATTCTCCTTTAATGGCCGCTAAGGTGGCGATGCACGGGAAATATATCAATACAAACACCATATAGCCAAAAGCCACCAACGGAGTAATCGGAATCCGTTCGCCCAAGCTCACCGCATCGGCTTCGGCATCATCTGCATACAGAACTCCTAGCGTACTTACCACCAGTTCCTTGGCTCCTACACCGGAAAGGATACCGACACCCAGTTTCCAATCAAAGCCTAACGGCTCTATCACCGGTTCAACAGCCTTGCCTATTCTGCCGATATACGAGTTTTCCTGCTGTTCGGCCACATCCTGATATGCATCGTGGTCCGGATAATACCCCAACGCCCATATCACAATGGAAGCCACCATGATGATACCTCCCATTTTGCGCAGATATTGCGCGCCCTTCTCCCAAGTATGGCGAAAAATGGACTTCGACGTCGGTATGCGGTAAGGAGGAAGCTCCATAACAAACGGCGTGTCATCTCCCTTTACCAGAAAGCGACAGAAAAGTCGTGCCATAACCACAGCCAGTAAAATGCCGATAGCATAGATTATCAGCAATACCAAACTGGCATTGTTCGGGAAAAACGCCCCCACCAACAGCAAATAAATAGGCAAACGTGCACTGCACGACATCAGCGGATTGATAAGCATGGTCACCAGTCGGCTCTTCCGGTTTTCAATAGTACGCGAGGCCATAATAGCCGGTACATTGCAACCGAATCCCATAATCAGAGGGATAAAAGACTTGCCGTGCAGTCCCATCTTATGCATTATCTTATCCATGATAAAGGCGGCACGCGCCATATATCCGGAATCCTCCATCAAAGATATGAAGAAATATAGAATCAAGATATTGGGCAAAAAGACAATCACCCCGCCTACACCGCCGATAATGCCGTCCACCAACAAATCCTTCAGCGGTCCTTCAGACATGTTGTCACGCACCAGACTGCCCAACGCACCTACCAGCCATTCAATGCCCTGCATGGGATAATCTCCCAAGATGAATGTTCCTTCAAACATCAGATACAGGAACAGAAAAAAGATGGGATACCCCCATACGCGATGCGTCACAATGGAATCTATCACACGCGTTGTACGTGCCGTATCCTCTTGCTTGTCCACATAGGTTTCGCGAAGCGCGCCGGCGATAAAACCGTATTTGGCATCTGTAATGGCCTGCTCGCTATCTTCGTTTATTGCATTGCGCAGGCGTTGCACTTCGCGGTTACGGACTTCAATAATATCCTTCCCATTGGGAAACTCCTGTACGGTCTTCTCCAAATCCTCGTCATTCTCCAGCAACTTAATAGCAAGAAAGCGCGTGGAGTATTTATACCGTATATTCTCGTTGACACTGATTATGCGTTTCACCTCTTCAATGCTCCGCTCCAATTCCGGCCCGTGATTGATATGGATGTGGCGGTAAAAGCCTGCCGGATGCTCCTTCTCCTCCTTATGAGTGCCAAAATCGTGGTCGGGTACATACTCCTTGTGCCAATTGCGCAAATCATTCAGGATTTCGGCACGTATCTTACCTTTTTTATCCAGAAAATCACCACCCTCGTAAATGCCGATGATAATATGGAAAAGCTGTTCTATGCCTTTTCCGGTGCGACTGATGGTAGGCAGCATCGGCACGCCGAACAACTGACCGAGCTTTACGTAATCCAACGTGTTCCCGCTTGCTTCCAGTTCGTCGTACATGTTAAGCGCGATAACCATGCGCACGTTCATGTCAATCAACTGGGTAGTGAGATACAGGTTCCGTTCCAGATTGGAAGAGTCCACCACATTAATAATGATATCCGGAGTTTCGTTGATGATGTGATGGCGCACATAAATCTCTTCGGGAGAATAGGCAGAAAGCGAATAAGTGCCAGGCAAGTCAACGATGCGGAAATGATACCCCTGAAAGTCAAAATACCCCTCTTTAGCATCTACGGTGACACCGCTGTAATTACCCACATGCTCGTGCGAACCCGAAGCGATATTGAAAAGGGATGTCTTGCCGCAATTGGGATTACCCACCAAAGCGACATTGATGGTGCGGCGTTTTCCCAAAGCGATACGTTTCAGTTCCTCTTCGTCCAAACGCATATCTTCGCTCCATCCCTCGTGATAGTCGAGCTGCACGGACTCCCGACACATTTCCTTTTCACCGACAATCTCAATCATCTCAGCTTCCTGACGCCGTAAAGAGATTTCATATCCCATCACCTTATACTTGATGGGATCTTTTAGAGGGGCGTTCAGCAACACCTCAACGGTTTTCCCCTTGATAAATCCCATTTCCACGATTCGCTTACGGAAACCTCCGTGTCCCAACACTTTAACGATTACTCCCTTCTCACCGGTTTTCAATTCGGACAAACGCATAGTCTTCTGCCTTTTTTATTTTTGCCGCAAAGATAAAGGATAAGTCCGTATAGCGCAAATAATTTAGAATGTTTTTAAATAAGAAGCATCAAAGAGAGCCGATTCTGCATTGTAAGCAAGCTGATAACGGTCTGCCAAAGCAACCTTTCGGCACGGAAGTAACAAAATCCGGGAAGAAACATGTATATTTGCCGCTATGGAAAAGGAAAAAGTAGCACAATATATCAACCGGAAACAGCTTTTGCAACCGACAGACAAGGTACTTGTCGCCCTAAGCGGCGGTGCGGATTCCGTCGCTTTATTACGACTGTTGCAAGCGTCGGGCTACGACTGCGAAGCTGCGCACTGTAATTTTCACCTGCGAGGTGCAGAATCCGACAGAGATGAGGCATTTGTCCGCCAACTGTGCGTAAAACAACAAGTGCCGCTACACACCGTCCACTTCGACACCGCGCGCACTGCCGAAGAACGGCATATCTCCATTGAAATGGCCGCACGCGAACTACGTTACGGATGGTTTGAGAAAATACGGCAGAAAATCAATGCCGATGCCATTGCCGTGGCCCATCACCAGGACGACAGCGTGGAAACCCTCCTGCTGAACCTGATACGTGGTACGGGCATCAACGGGTTACGGGGAATACGCCCCAAAAACGGGCACATCGTACGTCCGCTGCTTTGCCTGGAACGAAAAGAAATCATCAGTTATCTGAACCGCATAGGGCAGGATTACGTAACGGACAGCACCAATCTGCAGGATGAATACACTCGTAACAAAATACGCTTGAACCTGTTGCCCATGATGCAGGAAATCAACCCATCCGTCAAAGAAAGAATTCTCAACACCGCCGAGCATCTGGATGGCGCATCCGCCATATATAAACAAGGGATAGACGAAGGCATAAAACGCGTGCGGACAGCAGAGGGCATCTGCATCGAGCGACTGATGCAGGAACCGGCCCCCGCAACATTACTGTTTGAAATCCTATACCCGCTCGGCTTTAACACTGCCCAAATCAGAGACATATACCGTTCGCTGGAAGGACAGCCGGGAAAAATCTTCACTTCGGAACATTGGTGCATCGTGAAAGACCGCGAATATCTGCTGATTGAAGCACACCGACACCCCATACAACCCGCACTGGCAATGGAAGAACATGTCTTTACCCCGGACTTTGTCATTCCCCGCGACAAGAACACTGCCTGCTTTGATGCGGACAAACTGACACATCCTCTCCTTCTGCGCCCCTGGCGACAAGGGGACTCTTTTATTCCATTCGGCATGAAAGGCCGGAAAAAAGTAAGCGACTATATGACCGACCGGAAGTTCTCCCTTTTGCGCAAAGAGCAGCAATGGGTATTATGTTGCGGCGAAGAGATTATCTGGCTGATAGGTGAAAGAACGGACAACCGTTTCCGCATCGATGCCTCTACAAAACGGGTACTCACAGTCCGGCTTCTTCCCGCCGGGGACAGTCCTGTCACACCCTGAGCCCCAAGCGGTATAACTCTGCATCCGAAGAGTACCCCATTATCCATTCATCTTTAGGTTAGAGATACAGAACTCTAACCTAAAAACGGATCTCTCCAGCCAAAAGACACCCATCTTCAGGCCGGAGATAAAGTTCTTCTCCTATATTTACCGGCTTCTTACCTGAAGAGAACATCTCTCCTCTCCGACAAGAATCCTTCTCCTTAAGAACCTGCTTAAATCTTCTTCAGCACTCCTTGTTTGAAGATATTTTTCTATTTTTATTCGTCACATACCCCGTTATGCTTCTTATAAAAACAAAAAACAGACCGGATAGAGTTTCAAAAGAAGCTGAAAATACTCTTTGAACTCAATTTATGCCCGAAGGCAGATATGTCAGAATCTACTTACAAGATAATCCTATTTTCCTTCTGCTTCTTAAAGCAATCGGCAAGCAAGGCGGCAAACGGCGTATCAAAAGTACGGGCCTTTTGCGGACACCCTTTTACACAAGCACAGCAGCGAATACACTTTTCCACATCGGTACTACATTCATCGCCCTTCGCGATAGCGCCTGCCGGACAATGCTTCACGCAGTATCCGCAATGGTTGCAAAGTTCTGTGTCGACAGCCGGAATGCGCGGCATAGGAACTCCGCTTTTGCGTAGTTTCACCACCTTCCGCAAGAAACGGAATAACGGAAAAAATGCCTGACGGGGACGTTGAATACGGTTGACGTCAACGGCATAGAGCTTATCCATGTCGGCTGCCGCTTCGATTTTAGTCCGTATCTTAGCGCCGAAAGTTTCAGCAAACTGCAAGTCATCTGCATCCGGCCGCCCTGCAGCTATGGGATTTTGCTGCGTACTGTACGAATGCTCGCCTACAAACGTAGCACCGGCAATCACTTTAAACCCTCTGTCCGATGCAAATGCGTCCAACTCCACCAATGCTTTTTCATAGGCACGGTTACCATACACAGCAACCAGCACCGCCGGAGCACCGGAAGCATGAACGTCTTTCATCCGCTCCAATGCCAGGGATGCCACCTTCCCGCCATAGACGGGGACGGTTATCACCGTCAAGGTGCTTTCAGGAATTTCCAATTTGCCGGCCGGGTGGAAAGTAAGGTCTGTCCGGGCAACATCGGAAATGCCCGTACCGCGAACAATCGCCTCGCCCACTTGTTTAGAGGTATGGGTAGGCGAAAAAGTAATCAAACGAACTGCATATATATTCATAAATCTGTTTCTTATATAATAATGAAACAAAGATAGACTTTTAAAATTAAAAAAAAGACGATTTATTTATGAAACCAAAAATTATTATTACCTTTGTGCCGTTGAAACATTCTGCAACTCCTTGCTGAGGTGAGGATTGTTAGTCAGATTTCCGGTTCAATAACAAATATCCCTATTAAATCATAATTTACAAAAGGTAGACTTACCGATATAAGTAAAAACCATTCACACATATACTATATGTATAATATCATTCAATTAAACGACAAAAATTTGTCGGAACTGCAAGCTATTGCCCAAGAATTGGGTATCAAAAAAACAGACTCTCTCAAAAAAGAAGAACTCGTTTACAAGATACTTGACGAACAAGCCATTGCTGGAGCAACCAAGAAAGTAGCAGCCGACAAATTAAAAGAAGAACGTAAAGGGGACAAGCAAAAACGTTCTCGCGTAACGGTCAAGAAAGAAGCAGCGGACAAGGTATTCACAGCCAATAAGAACGGTGAACTCACAAAAGGGAAAACCGAAGAAGCACCTGCCGTACAAGCCTCCGTACAAGCAGCAGAGGCGGCTAAAGAGCCGACCGTAGCCGCAACTCCCGCAGCAGAGACTGAAGTTCCCAAACGCAAACCGGGACGTCCTCGCAAAGTAAAACAAGAAGCGGCTCCCGTAGCGGAAACACCTAAAACCGTTCCGGCAGAAACAAAAGTAGAAACTACAGAGCCGAAAAAAGCAGAACCCAAGAAAGTTGTTGCAGCCCCCCAGCCTACACCGGACGAAAGTCCTGTCTTGCCGGAAGCAGAGGATGACTTTATCCCCATCGAGGATTTGCCAACCGAAAAAATAGAACTGCCGTCAGAGCTCATCGGCAAATTCGAAGCCACCAAAGCAGAAACTCCTGTTCCTGCAACAGAGCAACCGCAACAACGCTCCCGTCTTCGCCTCCGCGATAACAATACGCCATACAACAACAATCGTAACAATAACAACCAGCGTCCTGCACAACAGCAGCAACGTCCTGCACAACAACAGAACAACAATGAGAATTATGTTGCTCCCGAACGCAAGCCGGCAATAGAACGCGAAAAGGCGTACGAATTCGACGATATACTCACAGGAACCGGCGTATTGGAAATCATGCAGGACGGTTATGGATTCCTGCGCTCATCCGATTATAACTACCTTTCTTCTCCCGATGATATTTACGTTTCACAATCACAAATCAAGCTGTTCGGCCTGAAGACCGGTGATGTAGTGGAAGGTGTTATCCGTCCACCCAAGGAAGGAGAGAAATATTTCCCGCTAGTAAAAGTATCCAAGATTAACGGACGTGACCCGGCTTTTGTACGCGACCGTGTACCGTTCGAACATCTCACCCCGCTCTTCCCGGACGAGAAATTTAAACTTTGCAAAGGCGGATATTCCGACTCCCTGTCTGCCCGCGTAGTAGACCTCTTTGCGCCCATTGGTAAAGGCCAGCGCGCATTAATCGTAGCACAGCCCAAAACGGGTAAGACTATTCTGATGAAGGACATTGCCAACGCCATTGCAGCCAACCACCCGGAAGTGTACATGATTATGCTATTGATTGATGAACGTCCGGAAGAAGTTACCGACATGGCCCGTACCGTAAATGCAGAGGTTATTGCCTCTACTTTCGACGAACCGGCAGAACGTCACGTGAAAATAGCAGGCATTGTTTTGGAGAAAGCCAAAAGAATGGTAGAATGCGGACATGACGTTGTTATCTTCCTTGACTCCATAACACGTTTGGCACGTGCCTACAATACTGTTTCCCCGGCTTCGGGTAAAGTATTGTCCGGAGGTGTGGACGCCAACGCACTGCACAAGCCGAAACGCTTCTTCGGTGCTGCCCGCAACATTGAAGGCGGTGGTTCGCTGACCATCCTTGCTACGGCGCTTATAGATACCGGTTCCAAAATGGACGAAGTGATCTTTGAAGAGTTCAAAGGTACTGGTAATATGGAACTGCAACTCGACCGCAACCTGTCCAACAAGCGCATCTTCCCGGCTGTTAATATCGTTGCTTCCAGCACTCGTCGCGATGACTTGTTGCAAGACAAGCAAACGCTGGATCGCATGTGGATTCTCCGCAAGTATCTTGCCGATATGAACCCGATAGAAGCAATGGACTTCGTAAAAGACCGTTTGGAAAAAACCAAAGACAACGATGAATTCCTGATGAGCATGAACGGTTAAATGCCTACACGGAAAAGAACCAACTAAGATATAAAAGCAAATATTTGAAAAAGAGCGGAATAGCATAAGTTATTCCGCTCTTTTTCAATGTTATTATATAATAAAAAGCAAAAGTATGGAGAATAAGCATGATTTCAGTCTTCCCGTCAGTTGGAACGGAATATTTTATGCTTCAAGGCAATCTGCCGCAAAACCGTAATAATATTCTGTCCTTAAAAGAAGGCAGTTACAGGTATTTTTTGTACTTTTGCGCCTCAATAAGAGTAATTTGTAATTTAGTAATTGTAATTAGATACTATGTTCGATAATTTAAGCGAGAGACTTGAGAGGTCGTTTAAAATTTTGAAGGGTGAAGGTAAAATCACCGAAATTAATGTAGCGGAAACGCTGAAAGACGTGCGTAAAGCACTTTTGGATGCTGACGTAAACTATAAGGTTGCCAAGAGTTTTACTGATACCGTTAAGGAAAAAGCTTTAGGACAAAACGTGCTGACAGCTGTAAAACCCAGCCAGTTAATGGTAAAAATCGTACACGATGAGTTAACACAACTCATGGGTGGCGAAACTGCGGAAATCAATATTGATTCCAAACCGGCTGTTATTTTGATGTCCGGTCTGCAAGGTTCCGGTAAGACTACTTTCTCCGGAAAGTTGGCACGCATGCTGAAAACCAAAAAGAACCGGAAGCCCTTATTGGTGGCTTGCGACGTTTACCGCCCCGCCGCTATCGAACAGTTGCGCGTACTGGCAGAGCAGATCGAAGTGCCCATGTATTCCGAACCTGATAGCAAAGACCCGGTGAGCATAGCCCAAAACGCCATACAGGAAGCTAAAGCCAAAGGATATGACCTCGTAATCGTCGATACAGCCGGTCGTCTGGCCGTAGACGAAGAGATGATGAACGAAATCGCCGCCATCAAATCCGCCATCAATCCGAATGAAATCTTGTTCGTAGTGGATTCCATGACCGGACAGGATGCCGTAAACACAGCCAAAGAATTCAACGAACGTCTGGACTTCAATGGTGTGGTATTGACCAAGTTGGACGGTGACACTCGCGGTGGTGCCGCCCTTTCTATCCGTACTGTAGTAAACAAGCCTATCAAGTTTGTAGGAACCGGCGAAAAGCTGGACGCTATCGACCAATTCCACCCTGCCCGTATGGCCGACCGTATTCTCGGTATGGGCGACATCGTGTCATTGGTAGAGCGTGCACAAGAACAATATGATGAAGAAGAAGCCAAACGTCTGCAAAAGAAAATTGCGAAGAACCAGTTTGACTTCAACGACTTCCTGAGCCAGATTGCACAAATCAAGAAAATGGGTAACTTGAAAGAACTCGCTTCCATGATACCGGGGGTAGGCAAAGCTATCAAGGATATCGATATTGACGACAATGCTTTCAAAAGCATCGAAGCGATTATCTACTCCATGACTCCGGAAGAACGCAGCAACCCGGCCATCCTAAACGGCTCGCGCCGCCAGCGTATCGCCAAAGGCAGCGGCACGAACATTCAGGAAGTAAACCGTTTGCTGAAACAGTTCGACCAGACCCGTAAAATGATGAAAATGGTGACCGGCAGCAAAATGGGCAAGATGATGCCGAAACTGAAACGATAAGAAAGAAAAATATCCTGCATATAAATCCCGCTAATTTCATAGTTCGAATGAAGTCAGCGGGATTTTTGCTTTATTCGGTTATTTGACCTATTTTTGCGAATAATGCCATGTAAATAATAACCAATACAATAATATTGAATATGACACTAATTGACGGAAAAGCAATTTCCGAACAGGTAAAACAGGAAATTGCAACAGAAGTAGCTGAGATAGTGGAGCGCGGCGGAAAACGCCCGCATTTGGCAGCTATCCTTGTAGGACACGACGGTGGCAGCGAAACCTATGTAGCAGCCAAAGTAAAAGCTTGTGAAGCATGCGGATTCAAGTCCTCGCTCATTCGTTATGAGACAGATGTAACGGAAGAAGAGCTGCTGGCGAAAGTGCGTGAACTGAATGAGGATGCAGATGTAGACGGTTTTATCGTCCAGCTGCCTTTGCCAAAACATATATCGGAACAAAAAGTGATTGAAACAATCGACTACCGCAAGGATGTGGATGGCTTCCATCCTATCAATGTAGGACGTATGTCCATAGGATTGCCTTGTTACGTTTCCGCAACTCCTAACGGAATTCTTGAATTGCTGAAAAGATACAAAATAGAAACTTCCGGAAAGAAATGCGTTGTACTGGGGCGCAGCAATATCGTAGGCAAACCCATGGCTGCCCTAATGATGCAAAAGGCTTATCCCGGTGACGCCACAGTAACCGTTTGCCACAGCCGCAGTAAAGCCCTGGTAAAAGAGTGCCAAGAAGCCGATATTATCATCGCAGCTATGGGACAACCTAACTTTGTAAAAGCGGAAATGGTGAAAGAAGGCGCAGTTGTCATTGATGTAGGTACTACCCGTGTACCGGACGCAACCAGAAAATCCGGTTTCAAGCTGACCGGTGATGTCAAGTTCGATGAAGTAGCTCCCAAATGTTCATTCATCACTCCCGTACCTGGTGGTGTAGGTCCCATGACCATTGTCTCTTTAATGAAGAATACATTGTTGGCAGGCAAGAAAGCTATTTACCAATAATAAGGATGATGAAAGCGCTCATCTCCTTTATCTTTCTACTATATGAGAGTGTGTCAAAATACATTTGATGATTTCTTTTAGGCACGGATTTCGCGGATTTCACGGAAAAAAACAAAGAAAATCTGTGTTTTCCGTGTAATCCGTGCCTAAAAAGAAACAAATAGCAAGCGAATGTTAGTTTTGACACACCCTCATTATTTGTAGGAGACTTAATGCAACACCGGGCGCAAATAGATGCCGCCCGCACTTCCGACGGGAAATATGATTATTCTCCTTGTTTCTCCCTTGTAAAGGAAGAAATCTCCCGTGCCGATATTGCAATAGGTAATCTTGAAGTGACTCTCGGTGGAAAACCTTATCAAGGCTATCCTACTTTCAGTGCACCCGACGAATATCTGCAAGCTATCAAAGATGCCGGATTCGACGTTCTTCTCACAGCAAACAATCATTGCCTGGATCGCGGCAAGACCGGATTGGAACGAACCATCACACAAATCGAATCATTTTCCATACCCTATGCAGGTACTTACCGGAACGCTATAGAACGTAAACAACTCTATCCTCTCTTCATCCGGAAAAAAGGTTTCTGCATAGCCATACTCAACTACACTTACGGCACTAATGGAATCAAGGCATCTGCACCCAACATCGTCAATTACATTGACAAAAAAACAATTCTAAAAGACATACATAGCGCGCCCAAGCCGTACGCCCGGATGCTATTATAGCCTGTATGCATTGGGGAGAAGAATATCAATCACTTCCGAACCGTGAGCAATGCGAGCTTGCCGACTGGTTGCTGAAACAGGGGGTGACCCATATTATCGGTTCGCATCCGCACGTAATCCAGCCTATGGAATTACGTACGAACGGCAATCAACAGCATGCCATCGTCTATTCTTTAGGAAACTTCATCTCCAATATGAGCGCTGCAAATACAGACGGTGGACTCATCTTTACGCTGCAACTTGAAAAATATCCTCTCCCTAAGCCCATCCGTCCATTACAAAACCATTCAAGTCATTCACCGTCGCCCGAATCTTTTGCCTCTTCTTTTCCATTCGCCCGTGTCGTCCGATGCGGATACACTTTAGTATGGACCGGCCGCCCCACTCTCACCGGAGAAAAAAATTACATTTTATATCCTTCTTACTCACCACATAGCCATTTGCCGCAATCAGCCCGTAACCGTCTGAATATCTTCATAAAAAACACTCGAAAGTTCCTGGTACAGCATAATACAGAAATTTATGAAAATAATAAATAGCTATTTTTTTTAAAAAAAACGCCAAAATATTTGTAATATCAAAGATTATCCATATCTTTGCACCGCATTTAAGAAATGCAACAACATGGTGACTGTAGTTCAGTTGGTTAGAGCGTCAGATTGTGGTTCTGAATGTCGAGGGTTCGAGTCCCTTCAGTCACCCAAGAAAAAGAGGAATTTCAGTGATGATTTTCCTCTTTTTTATTATATCCCCCCTTTACCGGGACTCAAGGTTCAGGTTAGGGGTCAACGTAACAATCTGAGGGATTTTATATTTAAGCATATAATTTAGCAAGTCTATATAAGAAAAAAGGGGTCAGCGGATTTCCCCGGTTGGCAAGCTTTCTTTTAAGCGTATAGCCTAGCCAGTCTGAACATGAAGAATTTCAG
>ENA-UERQ01001359-UERQ01001359.1-human-gut-metagenome-genome-assembly--contig:-NODE-1359-length-12195-cov-4.176267_pt1 | contig 12195 bp, 10 predicted proteins | sample MGYA00242986_ERZ507987 | MGnify/ENA primary metagenome ERZ507987 (study PRJEB26167, sample SAMN06115429) | human gut metagenome | host: Homo sapiens | place: China:Chongqing | collected 2015-04-15...
GCCGGGACTAAACCTAGTCGCTTACTAGGTGATGCAATGATATTATACCTGTATTGAGAAAAATATGCAAGAAGCAATTCCTACAAACATGCTATGAATTGGTATTTATTCCTGTACAATCCGATATTTCCGGGAAAATCTGCAGGATTCATGAAACTGCAACAATCGGAAAACAATTCTGAAACATGGGCATGGTAGGCTGAGCAAAACAGCGGAACTCACAGACGGGATCGGACCGGAGGCAGGAGGTTCTATGCAGAAATTTTGCAAACCTTACGAAAATATAAAATCATTATAAACTGGAAAAACAGATATTGACAGAATGACAGGGTGTCACTATAATGGTGACGGGTTGTCACTTTTTGAACCGGTTTTTATAGAAGAGGGGAGATGGAATTATGCCGACCGAACGGTTTATGCGGCTTCCGAAGGAAAAGATCGAAGCAATTCGGGCTGCGGCGGCAAAGGAATTTATGAGGGTAGCTCCGGAGGAAGTGTCGATCAACCGGATCGTTCACGACGCGGATATATCGAGAGGAAGCTTTTACACATATTTTGAAGATAAACAGGATCTGTTAAAATGGCTGATCTGCAACCAGGCGGAACAGCATTTCACATCGTACATCACGATGCTGGACGAAAACGGCGGAGACCTATGGGAGGTCCTGGAGCAGATCTTTGATCTCGGGATGGACCGGCTTGAGGATTCAGGGTTGTCTGCGATCTTTCACAACCTGGTCAACAGCGCAAGACTGGTAGAACTATTCAAAGGCGGACCGGATTCGAACCCGGAGGCGATGGAGGCAAACCGGAAATTTTTAAAACTGTTGTATGAACATGTCAACAAAGAGAAATGTGATCTGGATCATCAGGAGTTTTTCGAGCTGATCGAGATGCACATGATCGTATTCATCATGTCACTCAAACGTTTTTTCCGGGACGGTGAGTCGAGAACGGAAGCTTCCGAATATTACAAACGTCATATCCATATGCTCCATTATGGCATATGTGGATATAAAACAGAGGGCAGCAGGAAGAAAACAGACGAGGGACGTTCATAAAAACAGAACAACCGGAGTCGTACCACAGCAGCATGTTACAGAAAATGAGGAGGAACCATGAAGAAAGCAGGTAAGCTCGTAATCGGGCTTGTATGCGTCGGCGCATTTGGAGCCCTGATGTTCACAAGATTTACGAAAAAAGAAGAGCCGATTGAGGCCGTTCCGAACCCGACCGTCGTCGTCCAGACACCGGAGACAGGAAATATTGAACTTTCCACAGGACTGACAGGTACCGTGGAACCGGCCGATCAGGTGTACATCATCCCGAAGGGAAGCGGAGAAGTACTGGAGGTCTATGTAAATCAGGGCGATACCGTACAGAAGGGGCAGAAGCTGTTCCGCATCGACAACAAGCAGTTAGACGCGGCAAGAATCACGTTAAATACGACCCAGGTATCCTTAAATGATGCCCAGACATCTGTAAACAGGATGAAGGCGCTCTACGAGAGCGGGGATATTTCCGCCCAGGCCTACGAGCAGGCGGTAAGCGGTCTGTCCATGGCGAAGCTCCAGTATGATTCCGCAAAATTAAACTATGATACTCAGAGCGAGAACACGGTCGTTACCGCGCCGATCGCCGGTGTCTTAGAGCAGTTCGGCGTGCAGGTGCATGATATGTCTGCGGGCGGTTCTGTCGCAGGCGTTGTATCCGGTGCAGGCGGAAAAACACTGACCTTCAACGTGTCGGAGCGTGTCATGAAGGGATTAAATATCGGTGATCCTGTGACGGTGGAGAAGAACGGAACGGATTACAGCGGCGCGATCTCCGAGATCGGCAGCATGGTGGACGCGTCCACAGGACTTTTCAAGGTGAAAGCGACCTTAGGTGACGCGGACGGACTTGCCAGCGGAACGATGGTAAAGGTTTATGTGACAGCGGAGAAGGCGGACAACGTCATGGTCGTTCCGGCAGACTGTGTCAACTACAGCAACGGAGACGCCTACGTCTATACATATGATGCTGCGACAGCAACAGCGAAAAAGACTCCGGTGGAAGACGGGCTCATCGATTCCGACAAGATCCAGATCGTTTCCGGACTTTCCTATGATGACGAGGTCATCACAAGCTGGTCCAAGGAGCTTTATGACGGCGCCGCTGTGAATATTCAGGGCAGTGATGACAGTGCGGAAACGACAGCCGGCAGCAGTGAGACAACAGCAGAAGAGACTACAGAAGCCGCAGAAACGGCAGCAAAATAAGGAGGCACAAGGAACATGGGACTTACCAAAAAGGTCTTAAAACGGCCGGTCACAACTGTTCTTGTTGTGCTCTGCCTGATCGTATTCGGTCTCAGCTCGATCTTTTCATCCCAGCTTGAGCTGATCCCGGAAATGGAGATGCCGATGCTTATCATCAGCGCAGTCTACCCGGGAGCGAGCCCGGATGACGTGGATCAGCTTGTGATCAGTAAGATAGAGGATGAGATCGGAACGCTTTCCGGTGTCGATTCTGTCACCAGCATGTCTTCGGAAAACTTCGGAATGGTTCTGGTCCAGTATGACTATGACCAGAATATCGATAAAGCCTACGATGACTTAAAGAAAAAGCTGGACGGGATCAAGTCGGATCTCCCGGATGATGTCGATACCCCGACGATCATCGAGATGGATATCAACAGTACACCGTCCATCACCCTCGCAGTCAACAATGACAGCGTGGATAACCTCTATAACTACGTAAATGGCGATATCGTTCCGGAGATCGAAAAGCTGACCTCCGTAGCCAGTGTCGACGTATCCGGTGGTCAGGAGGCTTATATCAAGGCAGAGCTGATCCCGGAAAAATTAAGCCAGTATCATGTGAACATGAATACTATCATTGCGGCTTTAAAGTCTGCGGACTTTTCCATGCCGATCGGAAGTACCTCCGTCGGAAACAAGGAGCTTTCCGTGACATCCGGAACGTCCTTTGACACGATGGAGCTTTTAAAGAAGATCCCGATTACACTGGGCAACGGAAACATCATTTATATGGAAGATGTTGCCAATATTTACAATACCGTTGAGGCAAAGGACAGTATCGGACGTTATGATGGCAAGGACACGATGACGATCGGCGTCAAGAAAAATCAGGACAGCGACCACATTACCGTTTCCAAGGCAGTCCAGGAGACAATGGAAACGTTAAAAGCACAGGATCCGTCTCTGGAGTATGTTGTTGTCAACGATTACAGTGATCAGATCAGCGATTCCTTAAAAAGCGTATTCCAGACCATGATCATGGCAGTCATTATCGCGATGTTCATCATCTGGCTGTTCTTTGGGGATATCAAGGCATCCCTGATCGTTGGAACCTCCATCCCGGTATCAATTTTAGCGGCGCTCATCCTCATGAAGGTCATGGGCTTTACGCTAAACGTCATCACCCTGTCGAGTCTGGTCCTCGGTGTCGGAATGATGGTTGATAACTCGATCGTAGTTCTGGAGAGCTGCTTCCGCTTTACGGATAAGGGCGGCGGCTTTATTGAAACGAGAAAAGCCGCGATCGATGGTACGGCAGCCGTTCTGGAATCCATCATCGGTGGTACCGCTACGACCTGTGTCGTATTTATCCCGTTAGCCCTGATCTCCGGAATGAGCGGACAGATGTTCAAGCCGTTGGGCTTCACGATCGTATTCTGTATGATCGCGTCCCTGATCTCCGCGATGACGCTTGTACCGCTCTGCTACGTGTACTACCGTCCGAAAGAGAAGGAAAACACCCCGGCCTCCGGCATCATGAGAGCTCTGCAGAATGGATACCGTTCCCTGATGGAGAAGCTTTTAAAGAAAAAAGCGATGGTCATGGGAACCGCCGTTGTGCTTGTGATCTTCTCCCTGTTCCTTGCGACAAAGTTAAAGACAGAGCTTATGCCGGCAGATGATCAGGGAACGATCGCGGTGACGATCGAGACCCAGCCGGGTCTTAAGATCGAGGAGGTCGATAAGATCCTTCAGAGAGCGGAGGACTATGTGACTCAGGATCCGGATCTTGATTCCTACATGCTCTCCTACGGAAGTTCCGGACTTTCCATGAATATGGGCGGAAGCGGAGCGACCCTGACGGCATATTTAAAGGATGACAGAAGCAGAAAGACGGATCAGGTGCTCAAGGAATGGAAACGCGATATGCAGAAATGGTCGGATTGTTCGGTCAGTCTGGAAAGCCAGAGCTCTCTGGGCAGTGGGATGTCCATGGGAAATGCGGAGGATCTCGAATATATTCTTGTCAGCACACAGTACGATGACTTAAAGAAAGCATCGGATGAGATCGTTTCCGAGCTTCAGAAGCGCCCGGATTCGACAAACATCCACTCTTCCCTTGAAAACAGCGCTCCCCTTGTAAAGATCAATGTGGATCCGGTCAAGGCGGCAGCGGAGGGACTTTCCCCGACCGCCGTTGCTTCCCAGGTATACATGATGGTCAGCGGAACGACGGCAACGACCCTGAATGTTGACGGAAATGATATCGATGTAAAGGTTGAGTACGCGGATGATGAGTACGATACGATCGATAAGCTCCAGGGAATCGTTCTTCCGACAGCGACCGGCGGATCCGTAGCCCTTATGGATATCGCGGATATCGGCTTCAAGGACAGCCCGCAGAGTATCACAAAGAGTGATAAGCAGTATCAGGTGACGATCACCGGTACGCTGACAGAGGGAGCGGACAGCACCACGAAGGATAAGATCCAGAAGGAGGTCATTGATAAGTACTTATCCGGCACGATCTCCATGCAGGAAAACACATCCACAAAGATGATGAACGAAGAGTTTGCGTCCCTGGGACAGGCGATCGCCACAGCCGTATTCCTTGTATTTATTGTAATGGCTGCACAGTTTGAGTCACCGAAGTTCTCCATCATGGTGATGACGACGATCCCGTTCGCCCTGATCGGTTCCTTCCTGTTCTTATGGTTAGTGGACTGCCCGATCAGCATGACCTCCCTGTTAGGCTTCTTAATGTTAGTCGGAACGGTAGTAAACAACGGTATTTTGTACGTCGATACGGCGAACCAGTACCGGGCAACGATGGACTTTAAGGAGGCGGTCATTGAAGCCGGCGCGACCCGTATGCGTCCGATGTTCATGACAACACTCACGACGATCGTGGCAATGATCCCGATGGCGGCGGCTTACGGAAATGCCGGTAAGACGATGCAGGGACTCGCCCTTGTGGATGTCGGTGGACTGATCGTCTCTACAGCGATGGCACTTCTTGTTCTTCCGGTCTTCTATGTGATCATGAGCGGAAAGAATCAGGATAAGAAAGAGATCATTGACGTAGATTAAAGCTTTGAACATTGAAAGCGGATCCCTGCAGAGTCTGCAAGAGACGGCCGCTGCCCGGTCGGGAGGCGGTCAGCCGGAATGCGGAACGCTCTGCGGGGCTTCCTGCTTTTGGAGGCGGCAGCCAGGGGATAAAAATTGCCACCGGATTGCCGTATTTGGAAAGAAAATGTAAGAGAAATGTTATTGCGTTTCTGCGATGAAATCGTTATGCTCATAGATGGAGGGAAACCTATGAGACAGAATCAATGGAAAAAGGCAGGTCTGACCGTGCTCTCAGCCGTTTTTATGGGAAGTCTTTCCCTGGCGGCAGCGGGTACCGGAATTCCTGCGTTAGCTGCGACGAAGGATGTCGCGGTCACAGAATATGACGAAGCAGCGCTTGAAAAGTTTAAGGACAATACCCTGGAATACTGGGAGCTCCCGGGACTGATCGAGAGGTATAATACGGATTATCAGAACCAGCTGCAGAAGTATTATTACAATCCGGGCGGATCCACGGGCCTTACAAAGGACCAGATGTTAGCGCTGGCGGCGGATCTCCGCGCGGAGGCGGATGAGCTGGAGAATGACGCGGATGATCTGAAAAATGACAGCTCAACCCGCAGCGAATATAAAGAATATAGGACAAACATGCATGCCCTGCGCGCTTATGCGCAGCAGCTGGAAGATACCGCAAATGGAAAAAAGAACGGCGGCTCAGCACTCCGCGGACTTCGTATCGCGAGAAATGAGAAGACAAAAACCGCAAGGGAAGCGATGCGCACTTATGAGACATTAAAGGATCAGTATGATATTGCTGTCTTAAATCAGGAGATCGCAAAGCAGAATTATGAGGCGGCACTGAAGAAAAAAGATCTCGGAATGATGTCAACGGAAGATGTTCTGACCGTAGAAGATGCCTTAAATTCCGCAAACGGAAGTGCGCTTCAGGCGGCATCCAGTCTAAACAGCCAGAAGCAGACGCTGATCACGATGTTAGGCTGGGAGTACAACGCGGACCCTGAGATTACAAAGGTTCCGGAACCGGATCTTACGGTGATCGATTCCTTCGATCCGAAGAAGGACGAGGCGAAGGCCATCGAGATGAACTATACGCTGTATGATACAAGAATGGCAAAGGCCAGTTCCTCCGGCGGAGCAGTAAAGAAAGCCAGAAATATCAAGGACCAGGAAGATTCTATCCGTTCTTCCCTGGATCTTATGTACCAGGACGTAAAGCAGAAACAGAAAGCCTACGAGGCATCTGAGACGCTTTACGGAGCCGCAAAGGCCGACAAGGCAGCTGCTGACAGGAAAAATGCCCTCGGAATGATGAGCCGCCAGGAATACCTCCAGGCGGAGTCCGCATGGCTTTCCAGTGAGGCATCCCACACAGCGGCAAAGCTCGACCTTACAGGAGCAATCGAAAACTATCAGTGGGCGCTTGAGGGACTTCTCGATATCGGTTCCTCATCGCAGAGCTAAAGGAGAATCAGAATGAAAAGAAATTTGACAGGACGTGTGATTCCGGCAGCACTTGCGCTTGCGCTTGCGGCAGCGCCTGTGAACGCTTTCGCAGCGACGAAGGCGGTTCAGGCGACCGGTGTTGCGGATGAGAACGGATTTATATCCCAGCCGGGAAATGAGTACGATGACGCGACGATGAAGAAGCTCGCGGATAACATGCTGGAATATGACGAGATCGGGAAGCTTGTTGAGGTCTACAGCCAGACGTTTAAGACAGTGAAAGAGACATATTCCGATAAGAAGGACGCAGCAAAGGATGTCGTGAAGCTGAAATCAAAATTACTGGATAGTTCGGGAGAGCTTGCGGATACGGCAAGTACACTGAAAGGCTCTCTTGACGCAGCCAAAGAGATGATCGGTAAAGTTCCGGCAATGACTCCGACAAACTACGCACAGCTCTATTACAGTTCAGAACTCATGGACTACCAGGCAGACGCAATTGCGCTGCAGGGCGACAGCCTGGAACAGGTATCCCCGGAGCAGATGCATATCAAGCTTGTGGACAGCACCCGCGCGGCGCTGACCGCCGGTGCCCAGAGCGCCATGATCGGCTACAAGCAGTTAAAGCTCAACGAGGAGAGCTTAGAGAGCGGACTCACACTCTTAGAGGCAGTCTACCAGTCCACCCAGAACCAGGCAGCCAACGGTCTTGCGACCCAGAGCCAGGTCCTTTCCGCGAGACAGCAGCTGGAGTCCACCCAGGCAACGAAACTGACACTGACATCCAGTGAGCAGAAGCTCCGTCAGACCCTCTGCACGATGCTCGGATGGAAGTATGACGCAAAGCCGGAGATCAAGGATGTCCCGGCAGCTGATCTTACAAGGATCGACGGAATGAACCCGGAGAAGGACAAACAGGCGGCGCAGGACAACAACTTTACGATCCGATACAACGTGCTGGACCTCGACAACAAGGACGCAGGCTCCGTCGAGTACCAGAACTTACAGCGCACGATCAAGCAGGAGAAGGAAGAAGTCGCGTCCTCCCTTGTAAACCTTTACAACGACGTTCTCCAGAAGAGAAACGAGCTCCAGACAGCAAAGGCAGCTTACGAGCTGGAAAAGACGAAGATGGAGACTGCCGAGAGAAAATGGCAGTTAGGAACCATCGGACGCCTTGAGTATATGCAGCAGCAGAACTCCTTAAAGACAAAGGAGATTGCGGTGAAGACCGGAGACCTCTCATTGTTCCAGGCGATGGAGACCTATGACTGGGCGGTTAAGGGAAACTTAAGTCTTAGTCAGTAAGCTGCGGATGCGCTGAAAATAGTTCAGCGATCCGAAAACGGACTTTCACAGTGGGCAGGGAAGATGTTTCCTGCTCACTTTTTTTACCCGAAGTTTTGGCAGTATTATCAGGGGTGGCTGCAGAGGCGATAGCTGTATGGGAAGTGTGTTCGCCAGTGGCCGCTGGGCTGGTGCTTTTCAGGAAACAGGCCGGTCTTGCCTTTAGCAGCGACTGAAAATCGTCCTCCGGGATCAGATTTTTCAACATTTCCTTCGATTCCTCCGGCATCGACGCATGAACGCTGTCCGTGTAGCATAAGGATGGGTACAGAACGCACCAGAAGTTGTGCCCGGCACCGTTCCCGATGGTCACCCGGACGGCTTCATACATCCCGGCGGGAAATGTCATGTCCCCGTAGGTGCGCACCGGAAACCTGCAGGTCTCGATCCCCACATGTACAGCGTAATCATACCCGAAGCTGTGGATAAAGTCTTCTGCTGCGGCTTCCAGTGTGGAAGATTCAGACAGGATATATGCTTTCAGCTCCTCTTTTCCGGCGATCTGACCCGCGGCGGCCCCGTCCCGGATCTTTTCCAGAAGAAGATCCTTCACCCGAAGCTTTAACGCCTGGTCTTTGGCGGAATCACTGTGCGCGAGAACATGGAATCGCAGGATCTTTGGGGCAATATCCGCCGCCAGAGCCTCGTCCCGCGCCCGGATGCCGGACATGGAAAGAAGAAAACAGATCAAAAAACACAGGAAAGAGAGACTGAGCTTACAGGTTCGTTTCATAGATACACCTTCTTTGCTTTTTACTTTTTATGTCAGAGGCAAATGTTATTTCCTGTTTGTAATTATTACCAGTTGTGCTATAATCTAAACGATAACATGTCAAAACAGCCCGTCCAGTGCCAGTGCATCGGGGGAAATGATTCGGGTGCACAGTGGTCCTGTAAGGAATCTGCCGGCTTTGCTGACCGGGATCACGCGCCAAATCTCACGGACGTTCGACTTGAATAGAAAATCAGAGAGGAATCAAAAAAAACATCATGGAAAAGAAAAATATCGTTGTCCTGTTTGGCGGACAGTCATCTGAGCATGTAGTATCCTGTATGTCTGTACAGAATGTGGCAGCAAATATCAATGAGGAGAAATATAATGTGATCCTCGTCGGGATCACGGAGGACGGACACTGGGTAAAGGTGGACTCCTTAAGCCAGGTCAAAGATGATACCTGGAGAGAGTCAAAAACTGGGGCGGTGCTGTCTCCGGACGCAAAGGAGAAATGCCTGATCGTCACAGAGAACGGATCTTTTGAGAAGATTCCGGTGGATGTGGTATTCCCGGTCCTTCACGGTCTCTACGGTGAGGACGGAACCGTACAGGGAATCATTGAGCTTGCGAAGATCCCGTACGTCGGCTGCGGCGTTCTCGCTTCCGCGGTATCGATGGATAAGCTTTCCACAAAGCGCATGGTAAGCGGACTCGGCATCTGTCAGGCAGCTTACGTTTCCGTTATGAAAGCGGAATTAAAGGATATGGATGCGGTTATCGCGAAAATCGAAAAAGAGATCCCATATCCGGTATTTGTAAAGCCGTCTAACGCCGGTTCCTCCAGAGGTGTTACAAGAGCAGACAACCGAGAAGAGCTGATTACCGGTTTAAGGGAAGCAGCTGACAATGACCGCCGTATCCTCGTAGAGGAGATGATCGTGGGCCGTGAGATTGAGTGCGGCGTATTCGGTGACGGTGATTCCACGAAAGCCTCCGGCGTGGGTGAGATCCTTGCTGCGGCTGAGTTCTATGATTTCGACGCGAAATACTACAATGCGGAGTCCAAGACCGTCGTTGACCCGGAGCTTCCTGACGGAGCCACAGAGCGTGTCCGTGAGGCTGCCGTTAAGATCTTCAACGCGGTGGACGGCTACGGCTTATCCCGCGTGGATTTCTTTGTAAAGGCCGACGGAACGGTCGTATTCAATGAGATCAACACACTTCCGGGCTTCACCGCCATCAGCATGTATCCGATGTTGTGGGAGGCAAGAGGTGTAGACAAGAGACAGCTGATCGACGATCTGATCGATCACGCGTTTCGGAGATATGAGAGATAAAAATGTTCACAGCGGTCCGTGCCTGAAGCCGTGCGGACCGTTCAAAATGATATATCAGGGGAGATTTACATGACAAAGGATATTTTAGTCCGTGTCCGGGGGGTACAGACGATCGGTGAGGAAGAGGACACGGTCGAGATGATCACCCCGGGGACGTATTATGTGAAAAACGGCAAGCAGTATCTGATCTATGATGAGTCGCTTGACGAGACGGGCACACCGACCCACAATACGGTGAAAGTGATGGAGAACCGGATCGAGGTCATGAAACGCGGACTTGTGGAGAGCCACATGATCTTTGAACCCGGAAGACGGACGACAGCAAACTACCGGACGCCGATGGGACTGTTCCTGATGGGGATCACGACTTCCCTGCTTGAAGTTGAGGAGGACGAAGAGTCCATTCTTCTAAGAATCAAATATTCCATGGAGATGAACGGGGAGTATGCATTCGACTGCAGTACAGAAATTCTGGCATCATCGAAAAAGGATGAAGTGCTGGGAATTTCAATATAGAGAAAAGACTTGATATGGGGATGTTGAAAGGGTTACACAAATACGCATTTCCTGACAGCTCAGGGAGATGACAAAAAAGAAAGGACGCAGCTGGCCTGTAGATCGTATTCGGAGAAATAGCGGTCGAAAGAACAGCTGTGAGAGGACAAACGATGTATGGAGAGTTTTTTAGTCGCGGTTAATGCGGTCATCCCGTTCTTCTGTTATCTGGCGCTCGGATATACGATGAAGATCAGAGGAGTTGTGAAAGAGGAATTTTTACAGAAGCTGAACCAGATGGTCTTCCGGGTATTTTATCCGTTTATGACCTTCTACAATATTTATAAAGCCGATGCCGAGTCGCTTCCGAGACCATTGCTTTTGATTTTCACGGGTGCAAGTATCCTGATCGTGGAAGCTCTCCTGATCGTGATCATTCCGAAGATCGTAAAGGAAAACCCCAGAAGAGGCGTTATCATCCAGGCGATTTTCCGAAGCAACTTTGTTCTGTTCGGACTGCCGCTCACGATCGCGGTATTCGGAGATTCAGCGGCATCGATCGCGGCTATGATGGTTACGGTCGTTGTGTCGATCTACAATACCACATCGGTATTTATTCTTGAAATGTTCAACGGAGAGGGAAAATCAGATATTAAGAAGACACTGAAGGCGGTGGCAACGAATCCGCTCCTGCAGGGTGCCATCGTGGGTCTGATCTTCTTTTTCCTCGGGATCAAGCTTCCGGGAAGTCTTGTGACCCCGATCGCAGCGTTCTCCAATATGACTTCTCCGCTGGCGATCTATGTGCTCGGTGGAACCTTACAGTTTAAGGCAATCCGGAAAAACCTCAAATATCTGGTTCCAACGCTTACCTGCAAGCTGTTTATCCTTCCGGCGATCATCATCGCGATCGCTTACGCCTTTGGACTTCGTGGACTTGAGCTGTTCCTTCTGATCGCTGTCTACGCGACACCGGTTGCAGCCGCATCCTACCCGATGGCGCAGAATATGGGCGGTGACGGAGAGCTTGCCGGACAGTTTGTCGTGATCAGTACGGCGGTGTCCATGTTTACACTGTTCTTATGGATCTTCTTTATGAAGTCTGTAGGATTGATTTAAAATCAAATAAAAAAGCCCTGTCTTCTGGATGAAACTAAATTCATCAGAAGAGGGGGCTTTTTTATTTTGTCTTTTTCTTGTCGATTCAGTCTTTTTTGAAAATTCCTTTGATACGCTGACCGATCGTTTTCTTCTTCGGAAGCTGGATCAGTCCTCCACGCGGAACGGACTTGATCGCTGTGATGTAAAGACCGCTGATCTCAACCTTGACCTCAGTCTTTAACGGGAGCTGAAGGAAGACCTTTTCATCGGCGATCATGGTCATGATCTTTGTACCGATTTTTGCTTTAACTACCGGAACCTTCATCCACTTTGCATACCATGGAGTCTGCTCATAAACGATCGGCGGGAGTCCGGCTTCCTTTATTTTCAACTTTTTCTTGTCGATCGCCATCAGACTCAC
>ENA-UERQ01001362-UERQ01001362.1-human-gut-metagenome-genome-assembly--contig:-NODE-1362-length-12150-cov-6.620475_pt1 | contig 12150 bp, 8 predicted proteins | sample MGYA00242986_ERZ507987 | MGnify/ENA primary metagenome ERZ507987 (study PRJEB26167, sample SAMN06115429) | human gut metagenome | host: Homo sapiens | place: China:Chongqing | collected 2015-04-15...
CAATATGTCAGTCTGCTTGCAATTATACTTTCGGTAAGCGGCTTTTTGTTTTCTTGTCATGACAAGATGAACAAAAATACAGGTGCATTGCAATTCGACAGTATCCAAGTGAATGAAACGGCTCACTTGTTTAATGATACAGCCAAACCGGCATGTAACATTATCATTAACTTTGCTTATCCTGTCAAATCATCGGATGATATGCTGAAAGACAGTTTGAACGCTTATTTCATTTCTGCCTGCTTCGGCGACAAATATATCGGAGAAAAACCGGAGAATGTAGTAAAGCAATACACCGAAAATTACATCAGTGAGTATCGCCGTGACTTGGAACCTATGTATACAGAAGATGAAAAGGACAAAGAAGATGAATCTTCTATCGGTGCCTGGTATTCTTATTATAAGGGTATAGAGAGCCACGTGCAACTCTACGAGAAAGACTTGTTGGTATATCGCATCGACTACAACGAATATACCGGAGGTGCACACGGCATTTACATGACCACTTACCTGAATATGGACCTTACCCTGATGCGTCCCCTCCGCCTGGATGATATTTTTGTAGGAGATTATAAAGAGCCACTGACCGACCTGATCTGGAACCAGCTCATGGCTGACAACAAAGTGACCACTCACGAAGCTTTGGAAGACATGGGATATGCTTCTACCGGCGACATCACCCCGACAGAGAATTTCTATCTCAGCAGAGAGGGCGTCACGTTCTACTACAATGTATACGACATCACTCCATACTCCATGGGCCCCGTCAAAGTGACAATTCCATTCCCAATGTTGGAACATCTGTTAGGCAGCAACCCGATTTTGGGAGAGTTGAAAGATTAAAGCCCTATTTTCATTAAAAGAACGAACACCAATGAATATCCGGTTGTTATTGCCCCGTGTGATGCAGAAGGATATTCATTTTATATACATATTTTAAACTTATCATTCAAAACCAAAGAAGTGGAAATCATACTGAAATATTTTCCTGATCTGACGGAAGAGCAACGCAAACAGTTTGCTGCTCTATACGACCTCTACATCGACTGGAATTCAAAAATCAACGTTATCTCCCGCAAAGATATCGAGAATTTATACGAACATCACGTACTTCATTCGTTGGGTATTGCCAAAATCATCCAGTTCCGTCCCGGCACAAGCATTATGGACTTGGGTACGGGCGGAGGTTTCCCCGGCATTCCTCTGGCAATCTTGTTTCCGGAAACAAAATTTCATCTGGTTGACAGTATCGGCAAGAAAGTGCGCGTAGCAACCGAAGTAGCCAATGCAATCGGACTGAAAAACGTAACTTTCCGCCATGCCCGTGCCGAAGAAGAAAAACAACTGTTCGACTTTGTTGTCAGCCGTGCCGTAATGCCTCTGGCAGATCTGATTAAGATTATCAAAAAGAATATTTCTCCTAAACAGCAGAACGCATTGCCCAACGGGTTGATCTGCCTCAAAGGCGGTGAGCTGGAGCATGAGACAATGCCGTTCAAGCACAAAACTGTGATTCAAAGTCTGAGCGACAGTTTCGAGGAAGATTTCTTTGAAACAAAGAAGGTGGTATACGTTCCCATTTAACAGAATATCCGTTCTGATTTAATATAAATCATAGAGAACCATGAAAATAAAAAGATTTGAGTTTAATATGTTTCCCGTAAATTGCTACGTATTATGGGATGACACGAAAGAAGCAGTCGTGATTGACCCCGGCTGCTTTTACGAAGAGGAAAAGCAAGCCTTGAAGAAATTCATTCTTACCAACGAACTGAATGTAAAGCATTTGCTGAATACTCACTTACATCTGGACCATATCTTCGGCAATCCGTTCATGCTGAAAGAATTTGGTCTGTCGGCCGAAGCCAACAAGGCGGACGAATACTGGATTGATGAAGCGCCGAAACAAAGCCGTATGTTCGGATTCCAGTTGCAGGAGAAGCCGGTTCCGCTAGGCAAGTATCTGCACGACGGTGATAGTATCACTTTCGGACATACAACTCTGGAAGCGATACACGTGCCCGGTCATTCACCCGGCAGTCTGGTGTATTATTGTAAAGAAGACAACTGTATGTTCTCCGGCGATGTCCTGTTTCAAGGCAGTATCGGTCGTGCCGACCTCACAGGCGGTAACTTCGACGAGTTGATAGAGCATATTTGCAGCCGTCTTTTTGTCCTCCCCAACGAAACAGTCGTTTACCCGGGACACGGTGCCCCCACGACTATCGGAATGGAGAAAGCTGAGAACCCATTTTTTAGATAAAACAAAATCCTCCTATTAATATGAAAACCGATTTGTTAGCTAGCCGTCACATCGGCATCAATGAACAAGACACAACTGTAATGCTCCGCAAAATTGGTGTGGACTCGTTGGACGAACTAATTGAGAAAACCATTCCCGCCAATATCCGGCTGAAAGAGCCACTGGCATTAAACGCTCCCCTGACGGAATACGAATTTGGGAAACACATCGCCGAACTGGCAGGTAAGAACAAACTGTACACTACATACATTGGTATGGGTTGGTACAACACGATTACTCCGGCCGTTATCCAACGGAATGTGTTCGAAAATCCCGTATGGTATACGTCTTATACTCCTTATCAGACCGAAGTTTCGCAAGGACGCCTGGAAGCACTGATGAATTTCCAAACTGCCATATGCGACCTTACCGCCATGCCGCTTGCCAACTGCTCACTCTTGGACGAAGCGACTGCGGCTGCCGAAGCCGTAAGTATGATGTACGCCCTACGTTCCCGTGCGCAACAGAAAGCGGGTGCGAACGTAGTGTTTGTTGACGAAAATATTTTCCCTCAGACATTGGCGGTAATGACTACACGTGCCGTACCTCAAGGCATCGAGCTGCGTGTAGGTAAATATAAAGAATTTGAACCTTCACAGGAAGTATTTGCCTGCGTATTGCAATATCCCAATTCGAATGGCAGCGTAGAAGATTACACAGAGTTTACGGAAAAGGCTCATGCGGCAGATTGTAAAGTTGCCGTTGCCGCCGACATCCTAAGTCTTGCCTTGCTGACACCTCCGGGAGAATGGGGAGCGGACATCGTATTCGGAACAACACAACGCCTGGGCACACCGATGTTCTACGGCGGACCTTCGGCCGGCTACTTCGCCACACGGGATGAATACAAACGGAATATGCCAGGACGAATCATCGGCTGGTCTAAAGACAAATACGGTAAACTTTGTTACCGAATGGCTTTACAGACCCGCGAACAGCATATCAAACGCGAGAAGGCAACTTCAAATATCTGTACGGCACAGGCATTGCTGGCTACAATGGCAGGATTCTATGCCGTTTACCACGGTCAGGAAGGTATCACGACTATCGCTTCACGTATCCACAGTATCACCGTATTCCTTGATAAACAATTGAAGAAATTCGGATATACGCAAGTGAATGCACAATACTTCGATACCCTGCGCTTCGAACTGCCCGAACACGTTTCGGCACAGCAAATCCGTACGATAGCTCTTAGCAAGGAAGTAAATCTGCGTTATTTCGAAAACGGAAACGTAGGGTTCAGTATTGACGAAACGACTGATGTAGCAGCCGCCAATGTGTTGCTTTCTATCTTTGCCATTGCTGCGGGAAAAGATTATCAGAAGGTGGATGACATCCCTGAAAAAAGCAATATAGACAAGACTGTAAAACGTACCACGCCTTTCCTTACACACGAAGTATTCAACAAATATCATACGGAGACGGAGATGATGCGTTACATCAAACGTCTTGACCGCAAGGATATTTCGCTGGCCCAATCTATGATTTCCCTCGGTTCATGTACCATGAAACTGAATGCCGCTGCGGAAATGCTGCCTTTGAGCCGTCCCGAATTTATGGGTATGCATCCATTGGTTCCGGAAGACCAGGCGGAAGGGTATCGGGAATTGATTAATAATCTGAGTGAGGACTTGAAGATCATCACCGGTTTTGCCGGCGTAAGTTTGCAGCCAAATTCGGGAGCTGCCGGAGAATATACAGGCCTTCGTGTGATTCGTGCCTATCTCGAAAGCATTGGTCAGGGACACCGTAACAAGATATTGATTCCCGCTTCAGCTCACGGAACGAATCCGGCATCGGCAATACAGGCAGGGTTTATAACCGTCACCTGCGCATGCGACGAGCAAGGAAATGTAGACATGGACGACTTGCGTGCCAAAGCGGAAGAAAACAAAGAAGAACTGGCGGCACTGATGATTACATACCCTTCTACACACGGTATCTTCGAAACAGAAATAAAAGAAATCTGCCATATTATCCATGCTTGTGGAGCACAAGTATATATGGACGGTGCGAACATGAATGCACAAGTCGGGTTAACCAATCCGGGATTTATCGGTGCTGATGTCTGCCATTTGAACCTTCACAAAACGTTTGCTTCACCTCACGGTGGTGGTGGTCCGGGTGTGGGTCCTATCTGTGTGGCCGAGCATCTGGTACCTTTCCTTCCGGGACACGGAATCTTCGGTAATGCACAGAATCAGGTTTCCTCCGCTCCGTTCGGAAGTGCGGGAATCCTGCCGATCACTTACGGATACATCCGTATGATGGGTACAGAAGGACTGACTATGGCTACTAAAATCGCGATTCTAAATGCCAATTACCTGGCTGCTTGTCTGAAAGACACGTATGGGATCGTTTATCGCGGAGCGAATGGTTTCGTCGGGCACGAGATGATTCTGGAATGCCGCAAAGTGCACGAGGAAACGGGCATCTCCGAAAATGATATCGCAAAACGTCTCATGGATTATGGTTATCATGCTCCTACCCTCTCCTTCCCTGTGCATGGCACGCTGATGATTGAGCCAACCGAAAGCGAGAGTCTGGCAGAACTGGATAATTTCGTTGATGTCATGCTGAACATCTGGCAGGAAATTCAAGAAGTGAAGAACGGTGAAGCGGACAAAGACGACAACGTATTGATTAATGCTCCGCATCCCGAATACGAAATTGTAAGTGATCGCTGGGAGCACCCGTACACACGCGAAAAAGCAGCTTACCCGATAGAAAGTGTACGTGAGAATAAGTTCTGGATAAATGTGGCACGTGTAGACAATACACTGGGAGACCGGAAGTTATTGCCGACTCGCTACGGCACATTCGAATAAGAAAAAACGGTCACAGAGAAAATCATCACAAATAAAGTGATGAAAAACTAATAAAACAATCCCGGGGCTTACACTTGTTATGCTCCGGGATTATCTCTATAAAGCCCGGACTCATCACCTTTCTTCCCAGGGCTAAACACACAAAAGTCCCGGGCATAATGGAAATATACCCGGGACTTATATATTCGGAAATGCCTACTTGACAATAGTTATCGTACCGTCTTTCACCTTTTTCTCTTTCATCGGAATTTTAGAATCAGCATATCCCAACGCTACACAACCGTAAACTTTATGATTTTCCGGAACGCCCAACGAAGTAATAAATGCACGTACCTCAGGATCGTCACACGTCGTCCCGAGCTGATTTATCCAACAAGAACCGATCCCCAGAGAATGAGCCGCAAGAAACATATTTTCGATAGCACAGGCGCAGTCCATACCCGCCACCACTGAGTCGGCTCATTAGAAACGATAACCAAAGTAGGAGCATGATAATAGCAACAATACGTCTTGCTCTGCCCGCGTTCCTTCAAACGGGGTTCGTCGCTCTTGGCAAAAGCTCCCTTGATACGTTCATTCAATTCGGTCAGTTTATCGGCATTCTGAATGGCAGTGAAATGCCATGTCTCCAGATGCATCCCGCTCGGCGCATAAGTAGCAGCCTCCAGAACAGCCTGCAAATCCTCTTCCGAGACCTGCTGACCGGTGTAAGCCCGTACACTTCGACGTGCTTTGATATTCTCTAAAATTTCATTTGTCTTCATACTATAATTTATTTACCGTTTAACCAAACCAATCTTTGCATTCAGCTTGAAATAATAAACTCCGTTCTCTTTCTCCAAAAAGCCATATTTATCTTTATCCAAAGAGCCCTTTTCCAAACGAGTATTTCGGAACAGGAAGTCTTCCATGACCTGCTTCTCCGATTTATGATAACAAAGTACTTCCCCGTTTCCACCTACCAGCAAAATGCCTTCAACAGCCGAATCCTGACCATTGTATATCTTTGCCGGACGCATCCCCAAGGCCAGAGCCATTAAGAATTGCTTTATTTTAAACTCATAGAAACAATGTTTGTTTATCAACTCATCTTTTATCTTCAGAGGATTCATCTGCTTGATTACTTCCGTCAATTCACTGATTCGGGAGATGCCGTCCAAATGCATAATACGAATCATCTCTGTCAGTACACGCGGAAAATGTAAATCAATCATCAGAAGATTACTGCGGAACACACGGTCGGCTACATCCGAATATTTGAGCACACCACCCAAACGCTCTATCAGCATCATTCGCTCGGATACTTCGTTGGGGGATTCGGGCAATGCATTAATCTTATTCACCGTAGGAGTAGCAAACTTGATTCCACTCTGCTCCAGTTTAAGATTTGCCGCACGCCCTCCGTCCAATAACGGATTCATGGCACTCAACCGCGAACGTACATTGAAACCTCTTACCGGGGCTTCCGGATGCCAAAAGGCAACCGAGAAATCTGTACGATCTTCTGTTTTTGCTTCCAAATCGAAGATACCGGCTTCGTCCAAAAATTCTTCCACTCCCTCCGGCGAGGTGACATCATTTTCCGAGGAGGATTTCACTGCCTGCAAAATCAGATCGGCAACAATACCGAAATCTTCACGCGGCATGGACTTAACACCCGTTTCTCCCTCAATACGGACTGATTCTTCTTCAATATAATACCGGCGCGTTCCGTCATGTTCTTCCCGTTGAATCATTGCAATAGGCCAGGACGTTTCTCCTATTTTCGCTTCTGCCGTGCCTAATACAACTTTTCCGTCTGCCAACAGGCGGAAGAAAGTATAAAGTTCGCACCATTCTTTTTTTGTTGCTTCAAATGCCATATATCTTATGTTTCTTATTTACTGATTCTGTTTGTTATTGACTAATAACCTGCGGTAATGCTGTGGACGCCACAACGGGAGGTTGTATATGGGTAACTTCTTCCAATGGGGGCAACTTTCCTGCTTGTGCATAAAGAGGATTACGTATCCATTCTCTCGGAGTAACCACAATATATCTGCCTGTCCAGCATCCGTCAAAATAAGAAGGATTGCCGACTTGTTTCTTAATCGGATAGCGGATATTCTCGCCTTTACTCCGCATCTCCGGCGAACGGCCGGGGTCATTCACCCACACATATTTATCATCAATGCCACGCAATACGATCCAATGTCCTCGTGGTCCAGGACGAAGTCCACGAGTTGCTCCTGTATACCTTACGTTTATCAACACGGGAATCCCACGGTCGATATAATCTTTCAGTATCCGGTAATCTTTCTGTTGGAAATGTTCCGCACTTATCATATTCTCATAATAACGGGTCAATGAATCTATTTCGAAAGAATAATATCCTCCCTGCCCTATCGATGTACGACGACGGAAGGGAGCGCGTTTCTTAAAAAAATAGTTCCGCTGATATTCAATCAGTTTCTTTTCCGCATCCGAAGAGGTTCGTTGCGCGTCTGCTGTCATGCCTTTGAAATAATCGAATACCATTAATGAGGATGCAAGCGAACAGTGTGTATAGGGACAACCTGTGATTTTCTGCGAATACCAGGGAACAGGTATGTCGTTTGGAGCAAATTTCAAGTTCTCCTGTGCCTGTGTTTCAATGCCAACCAACACAAGAGAAGCCCCAAACAAGCTGAAAAGTATATTATATCTGTTCCTCATAAACATATTTTTCTTATTTATATTCTATCTCACTTCCACCAACAATCTCTATCAAAATTCTCCTCCTTCGGGAAGGGAGGAGTCTCCGTAGGGAGAGGTGATAGGTAAATGTCTCAATCAGTCTTCCTCAAGAATCCGTGCCGTTTCCACTTTCTCCAGCCGTGCACGCAGTTTCGGCATCATGGAAGAACGGATGCGCAATGTCATACTGCAATCCATATCATACGACTGCCGAAGAATCTCCGGTTCTTCTTCCTTGACAATACGCATCACATCATTCATAAAAGGATACTCAAACATGATTGTCACTTCCTCGTCCACCGTTTTCTCGATGACCGTAGCAGCAGCTATTGCTTCGGCAGCAGCAGCTTTATAGGCAACAATCAGTCCGCTTGTCCCCAACTTGATTCCTCCGAAGTAACGGACTACGATAATCAGGATGTCTGTCAGTTCATTGGAGTTTATCTGTCCGAGAATAGGCTTGCCCGCCGTTCCGGAAGGCTCTCCATTATCATTGGCACGGAAATCTTTGCGAGCGGCTCCCAGCATATAGGCATAGCATACGTGCCGTGCATCATAATACTTCTTCTGATACGTTTCAAGATGAGCTTTTATCTCATCGAGAGTACGCACAGGCAGGGCGATAGCAATAAACTTGCTCCGCTTTTCTGTATAAATACCTTCGGAAGGTTCGGCAATGGTTTTGTAAGTATCTTCAGCAGTCATGTTGCAAAGATACGGGTTTACACGGAAATTTCAATTTATCGTTTGGAAATATTAAGCGATCAGACAATTGACGAGATACGTTCGGGATGATACAAACAAGCGGTCGTTTTACTACAAACGAACGGTTGATTCTTTATAAAGAAGCGGTCGATCCGTTATAATCTACCGTATGATTGTAACAAATCGACCGCTCTATTTTATAAAATGATACTTGTCTTATTCCAATTTATGGATAACCAGTCCCGAACGAAGTTTCGGTTCGAACCAAGTTGTCTTTGGAGGCATGATGTTACCTGTATCGGCAATATCCATTAATTGCTTCATAGACACGGGATAAAGAGCTAATGCCACTTTCATCTCACCACTGTCTACACGTTTCTTGAGTTCTCCCAAACCACGGATACCTCCTACAAAGTCGATACGTTTGTCGGAGCGTAAATCTTTGATGCCTAAGATTTCATCCAAAATCAAGTTGGAGGATATAGTCACATCAAGCACACCGATCGGATCGTTATCATTGTATGTACCTGCTTTAGCAGTCAAACTATACCATTTTCCTCCAAGATAAAGAGAGAAATTATGCAAACCGGAAGGTTTGTAAATATCCGCCCCCTTTTCCTCAACAATGAAGTTCTTGTTTAAGGCGCCAAGGAATTGTTCGGGAGTTAATCCATTGAGGTCTTTTACCACACGGTTGTAGTCAATGATAGTCAACTGATTGGCAGGGAAACAAACTGCCATGAAATAGTTATATTCTTCATCTCCCTTATGGTTCGGATTCTGCTTTGCCTTTTCAGCACCTACCAATGCAGCGGCAGCAGAACGATGATGTCCGTCGGCAATATAAAGAGCTGGCATTTTAGCAAATTCGGTGGTGATAGCCGCAATGTCTTCACTCTGGTCAATAATCCAAAAAGTATGTCCGAAACCGTCACCCGGAGCGATAAAGTCATAGACGGGCTTTTCCAAAGTATATTTCTTGATGATAACATCCAGTTTATCATTATCGGGATAAGCAAAGAATACGGGTTCGATATTCGCATTGTTCACACGAACATGCTTCATACGGTCTTCCTCCTTGTCGCGACGGGTAAGTTCGTGTTTCTTAATAACACCATTCATATAATCGGGAACATACGCACCGACTACCAATCCGTACTGCGTCTTACCGTTCATTGTCTGCGCATAGATATAATAGTTTTCCTTGCTATCCTGCACCAACCAGCCTTTATCCTGAAACAGTTGGAAATTCTCGGCCGCCTTGCTGTAAACACATTCATCATGTTCGTCCGTACCAACAGGGAAATCTATTTCCGGTTTAATAATATGATAAAGGGATTTTTCATTACCTTCCGCTTCTGCGCGGGCTTCTTCAGAGTTCAGTACATCATAAGGACGTGAAGCAACCTGTTCAACCAGGTTCTGCGGAGGACGAATGCCCTTGAAAGGTTTGATTATTGCCATGATATTAGTATTTTATATGTAAAAAATTAGAGCCACAGACTTATATAAAATCTGTGGCTCAAATATACTACTTATTTCTAAAAAAGACGTTCTGCGACAGATTGTTTTTAATCAGATTATAACTATGTTATCCTGAAAATCCGCCTTCCTCATTCTGAATATTATTTGTTTACTCTAAACTTCTCACAACCGTCTTTCAGAAAACCGACAATCTGTTGAGCTGCAGCAATACCGGCATTGATATTTGCCTCGGCAGTCTGTGCACCCATTTTCTTCGGTGTTGAGAAATAACGTCCGGCAAACTTTTCTACAAATTCAGCGTTAGCAGCAGGCATAATGTCCGTAATGTATTTGAAGTCTGCACGGTCTTCCATTAATTTGATAAGTTCTGCTTCATTAATTACTTCCTTACGGGCAGTATTCACTAGCATAGCGCCTTTCGGCATGTCTTTCAGCAAAGCATAGTTGATAGAGTTCTTTGTTTCGGCAGTTGCCGGGATGTGCAGAGAAACAAACTGGCAAGTCTTGTAAAGTTCTGCAGCAGAATCAAGCGCTTTCACTCCGTCTTTCTCGATTACTTCTTTCGGGCAGAATGCATCGTATGCATAAACTTCCATTCCGAAGCCTTTAGCAACACGGGCTACATTGCGACCTACGTTTCCGTAAGCATGGATACCCAATTTCTTGCCCATTAATTCCGTACCGGAAGTACCGTTATAGAAGTTACGGACAGCATAAATCATCATACCCAAAGCCAGTTCGGCAACAGCATTAGAGTTCTGTCCCGGAGTATTCATCACACAAACGTCGTGAGCAGTAGCGGAAGCCAAGTCAACATTATCATATCCTGCACCGGCACGAACCACAATCTTCAACTCTTTCGCAGCATCCAACACTTCTGCATCAATAATATCACTACGGATAATAATCGCATTAGCATCTTTCACTGCATCCAACAACTGAGCCTTATCTGTATATTTTTCAAGTAAAACAAGCTCATATCCGGCCGCTTCAATTTCTTTACGGATACCGTCTACTGCAATCTTTGCAAACGGTTTTTCAGTAGCTACAAGTACTTTCATAATCAAATTCTGTTTATAAAAACTCACCACAGATTACTCAGATTCTCACAAAATTTAGAAATATCTGTGCCAATCTGTGTAATCTGTGGTGACAATATTATTAATGAAGTTTTTCAAATTCCTGCATGCAGTCAATCAAAGCCTGAACGCTCTCTTTCGGCATAGCATTGTAGCATGAAGCACGGAAACCACCTACGGAACGGTGTCCCTTAATACCTACCATACCTTTTTCTGTTGCAAACTTCAAGAAGTCTGCCTCCAAATCTTTGTATTCAGGAGCCATTACAAAACAGATATTCATGCGTGAACGGTCTTCCTTGGCAGCAGTACCTACGAATAATTTGTTGCGGTCAATTTCTGCATATAGCATATCAGCCTTTTCAATAGCACGGCGTTCCATTTCCTTCACACCACCCTGAGCTTTAATCCAACGAAGAGTCTGCAAAGCAGCATAAATAGGTACTACCGGAGGAGTGTTGAACATAGAGCCACTATCAATATGAGTCTGATAGTTCAACATTGTCGGGATATAGCGGGAAACTTTACCTAGTGCGTCATTCTTTACGATAACAAATGTAACACCTGCGGGAGCCAAATTCTTCTGCGCACCACCATAGATACAGATGTATTTGGAAACGTCAATCGGACGTGAGAAAATATCAGAAGACATATCGGCAATCACTGGAACCGGAGAATCGAGGTCTTTCTTCAATTCCGTACCGTAAATTGTATTATTTGTAGTGATATGGAAATAATCTGCATCAACAGGGATTGTGTAATCTTTCGGGATATAAGTATATGTAGCTTCGGCTGAAGAGGCAACCTCTACAACTTCACCAAAACCTTTGGCTTCTTTCATTGCTTTCTTTGCCCATACACCGGTATTCAAATAAGCTGCTTTTTTTTCGAGGAAATTATAGGGCACCATGCAGAACTCCATACTAGCACCTCCACCCAGGAACAAAACCGAATAACCTTCGGGGATATTGAGTAATTCCTTGAATAATGCCTCTGCTTCGTCAACCACAGGTTGGAAGTCTTTGGCGCGGTG
>ENA-UERQ01001388-UERQ01001388.1-human-gut-metagenome-genome-assembly--contig:-NODE-1388-length-11958-cov-6.935275_pt1 | contig 11958 bp, 10 predicted proteins | sample MGYA00242986_ERZ507987 | MGnify/ENA primary metagenome ERZ507987 (study PRJEB26167, sample SAMN06115429) | human gut metagenome | host: Homo sapiens | place: China:Chongqing | collected 2015-04-15...
ATAAGTTTCAAGCTGTTCATCGATTCTTTTTTCGTTTTTAATTATAATTCATCACTAATCTTTTTATTATATTTAAGAATGTTGTGTATACTTCTTACGAATACAAGGGCCGTTTTTTCAAAGTTTTTAGTAAAAAAACGGCCTTACGAGCGGTAGATACATTAGCTGATATATATAACTGAGGGCGTTAATAACATCAGCTATTTACTACCTAAATACTATAAATTAATAACCGAAACGGCTCGGTTTTTTACCGCTATGCAAAAATTCAAAGCGCAGTGCTTCAACAATACGATTGGACGCAACACCGTCACCATACGGATTTACGGAGTTGGCCATCACATCATAAGCATCTTTATCCGCCAATAATCGATGGGCTGTATCATAGACCGTATTTTCATCAGTCCCTACCAGGCGTACTGTTCCGGCCGTTACCGCTTCCGGACGTTCCGTTGTATTGCGAAGTACCAATACCGGTTTGCCCAAAGCCGGTGCTTCTTCTTGAATCCCGCCGGAATCGGTCATCAATAAGTAAGAACGAGCCATTAAATTGGCAAACGGTTCATATTCGAGCGGATCGATTAAGTGAACGCGTTCTACATCACCCAATACTTCTTTAACAATTTTACGAACTTTCGGATTTTTATGTACCGGGAATACGACTTCAATATCATCAAATTCATCGACCAAGCGGTGAATGGCTTGATATACATGACGCATCGGTTCACCGAGGTTTTCACGACGATGGGTCGTTACGAGCACAATACGACGATTTTTATAATCTAAATTATTAAGCAAATCTTCTTCAAATTGGTAGTTATCTTTAACCGTAGTCTGAAGGGCATCAATAACGGTATTGCCGGTCACATATAAATGAGCCGAACCGATATTTTCTTTCATCAAGTTCTTTTCCGCACTGGAAGTCGGCGCAAAGTGATAGGTTGCCAAAGACCCGGTCAATTTGCGGTTCATTTCTTCAGGGAACGGTGAGTAAATATTACCCGTTCTGAGGCCGGCTTCTACATGGCCTACCGGAATTTCCTGATAAAAAGCGGCTAACGCGCCGGCAAAAGTAGTTGTCGTATCACCATGAACGAGTACTACATCAGGTTTTGCTTCTTTTAACACATCCTTTAGCCCTTCTAAGGCTCTGGTTGTCACATCATATAAAGTTTGGCCCTGACTCATGATGTTCAAATCATAGTCCGGCGTAATCGCAAATAAATCCAAAACCTGATCGAGCATTTCACGATGCTGTGCCGTTACCGTCACAATCGCTTCCATATCCGGAGCAGCTTGTAAAGCCTTAACTACCGGCGCCATCTTAATCGCTTCGGGACGGGTCCCAAAAATTGTCATCACTTTCAACATGTAATAATACCTCCCATGATTAGCCAGCCTACATACCCTGTATGCTACGAAGGCGCTTGTACAAGCGTACAAGCGCACCTATATTAATGTCTATTTGCTGCTCTATTTTCCTCGGCAATGACTTCATCTTTCGCAATCATCCCCAATTTAGTTGCAATAAACACGCAAACACACAAAATAGCCAACACTATAATAATGCCGACCAATATATTTACTTTTGCCAACAAAATAGCTACATAGCCCAACAACGCCGTAACGGCATACATCAACAATACAGCTTGTTTTTGCGACAAGCCGAGTGCCAACAGGCGATGATGCATATGGCCTTTATCCGGTTTAAATACCGGTCGGCCGTTAATCTTACGACGAATGATGGCAAAGGTAGTGTCTAAAATAGGCAGGCCTAATACAATTACCGGTACTACCAACGAAATGGTGGCGGCCGTTTTTACGGCACCCATAACGGAAATTGTGGCCATTGTATAGCCCAATAACATACTGCCCGTATCACCCATGAAGATTTTTGCAGGGTTGAAATTGTAACGCAAGAAACCGAGCGCCGCACCGGCCAAAGCCAACGCAACGCACGCTAAGTCAACCTGGCCCATTTGCCACAAAATTGTGAAAATAGTCAGGCTTGAAATCAATGAAATGCCGGCTGCCAAACCGTCAAGACCATCTATAAGGTTTACAATATTCGTAAAGCCTACAATCCAAAAGATGGTAAGCGGTATCGACAAAAAGCCCAAGTAGAACACATGACCCCAAGGATTGGTAATAAATTCAACCTGGTTACCAAAGGCCACGACTACAACCGCCGCTAAAATTTGACCTGTTAATTTTGTTTTTGGACCAATTTGCTTCACATCGTCCCAAATACCGACACCCACAAGCACAACGGAACCCAATAAGAGTCCCATTACGGCCTGCAAATCTTTTACGGTATAGAGGACCGAAACAATATAGCCTATAAAGATGGCCAAGCCACCTAAGCGAGGAATGGAACCGTGATGCACCTTACGCGCATCCGGCTTATCCATAGCCCCAATGTTAATCGCCAACCTTTTAATCAGCGGTGTAATCGCAAACGAGATGACCAACGCCACCACGAATGCCCACACGTACACCGTCATTACCGCACCTCCTCGTGCTCGTTCTTAGTTCGTAAGACTGCGTACAGGTGCCGGAATTCGTCCACCGCGCTGGATAAACTCTTCCGCCCCAAACGGACTTACTTCAATGATTGGGCAATAGCCCAATAAGCCGCCGAATTCAACCATTTCGCCCACAGTTTTACCCGGAACCGGAATCAAACGAACAGCTGTTGTTTTATTATTAATCATGCCAATAGCCGCTTCATCGGCAATAATTGCCGAAATAGTAGCTGCCGATGTGTCCCCCGGTACGGCGATCATATCAAGCCCTACAGAGCACACACAGGTCATGGCTTCTAATTTTTCTAAACTTAAACTGCCTACGGATACGGCATCAATCATGCCTTTATCTTCACTTACAGGGATAAACGCACCGCTGAGACCGCCTACATGAGACGATGCCATGAGCCCGCCTTTTTTAACCGCATCATTCAACAAAGCTAATGCCGCCGTAGTGCCATGAGCCCCACAAGAGGTAATGCCCATTTCTTCCAAAACATGCGCTACCGAATCACCTACAGCAGGCGTAGGCGCCAAGGATAAATCGATAATCCCGAACTGCTTACCCAAACGCCGCGACGCTTCCTGAGCCACCAATTGACCTACGCGCGTAATCTTGAAAGCCGTACGTTTAATCGTTTCCGCCACTTCGTCAAAAGGTCGTCCCCGTACTGCTTCTAAGGCATGCTTAACAACGCCCGGTCCGCTGACACCGACGCTAATCGTCGTATTGCCTTCCGTAACACCATGGAAGGCACCGGCCATAAACGGGTTGTCTTCAACAGGATTACAAAAAATAACAAGCTTAGCACAACCGAAAGCATCACGGTCCGCTGTAAGTTCGGCTGTTTGTTTAACAATACGACCCATTTCTGCTACGGCATCCATATTGATGCCCGCTTTAGTGGAACCGATACCTACAGAACTGCATACTAAATCAGTCGTCGCCAAGGCTTCCGGAATGGACGCAATTAAACGACGGTCGCCATCGGTATAACCTTTACTTACCAAGGCAGAAAAACCGCCGATAAAGTTAACACCCACAGCTTTGGCTGCTTTATCCAAGGCTTTGGCTACGGGCACATAATTGATTAAATCACTACCCGCCGCCACAAGTGAAATCGGCGTAACAGATACGCGCTTATTAATAATCGGCACACCGTATTCGCGCTCAATGGCTTCACCGGTGGCTACCAAGTGTTCCGCTTCTTTAGTAATATGATCATAAATACGATCACAAAGGGTATTGCCGTCTACGGCTGTACACCCCAATAAACTGATGCCCATCGTAATGGTACGAACATCCAATTTATTGTCATGAATCATCTGGTTGGTTTCGAGGATATTTTCAATACTTAACATATCATCACCTACCCTATACGATGCATGCTGAGGAAGATATCCGCATGTTGCGCCTGAATCTGAACGCCCAAAGCTTCCCCTTCAGCTTTCAAAGCTGCCTGCACTTTAGGTAAAGCTGTCTGATCCTTAGCTTCACACATCATAATCATGTTAAACATACCGTCTAAAATCGTCTGGTTAATCGATACAATATTTACATCGTTCTCAGCCAATACGGTAGCTACACGCGCAATAATACCTACTCGGTCTACCCCTACTACGGTTACAACTACTTTCATGCGATTCACCTTTCCCTTATACCTACATTATCAGTACTCTCTAATTTCAATGATGTTATATTATACCACAATTCGTGGCGCAATACCATATAGACTGCTAGCGGGACGTTACTTCATCAACCAATTCCTGACCGGCTTTCAAAAGTTGTGCCAACGCCTCATCACCTTGGAATGTTTCTGCATACACCTTATACAAGTCTTCCGTGCCGGACGGGCGGGCTACCAAAAAGCTATTGGCCGTCGTAATGCGCAATCCGCCGATAGCATAGTCACCATACAGCGAGGTAGTGCGAATATCTTCAATCGCTTCACCGGCAAGCTCCGTAGCCGTCACATCACTCGATTGTAATTGACTCAACCGTTCCTTCGCAGCCTTACTGCAAGGAGCATCAATGCGTTCAAACACGGGATCGCCGTAACGTTTCGTAAGGAATGTATAGAGAACATCCGGCGTCAGGCCATTGGTAACGGCAAACATTTCCATGGCCAAGAGGCCCATAATGATACCGTCTTTATCCGTGGTCCAAACCGTACCATCTTTTTTGAGGAACGAAGCACCGGCACTTTCTTCGCCGCCGATACCGATGGTGCCGTCAAATAACAGCGAAGAAAAATACTTAAAGCCTACCGGCACTTCATACACTTTAATGCCGTTATCGCTACAGAATTTATCCACCATCTGAGTCACAACGGCGGTTTTCCCAAAACCTTTACCCTGCCAACTGCGATTCAAGAACAGATACGCGCCGGCTGCCACCAAGAAGTGATTTGGTGCCATAAGGCCATCTTGCGTAACAATACCGTAACGATCGTAGTCAGGATCATTTCCCACGGCCAAATCATAATCACCGATTTTGGCAATCACATCCGCCATGGCATATTCGGAGGAGCAATCCATACGCACAACCCCATCATGGTCATAAGGCATAAAGCTAAACGTCGGGTCGTACTCATTGTTAATAATATCTAAATCAAGGCCATACTCTTCGCTGATGGCTTCCCAATATTCCATGCCGCTGCCGCCGAGAGCATTGATGAGCACTTTAGGTTTTGCTTTACGAATGGCATCCATGTTAATCACATCAGCCAACTCTTTAACATAAAGACCTTTGTAATCATATTCCCATTGCAACGCCGAATCAATTTCATCGATGGCCACCCGACGAATACCTTCACCGCCGTTTTGCAAATATTCATTAGCCTTATTTTCAATCCACTTCGTCACCGTCGTATCAGCGGGGCCGCCGTTAATCGGATTGTATTTGATGCCGCCCTGGTCCGGCGGATTATGGGACGGTGTAATGATGATGCCGTCCGCTTTGCCGTGACCTACTTTTTCTTTTAAAAAGTCCGGCACAAAGGCAATTTTCTCTTGTTTATCAATAATTTCATTGTAACGAATGATGGCACGCGAAACACTCGGAGTCGGTACAAAGCCATTTTCACCGTCTACCGCCGCCACTACACCATTGGCAGCCAGTACTTCGAGAACCGTTTCCAACGCCGGTTCCGACAACGCATGCGTATCATGCCCGACGAAGCAAACGCCGGTGGCACCAAACTCCTTACGCCCGTCACAAATAGCCTGTGCAATGGCTGCCACATGAAGCTCATTAAAACTGCCCGCTAACGATTTACCGCGATGACCGGATGTACCGAAAGAAATGCGCTGTTCCGGTTTGTCATAATCCGGTTTTTGGTTATAATAGGCTTCAATTACCGCCTCTAAGTTAATCAAATCTTCCGGACGAACCAATTTACCTGCTAATTCATGTGCCATAGTGCAGCCTCCAATTGTATTGAATATACTGTAAAATTACTTAAAATCAGGAACGACTATCTACTAAAATATAAACGTTTAACTTTCATGTATCGCCAAACTCATTTAATCATTCATTTCAACCTGAGCCCGAACACGCTCAATGGCTTGTTGCGTGGCTGCTGAAGATTTAATGGAAAAACCGCGGCCAATAACTTCAGCCACATCGGTAACCATGAGGAACGCCGTGGGGTCTTCTTTTTGCACCGCTTCTTTCAACTTCGCCACCTGCATGAGACTGACTACAACCAGAATCACTTGCTTATGCTGATGTGTGTAGGCCCCTTCACCATTTAGAATCGTAGCCCCGCGACCGAATTGATACAAAATCAAATCACAAATCTTGTATGGTTTATAGGAAATAATAAATACCGCTTTACGCTGACTGAAGCCGACTACTACACGGTTCGTAATCATGGCCGCAATATAAATGCATACCAACGTAATGGCCGCCGCTTCCACACTGATTATGAAGCTGGCCACAAAGAGAATCACACAGTTGATACCCAGTGATACACTCCCCATTTGTAGCCCGTAATACTTACGAATAATCAACGCAATGGGATCAAGGCCGCCCGCATTACCGTCGGACCGATAAATAGTCCCCATGCCGAGACCGGTAAAAATCCCGCCTAAAATAGCGCCTACCAACGGGTCCGTCGTCAAATGATACACGTTCATAAAACTAAACGCATTAATCATGAACGATGAAACAACCGTACCGAAGATGGTAATCATTAAATGCCAATGACCGAGCCAACGATAGGCCGCATACAAAATCGGAATATTTAAAATTAAGTTCAATGTACCGATTTGAATACCCGTTAAGTAATATAACATCAACGCAATGCCGCTGATACCGCCACTTACGAGCTTATGAGGTACAATAAACGAATTGACCCCGAAGGAAAACAGCATCGTCCCGAACGTCACCAAAATCATGACCTTTATCGTTGTACGCCAGTCTTTTTCCATGTTGCTCCCCCTATTCTCTGTTGTCAAAAATCTGACTCACTCATCTCTCAATTCCTAGTAAAACTACATCAAAACTATATTAAACCTCTGCAAAGTATCAGCCCGGCCTTTGCCATAGCGGACTTACGCTTTATGGTCGCCTGTTCCGCTCGGTTCTTCCGGCAACGCATCACTCATAGCACCGGTCTGCACGGACCGCTCAATGGCGGCATTCACCGTAGCCGGCGTAGCCAACGGAATGGTAAAACCTTGTCCGATAACTTCCGCCGCATCGGATAAAATCATGAAGGCCGACGGATCTTCTTTTTGCACGGCCGCTTTCAACTTTGCCACCTGCATAAGGCCTACAACTACCAAAATAACCTGTTTGTGCTGATGCGTGTAAGCGCCTTCACCGTTTAAAATCGTGGCGCCACGACCGATTTGGTGAATAATAACATCACAGATTTTATACGGACACGTGGAAATAATAAAAATAGCTTTGCGCTGATTAAAACCAACTACTACTTTGTTGGTAACCATAGCTTGTACATAAATGCTTACCAACGTAATCGCCGCCGCTTCCACACTGATTACTATAGCCGCTGCGACTAAAATAACAAAGTTGATGCCAAAAATAATACTGCCCATCTGAAGGCCGTAATATTTGCGAATAATCATGGCAATCGGATCAAGGCCGCCCGTATTACCGCCGGAGCGATACACGATGCCAAGACCGAGACCGCATAAAATACCACCGAGCAACGATCCAATCAAAGGATCCTGCGTCATATGATAATCGGCCATAAATTCAAAGACGTTGATTAAGAGGGAAATTACCGCCGTTCCGAAGATGGTAATCATCAAATGCCAACGGCCCAGCCAGCGATAGGCAGCCCAGAGTATCGGTAAGTTAAGCAAGAGATTCAAAGTACCGACCTGAATTCCCGTCAGATAATAAAGCATTAATGCGACACCGCTTAAGCTACCGGATACCAACTTGTGTGGTACAATAAAAGCATCAAGCCCTATGGCAAAAATTAATGAACCGATGGTCGTCATAACTATGGCGTTTACGGTTTGACCCCACTTGAACTGCATAGTTCCTCCTAGAAAAATTGAAATTTGTCCGTTAATAGCGTATAATTTATAGTTAAATATAGAAGCTATTAAGGTATAATATATCTATGTTCATCTTAACCTAACCAACTTATAATTTCAACTAGATAATTAACCGATAAAAGCGAGTAATCTATCCATTCATCACACAAAGGAGGATATCCATGGAGCAACTTAGCTTCAGCAAAATTAACATCGGTTTAGCTATTCTCAATAAGCGCGATGACGGGTATCACAATATCGATACTATTTTCCAATCCATTTATTTGGGTGATTCTATTTATTTTGCCAAACATCATTCCGTCGTTTTCTCCGGTTCCGCACCGGAATTACCTCAATACATGAACGACATGATGGCCTATGACGAAACAAACTTGGCCATGAAAGCTTTGCGGGCCGTGCAAACCTATACGGGTTGCACTACCGGCGGCGCCATCCACTTATTAAAACGCGTACCACCTGCAGCGGGACTTGGCGGTGGCAGCTCCGATGCGGCCGCTATGCTCTTGGGGCTCAATAAATTCTGGGACCTGCGCCTTACCGACGACGAACTCATGACCCTCGCTAACGGCCTCGGTTCTGATGTACCGTTCCTCATGAAGGGCGGCACGGCGCGTGGTAAAGGACGCGGCGAAGAACTGAGCTACTTGCCGACCGGCAGACCTCATTGGCTCCTCGTGGTAAAACCGGAATTATCCATATCCACCGCGGCGGCTTATAGTCGTTTTAACAATGAATCGCAATTTAACAGCCAAACTATCGATGCCGTTGAAAAAGCCATTAACGACGGCGACATCAAAGAGGCTATGAAGGTCAGCGGCAATACCTTTGAAGAATTAATTTTCCCGCTTCATCCGGAACTCGAAAGTTGCAAGAAATTTTTCACTGACCGCGGTTATACCACTATCATGACCGGCAGCGGTCCTACCATGGTCGTTTATCTCGATGCGGCTCGCGAAGCACTGACGTTGCAAGAGGAAATTAAAGCGGCCGGCCACAATTGGCTTTCCTTAATTACTAAAACCCACGGCAAGGAGGCTTTAGCCTAATGAACAAAGATCTAGGACGTTTACAACCAATCGTATTAAACTCTTACAAACCGCTTCGTGAAGTTGTATGTGAAACCTTGCGTCAAGCCATTCGCGACGGTGTTTTCAAACCGGGCGAACGATTAATGGAAGTGCCTTTGGCCGAAGAATTAGGGGTAAGCCGTACACCGGTGCGCGAAGCCATCCGTAAGCTGGAATTGGAAGGCTTTGTTGTTATGATTCCCCATCGCGGCACCTATGTAGCCGACATTTCGTTAAAAGACGTAACACAAGTATTTGAAATCCGCTCCGCCCTTGAAGAATTGGCAGCCCAATTAGCGGCGGAACGCATCACACCGGATGAGATTGAGTTTTTAGAACGCATGCTCGTCGAAATCGGTACCTTTATGGAAGAAAAAAATATGGACAAAGTGGTGGAAGCGGACATTAACTTCCACGAAGTACTCTATAAAGCATCCCGTAACGAACGTCTCGTGGAAATCATCCACAATTTACGCGAACAAACCTTGCGCTTCCGTACCATGTCGATGAATCAACCGGGGCGTTTGGTAAAAACCTGGGAAGAGCATCGCCTGCTCGTTGAAGCCATTGCCGATCGCAATCCGGCGCAAGCCCGTGAAATTGCCCGCATCCACATGGAGCATTCCGAACAAGCCTTATTAAAAGGAATGAACATCGATAAGCAATAATTTTTTGACGAATCGTGTATTCATAATGAGATATGCAGTATGCAGGCCAATAAAACAATTAAGGGTTATCAACAACAGATTAGCCACTAATAATAGCCAATTAACTTTGAATTCTCTATTATTTAGCCATGTTGTTTATAATCCATCATTAACTACTTATTTGCCAACAGCATGAATTCGCCAATTCTCTTTCATTAACAAAATACTATAATAAAAAACCTCCTGTTATAGGAGGTTTTTTACATTTCGTGTATTTTCGACTAAATTTAAACAGTTCGATGAAGGAATTCCCACTGTATTGTCGAAATCTTATAGTAACAACACAATGTGTATTTATTGAGTATCGTGTTGTTTTACAACAGAAAAAAGAGAGTTCTTAATTGCTCTAAATCCTTCGCAAAACATCCGACCGATTTGTTTTGCGACACTTATTTTATGAGTAATTTGGCATTATTTTCGACTTTATTATTTTTCTTCATTAATGTTTATCGTCAGAGTTTATTATTAATATGAATAAACTCTTCCCAAAAGGAGATGATGAATCATGAGTACACAGACAACTCCGGCGGCAACACCACCAACTTCGAGTTATCCAAAAAGTAAATTAATCGGTCTTATTCTCAGTTTTGCTGTATTAATCGGTATTTTATTGCTACCGACGCCAAGCGACTTATCCACGGCCGGACACCGCATGATTGGCATCTTGTTCTTCGCCATCGTGCTTTGGATTAGCAGTGCCGTATCCTATCCGGTAAGCGCCACCATGTTAACAGCTTTGACAGCAGTTTTATTGGGGACGGCACCTAATATCGACGCACCGACCAAAATTCTCGGCACCAGCAATGCGCTAAAAATCGCCATTTCCGGTTATTCCACACCAGCTTGGGCTTTAGTGGCAGCAGCCATGTTCATTTCCGTGGCCATGACCAAAACCGGCCTTGACCGACGTATTGCGCTAAACGTATTATCCCGTATCGGTACTAAAACGAGTCACATTTACATTGGCGTTATTTTCACCGGTTTTATCTTGTCCTTCTTCGTACCGAGTGCGACAGCCCGTCTCGCCGCTTTAATTCCGATTATCCTTGGTATTTTGGACAGCTTAGGCATCAATCGTCAAAGTAAGCTCGCCGCCCTTCTCGTTATCGGCGCTACCCAGGCGGATACCCTCTGGAACATCATGGTACAGACTGCAGCCGCACAGAACTTGGTTGCTGTCGGCTTTATTTCTTCGCAGTTGAACGCAACTGTATCTTGGCTTGACTGGTTGCTCGCAGCTGCCCCTTATTCCTTAGTAATGATTGTAATCTACTACTTCTTATCCATGTGGCTCCTAAAGCCGGATGAACATGATTTGGAAGGTTCTCAAAAAGAATTACAGCAACATCTACAGAACCTCGGTCCTATGACCTTCAACGAAAAGAAATTACTGGCTCTTTCCGTTATCTTGCTCGGTTTCTGGGCTACCGGCGGTCATTTGCACAAATATGATACAACCACCACAACCATCGTAGCGATTGCCTTATTCTTAATGCCGGGTATCGGTATTATCGACTGGAAATATGCTCAAAGCCGTATCGATTGGGGTTCCATCGTTATGTTCGGCGCCGGCATCAGCCTTGGCAGTGCACTTCTGAAAACAAAAGCCGCTACGTGGCTCGCCAACGCGTTCATTCACATGTTTGCCCTTGAAACATTGTCTATATTCGCACTCTTGGCAACGATTACCCTCTTCTTGATTATGATTCACTTAGGTTTCGCTTCGGCCACCGCTTTATCTTCGGGCATGATTCCAATTGTAATCTCTATCGTAACGGCTGTTAACATGCCGGGCATTAACCCAATCGGCCTTACGGTAATCGCGCAGTTCTCCATCTGCTTCGGTTTCATCTTGCCGGTTAACTCACCTCAAGGCATGGTATCCTACAGTTCCGGCACCTACGAAGTAAAAACCTTTATGAAAACCGGTATTCCGATTACCATCATCGGCTACATTATGTTACTCATTTACGCAGCCACTTACTGGCACTGGATTGGTTTCGTATAAAACCAGATATAGAAATCAAATTCAATTAATTGCGTAATAAATCATAACCACCCGTAGAACGGGTGGTTTGCTCTGACCCTATAAGGGTCTTTCTCTAGTGGTTACCCTCTAAAGAG
>ENA-UERQ01001403-UERQ01001403.1-human-gut-metagenome-genome-assembly--contig:-NODE-1403-length-11833-cov-4.192753_pt1 | contig 11833 bp, 15 predicted proteins | sample MGYA00242986_ERZ507987 | MGnify/ENA primary metagenome ERZ507987 (study PRJEB26167, sample SAMN06115429) | human gut metagenome | host: Homo sapiens | place: China:Chongqing | collected 2015-04-15...
GACCGCGCTTTCAGAGCGTAAAAAACAGATCTTTCTCGACCTTGTGAATCAGGAAGGTATTACATGCCTGAACGACACCTCATTTCTGTATCAGGTTTCCGAACCCTCTCTCTATGGTTTTGAAGGCAGAGTGTTTATTAGTCGGTGTACATCAAAAGATGATGAATATCTTTCGTGCTTAAATTATTACTGGATTGATTATGCGCGTAAACTTTAAGAAGGGAAGGATAGTGATGACAATGACGCTGCTGATGATGATCGCGGCAGGAAGCGTCTTGTATAAAAGATCTCAGCAGACGGGCTTAAAATTAAATTGTTCCACAATCCTGCATTATAACCATGCTCATCCTAATTATACTGCCAACCTGGAAATAGCGTTCAGGTTAGACAAAGACTATGAAGGACTGGTTATACTCTCTGGGTATATCGACACACCGTCTGGCAGACAGACTATTGCCCGCAATATCCGATTTGATTATGGTGTTAAGACGCCTGGTGAAATAATTATCAGAAATATGAGCTATATAAAAAAATTCAGAGATAATGCACATGACGAGATTGTGAAGAATAGCTTCTTCTTTACTCCCGAGGGAAGTGAGCGACTATTACGCTTAAAGCCATTAAGCAATGCCTGGCTGCTGGGCAATCCGCAGTCACCCTTTGCATTATGCGTGAACAACAAGGACTAAAAGGCGATATTTCCATGTTTCCGTCAGGTATGCGGGAGCTGGCTCCCTTCGGCTGTGACAAACACATTGCCCGGCATGCAGAAATAACCTGCCGGTATATTTCAGAACTCATCGCTGAAGCTTGATATTCACTTCACCCAGTCTGCCAAGCGGACCCCTACTATAACATTCACAAGAGGCCCCCCTGTTGTTATAGGGGTTTGAAGTCCAATGGAACGAAAACGTACGTTAGTGAAGTAACTGTCTGATATATCAAAAACATAATAGACACAGAGCCCCCCCTTAAAACGGCGTCTTTTTAATCGAAAAATGGCATCTATCGGACAATCTTGTCTACAAATCGATTTTTTAGACAGATATTTATCTCTTACCGTACGTTTTCGTACGGTTGGACCTCAACCCCCTTTTTCGCTACCCTGTCACGTCTTTAATTTGTTTGTTAGTTAGTTTATTTGTTAGTTTGTTTGTGTATAATGTGAGCATACCCCTTTATGCGGAGACTGACAGATGCGTCCGGCGACATACGAACCAGAACAGATTATTGAAGCAGGGCTGGCCCTGCAGGCTGAAGGACGGAATATCACCGGGTTCGCACTGCGTAACCAGGTCGGTGGCGGCAATCCGACACGTCTCCGCCAGATATGGGACGAATACCAGGCATCACAGAGCACGGTCGTCACTGAACCCGTTGCCGAGCTGCCTGTGGAAGTGGCTGAAGAAGTGAAGGCCGTCTCCGCCGCGCTGTCCGAACGCATCACCCAGCTGGCGACCGAACTGAATGACAAGGCTGTCCGGGCTGCAGAACGCCGGGTTGCGGAAGTCACGCGTGCTGCCGGTGAACAGACCGCACAGGCAGAGCGGGAGCTGGCCGACGCCGCGCAGACGGTCGACGACCTGGAAGAAAAACTGGATGAACTGCAGGACGGATATGACCGGCTGACGCTGGCGCTGGAATCAGAACGTTCACAGCGTCAGCAGCAGGATGTGGAGATGGCCCAGCTGAAAGAGCGTCTTGCGGCCGCTGAAGAGAATGCCCGACAGCGGGAGGAGCGGTATCAGGAGCAGAAGACAGTGCTGCAGGATGCGCTTAATGCGGAGCAGGCCCAGCACAAAAATACGCGGGAAGACCTGCAGAAACGACTGGAGCAAATTTCTGCCGAAGCGAATGCGCGTACAGAAGAACTGAAGTCTGAACGCGATAAAGTTAATACTCTCCTTACCCGCCTGGAATCGCAGGAAAACGCGCTGGCCTCAGAACGTCAGCAGCATCAGGCCACCCGCGATACGCTGCAGCAGCGCCTCGAGCAGGCCGTCGCTGATGCACAGGCGCGCGCCGGTGAGCTTGCGCTTGAACGTGACAGAGTCAGCAGCCTCACCGCAAGGCTGGAATCGCAGGAAAAGGCCTCCTCGGCGCAACTGGTCCGTATGGGCAGCGAAATAGCCAGTCTGACAGATCGCTGCACGCAGCTGGAAAACCAGCGTGATGATGCCCGTCTGGAGACGATGGGGGAGAAAGAAACGGTCGCGGCACTGCGTGGTGAGGCTGAAGCCCTGAAGCGTCAGAACCAGTCACTGATAGCGGCGCTTTCAGGCAATAAACAGACAGGTGGCCAGAATGCGTGATGATGACAATTCAGACGCCTGTGATGAAGCGCCCCGGGCGGAGGATAAATGCTACACCAAAGGGCGACTTCGGGATGAGTTCAGGATGAAACCAGCCCCCGGTGTGGAACCGGTCAGAATGTACAAAAGTCCTTACGGCGGGAAATACGGCGTATGGAGGCTGGCTGACTGCGTCCCGATGCGGGCGAAACGCCCACAGACAGAAAAACAGCGGCAGGCCAGCGCACGTCTGGGCCTGCAGGCCCGGATGAAGAGTGAGCGTGGCAGGTTCGCCATGCTGGCACATACCTGGTTAACGCTGGACCCCGTCTTCCTCGATACCGAAACGACCGGACTTGATGCCGGCGCGCAGGCGCTGGATATCGGTCTGGTGAATGCCCGCGGTGAGAGGATATTTGATACCCGCCTTAAACCCACTGTCGGCATCGATCCGGCAGCAGCTGCAGTACACGGTATCAGTGACGATGATCTGGTCAGTGCGCCATCCTGGCCCGATATTGCGCAGCAGCTGCAGCACCATATCGGCCGGCGCCCGCTGGTTATTTTCAATGCTGATTTTGATACGCGGATTCTGAAGCAGACAGCGGCAGCGCATAACGACCCTGCCAGCTGGCTGGACTCTCTGACGATGTACTGCGCCATGCGGCTCGCTGCGGGTTATTACGGACCCACCAATCGTTACGGTACCATATCGCTTTCCGGTGCTGTCAGTCAGGCTGGCCTGAGCTGGATCGGGGAGGCTCATTCCGCCGTCACTGACGCCGTTATGACGGCTCGGGTGGTAAACAATATTGCCGGATACTGGCGTGATCTCCAGTGTGAAATGAATGATGACGCAGGAAGTGAGCCAGCATAGTGCTGCTCTCTGGCTGGTCAGACAGCTGCAGGAATTAATTCAGGAGTCTGGAATGGAAAATATGATGAAAACTATGCGTGAGCATTTCCCCGCGCGAACAGTGGTGATCGAACAGTCTCTGGATATGTTTGGTATCAAACGAAATGAGGACGGGACGTTACTCTTCCCCCGTCACTCCGACAAACGTTTTCCCGTTGCACGTATCCGTAAGCGACTGGCGGCTTATGGCTGGCGAGGAGAACGCCTGAATAAGGAGGTGGCGCGCATCGTCGCTGGCCCTGATATCCTCCCTGACAGGAGGGAATACAGCATTATTTTCCCTTACGGATGGGAGAAGAAGCAGCTGACGCGTGAGATGCGGAGGATGTTTCCTCGTAAGACTGGCCGACGAGTGCTGATTATGCTCGATGAATTACATCAGTTTATTGACTCACGGGAGAAGCAGTGACGCTGACAGAAAAATCAGGCCATCTGGCATGGTGCGCCCTGGTGGCGCTTGCGCTGGCCAGACAGAACGGCGATGTGCTGTCACCGGCACAGGAAAATCTCTTTCTCACCCGATGGCTGGCGACCGCGCTAAAGCAACGGCGTTTTTCGCGTGATGTTGCCCCCGATATCGAGTGGCTTCTGAAACAGGGACGTCAGCTGGGCGTCAGTGCCAGGCTGGCCAGCAAACTGAATTACCTCTGGCGTTCCTGCACTGGCGAGTTGACTGAACAGAACGATTTGTTCCGGCTGACCTATGCGCTGGAAACAGCCAAAGATATGCACTGGAACTACCGTCTGCTGAGCGATCGGGAATGGTCCGGACGGAATGCTGTGGCGCTCAGTGCAAGCGTGAACGGCATTTATCTCTCACGGGCCAACCTCGATGTCGCTTTTGACGACAGCGGCCGACAGATAAATCCGCTGACAGCGCGTCTGACTGGGAACGTAGCGGGGGTGATGAAGCTGTTTAATCGCTGTGGCTGGCAGGCAGAGCCTGAGTCTGGTGCCTCCCTGCCCCACCAGTATTCGCTGATGGCCGGACAGGGAGTGCCTGGAAAGGGGGATTAGTGGCGGATCTGCGCCAGGTCGTCTTCAGTCAGACCGGTCATTTTCATGACGGTATTGCGGTCAATGCCGTTCTGGAGCATGGTACGGGCTATTTTCAGAGTCGCTTCGCGCTCCCCTTCTGAACGGCCTTTTTCAATACCACGTTGTTCACCGAGCTGAATCCCCTTCTCGATGCCCTTCTGTTCTAGCTGCTGTGCGATGGTCATAAGTGCGTCTCCGTGTTGCGGCACACGCTGTGCCAGTTCGCGTACAAAGGCTTCGGCGTCGGATGTTTCGCCTGCCTGTACTATATAGTGTACCAGCGATATCACCTGCGATGAAGACAAGTATCCCGCCAGCAAGATGGGCGCCAGCCGGTCAACCAGTTCTGCCAGGTCCCGCTGGTGAATATGCTTTTGCAGTAAAGTCAGGGCGGCCATGCTGCGATGGCCAGCGATTTCATCATCCGGAATAACCGTAACGTCTACCAGCGGGAAAGCGCCGCTGTAGAGTTTGCCTGCCAGCCCGGGATCGTCAAATTCATCCAGCCAGCGGGTAGAGTACGGATACGGGCTGCGCTTACCCGTATAGAACAGCACCGGTATCACCAGTGGCAGTTTTTTATGCCCAGCCTCCAGATGGCGCTGCATGGCGGCTACCGCATAGCGTATGAGGCGGAAAGCCATATGTTTGTCCGGCGTTGACTGGTGTTCGACCAGAACATGAATATATCCGTCGCCGGCTGTAGTTTTCAGGCTGTAGAGGACGTCGCTGAAATACTGGCGGAGATCATCCTCAACAAACGAGCCTGATTCCAGTTTCAGCGTGCTGAGATCGCAGACTGCCCGCAGATCTGCGGGCAGGTGGATTTCCATGAAATCCCGGGCAATATCCGGCTGCGTCAGGAACTGCCTGAACGTGGCATCGTGAGGAGTGGGTGTGCTGTTTTTCTTCTTCATCTGCCCTGGCTCTGAAAAATGACCCGGAGATGTTATCACAGCCCGGAAAAAGCTAATATTGGAGGTGAACGGAATTGCCATTCCTTCAGGGGGCCGTTCCGGGGTGGTTCGGTCCCCTTCATAAACCATCTTTACTCATCATCAATTACTGCCTTAGCAACTTTCTTCCCTCTCTCAGATATTCTAAAGCCTCCTCTCTCCGTCCTTCTGCGGCAGCTGTATATAATGTCGCGATACCGCTGACAGCCTGATGGCGGGTTATACTGCCTTTACTGAAATCGTCCAGAACAGTACAAAGGAATTCCTCCAACAAATCCTGTTCTCTTTGAGATATTCTTTCAGCCATATTCGCTCCATAAGCTTAATTGTTTGATCTGAACCTAACGTGAATAAGTATCGTCAATCAGTATCCTGTTTATGATTGCCGTTACAGACCCTGATTACTGTCATCTTTGATACGCCAGCTAGCCGGGCTGTTTCACGCAGTGATTTTCCGTGGGCCAGACGCAGAGTGCGTATCAATTCATGTTTCTGCGCATCGGCCACCCTGCCCCGGTATTTTCCTTCAGCTTTCGCCTTACTGATCCCCTCTGACTGACGACGTCGACGGTCTTCGTAATCTTTTCGGGCAATAGCGGCGAGCATATCCAGCATCATGCCATTTACGGCCTTCAGCATGCTTCGGGTAAAGTCATCACTTACTGTGCTTGATAGCGCCAGATGGCTGGTCGGTAGATCAAGACTGACGATGGCCAGCTGCTTATCGGTAATTTGCTTTCTGAGTGTCTCCCAGCCTGCATCATCCAGGCGGGTAAGCCTGTCGACCTGTTCTATGAGAATCACATCACCAGGTTCCGCATCACCAAGAAGCCTGATCAGTTCAGGACGGTTCATTGTCGTACCGGAGACATTATCGATATACCAGCCAGCAATACGGTGGCCATTTTGGTTTGCAAATGCCTTCAGTGCATTTTTTGCCCGGCTGGCATCCTGCTCTGAAGTGGATGCCCGGAGGTAACCAAAAACGAACATATTTTGTCCTTCTGGTAACTTTTAAGTGGTCTTGCTTATGATGGTATCACTTATGTGGTAACAATAACATTCGCCGGTATTTTTTCGGATGGTATATATAGAGTATACCCCAATGTGACAGGCTGACGCGCCCGAAGGCTTGTCCAACCCCTCGCCTGCTCAGATGCAAGCTCTGAACAGACTCACGGTTTGCGCGGTGGGTCAACAAAATTAAATACGATCACCAGAAATATTTTCTGGACACTTTTTCCGATAGTGCCGAAATGTCCACGATGGATCGCATTTTTTGTATATTCTTGGTTCAGGATTGGCGGTGATAGAGCTAAGCACTGATTGAACTGGACAGAAATACCTTTACGTCCAGATGGAGGGAAAAGCCACTGTAGTGACCTTCATTCCCGGACTTTAGTTTGGTGAAGTTCTGGGCTAGAGTCATTTCGTGCACAGGAGTTATTTTACAAGCACAGTGCTATTATTCAGGGAGTGATCATCATGGGGATGATTTTGTTACCAGTTTTTATTGTTTTAGCAATATTAATTATCGCTGTTGTTGGATTACTTAAAAAGGGTGGCGGTGGCTCTTTTTTTGCAGCGTTATGCCTTGTTGTCGTGGGAGTGATCCTGTTCAGTTATTTTGTGTTGCCTTTCTATAGTGATGGTCATTAATAAAGAACAAAAAAAAGCCGCGAGAGTGGCTTGTTTCTGATCTCTGTACAGAATCACCTGAACGTCCAGGCTGGCGCGGGAGTTAACGGAAAGGCGGGTTACAGGCGAAAAAAAACCGACTGGTGAGGTCGGTTTTTTTACTTTGGTCTGAGTTGGTGACTCAGGCCGTTATGAGAAACTTTCAATCTAACGACTCTATGTTATTACCTTAAGGGTAATTTCGCAAGCGGTAGGCTGGTACTTCGATTTAGGGACTGTATAATCAGCTCGTTAGCTCTTGACTGATTTTCTCCCACAGGCTTGCGTACGCGAATGAACAATTTCAAGTCCTGGCCTGATGTACGAGTGGTGTCGTTATCAGGTGCTCAGGCCGGGGTGGGAAACTTTCAATCTAACACACTGAAGAAACCGGTGTGACAGGCAAGTGTAAGAGTAAGCGCCGGTTGTCTCGCCTCCCTGAAGGGAGAGAACGGATGATTAACCTGTTAATCATTGTTCTGCGTGCTGTAGTCGCGCTGTCAAACGCGCTGATTGCGGTACTGGAGCTGATCCGCCAGTTCATCGACTGATGAACCCGGAAACGTAACTAAGGCCGGGGGGCAACCACTCCTCGGCCTTTAACATTTATGGTCAGAATAACCTGAACGTCCAGTGTGAATGGAAGAAAGCCAAATATGGTAGAATTTTGGTATCTACTGATGTTATTAGCAGACACGACAGCCCGGATGGCACTATGACGAATAAGACCTTAGCAGCAAGATTTGAAGCACTTGAACAAGACTACCACGAAGTCATCTCGACAAAGTATATGGGAAGAAGCGCGTTCGGTCATGGAAGCCAGGAATATATTGATTCCGCTAAAGGTAATCACTGGATTGCGAGAGTGAAGAAATTACTTGAAGACAGTTATGGCAAGGAATCTGATTACTACATAGATTTTAATGATACAAAAAAGATTGCATGGTCGAGTAATTATCAGAGTTTGGTGAAACATTACAAACCGCTCTTTGATGCAGCCAGAGAAGATTTAGCACATATAGACACGGCTCAAGCTATTACAACTGAAAATTCAGAGCTGGATGTGATTATAAATATTCTAAATAAATTCCCTGCCTTTTGTCGCCAACTAAAGAAACGATATAATGACAGAGCGCCGCTTGAAATTATAGATGAATATGATGTACAGGATCTGGTTTATGCGCTTCTCACCTTACACTTCGATGATATCAGAGCAGAGGAATACACACCGAGTTTTGCGGGCGCCGCCTCCAGACAGGACTTTTTGCTGAAAACAGAAAAAATAGTCATTGAAGTGAAGAAAACTCGTAAGTCTCTTGGAGCGGCTAAAATCGGTGAGGAACTTCTCATTGATATGGCGCGTTACCGCGCACATCAGGACTGCGACATGCTGGTATGTTTTGTGTACGATCCTGACGGCTGGGTGAAAAACCCGAAAGGCGTGGTAGATGATCTTGAATCGTTAGATAAAGAAGGTCGGGTTAGAGTCGTTATTGCGCAGTTCTAATACCGACCTTTCCGAGCTGGACAGAATAACCTTTATGTCCAATGTCGAAGGGATATAAACGGGAGGCGTAAAAAAAGGCCGCGAAAGCGGCCTTAGTGCAGAAGGTTAATCTCATCCTCATTCTGGACGTTCTGGCGACAGTAATCATTACTACTGGACAGAATTACCGGAGTGTCCAGATGGCGAGGGTATTAAACCAGCGACGTAAAAAAGCCGCTGGTTCGGCTTTTACTAACGGACATAAAATGAGATTTCGCATGCGAAATCTATTGCATATCATTATTGATATCCTATATTTTCTCTGTATACTGGTTGTGTTGTCATGAAAGCGCGACAACAAACGCAGTAGCAGATAGCTGCTTCTGCATCTGGCGAAACGCCTGACTCACAGGAGTGTGTATGAAATCCCGCAATGAATTCTTTTCATTACTGAAATACTCTTTCAAGCCGTGCCGCCCCTTCTCAAACATTTCGCATGCGAAATCTTAAGGACTGTTACATGACACTGAAAATTGGACCTATCGGAAAACTGATCGTTGTATGTAGTCAGAAGGGCGGAATCGTTAAATCGCAGTCATCCAGTGAAATTGCACATGATCTTCGTAAAGCTGGTTTCCGCGTGCTTGAAATTGATATGGACTGGACAACTGGTCTGACGGAGAGAGCTTTCCCCGATGACTTACCTTACGAGATAGAACGCGAACCTTTAAGTAACAGTTTTACACCCGGCGAGGCGAATACATATCAGCTTTTCTTTCCGGAAACAGAGGTTCGACCGATTGAACTTCCTGGCGGGCGTTTCTTTATCGGTGCAACCAGTGAACTTAATGAAATTAACTACCGCAACAGCGACTGCATGTTCGACTTCAGGGACCGTATTGAAGAACTGAAGAAACAGTTTGATTTTATTATTGCTGATTCAGCGCCATCATATTCAAATGTTATGATCGCAGCGCATATGTCAGCTGATTACCTTCTTATACCTACCCTGCTGGAGAAGCAGGCCCGTAATGCAGTTGGTAAACAACTTACTTATATGCAGAAAATTAAGCGGAACTATAATCCTTCGTTGCAATTCATGGGGACTTATGTGACTCAGACGCAGGTAAAAAATTATAAAAAACCGCTTAAAGAAGGATATCTGGGGCCCATTGATACACTGAATCTAAATCTCCTCATCGAGATTCTTGAAGGAAAAGGCTACTCTGAAGAATACATTCTCGCCTATATATCATTTGTACCTGCTGCTGCAAAAGAAGCGATCGAACTAGGTCTCTCCTTTGATGAATACGACCCCAAGTGTCTTCCTGCAATTCAGTATAAAGAACTTACCCAGAAAATTATTATGCTCGCAGGAGGTAAGTAATGGCCAAGAAACCTTTTATGAAGCGACTACAGGCGCAGCAGGAAATGAAAAAAAATTCTGCTATTGTTTCTGATATTGAAAAGGTCATTGCAAATAAACAGCCAGATGAGCAGAGCCATGATATAGCTGCGCACCAGATTATGGCGGATATTGCCCGCCCGGATATCGAACCTGATGGCCAGATAATACGCGTCGATATAAATCTGGTTTATGCTGAAGAACAAGTGCGACCTGAAGAAGACTTCGAGGAAGATATCATTGATGGTATGTCTGATACCTTCGAAACGATAGGGATGCTTACCCCACCTCGTTGTTATCCTCGTGACAGACGTGGCTACCAGATATGGTTAGGCGAAACGCGTGTTCGCACTGCCCGCAAGCGTGGTGATACCCACATTGATATTTATGTTGGTAAACCACCACGGGAAAGAAAAGAACGCATCATCGGTCAGCTCATTGAAAACCTGCAGCAGTCTGGTTTGAAACCATTAGCGACTGCAAAATCGTTCTATGAACTCAAGCATGAGTTCAATATGACGGGTGAGCAAATCGCAAAAACAATGGGTAAGCCTACCTCATTTGTCAGTAAACACCTTCGTCTCATTGATGCACCAGAAAATGTTACCGCCCTTCTCCGGGATAAAGTCACATCCGATGTCGATCTGGCATACACACTGATACAGGTAAATGAAAAGTCTCCCGAAGAGGCCGAGAAGCTTGTCGCAGCTGCGCGGGTGTCTGGTATTTCACGCGCGCAGGTTAAAGCGGTTCTTGATGAAGTGAAGAACAAAAGCAAAGGTGAGATTTCGCATGCGAAATCTAAGGCTCGGAACAAAAAGCCTACCAAGCCTTTGGACAGCAATTCAGATGTAAAAACCTGGCAGGTTGTTGTCGAGATAGACGGTCAGCAAGGGGTAATAATGACTGACCGTGCGCCAGACAAAGCTGGGTATGTGTGGGTGAAAATGGACATTGGTGAGATTTCAGTTGAGGCTTCTGAACTACGCGTCAAAGGGATGCGCTCTCAGTGATGAAATCAACCCCGTTCACCGAAATGGCCACGGCATTCCGTGGCCAAATTGTCCGCCACTGGGCGCTTCGTTATCCCGGAACGCAATCCGAAGCAGCTGCCGCATTAACAGAAGCGGCTATCAATCTGGGATACGTTACAAGAAGCAGGCCCGTACCCGGCGCGGCGTTACTCTCATGGGCCTCTAACCCGGCTGAAACTCCGTTGTGGGCTGCTCAGACGGCGTTAACATTGATGCTCAGCATCGGCTGGAAGCCCGAAAGTAACCAGGACTGGTGTGGTATGTCGGCGCTGATATTCAGGGCTAATCGTACACTTCCACTTGAGCAGTTAGTCGCTTCCTTGCCTGATAGCATAGACAGGCAAACTGCTACCGGATGGTTCGTGGCAGCAATTGAAGAGGATGCCAGCTACCGTTACAACAGGAAATCCACATGACCTTTCAAGAGCTTGATGCTTGTATCGCAGGCTCTGGCAGACGTTCTATCGCTTCTGCATTAATCGCTTTTATTCTTGATGCGCTTGATGACGGACAGGATGGAGTTGATCTTGATACCTTCCAGAGCCACACGCACTTCGTTCGTAATAATGTAACCACGGTAGCCAGTTACCTGCAGCTTCATGGAATTATCCATATACTGTATTACCGTGATGGTGCTGCAGAACATCAGTATGAGTCCGTTAATAATTACGGGCGGTGGGCAAAGCAGCACTATCGTCCTTCTGAGCCTCTTATACAGCTGCATCGACGTGGTTCAACCAAAAGATTTCCCCTGCGAAATCTGTCTAACCTAAGGAATAAACAGAGTGCCGGGTTCAAAGAGAATTTGCAGGCAGTGTCTGAACGATGACCGTTATCTGAACAACATCATCGCAAGCGATCCTGATGCCTCAGAATCATGCGATTATTGTGACTCCGAAGAGATGACGATGTCGATGGAAACACTGGCTGAAAAGGTCGACTGGTTGATTGAAAATTATTATCGGGGCGGAGAATATAACCATTATCTGGAAGAGTATGAAGGTGAACCTCTCTTCTCTGTTCTGGAGCA